>Ga0116162_10000049_pt1 | contig 106700 bp, 79 predicted proteins | sample AD_UKC105_MetaG_FD_89875 | JGI IMG/M metagenome (GOLD analysis project Ga0116162, IMG submission 89875) | Active sludge microbial communities of municipal wastewater-treating anaerobic digesters from Hong Kong - AD_UKC105_MetaG | ecosystem: Engineered > Bioreactor > Anaerobic > Digestate...
CGCGAACCCCTCCTCGAACTCGTCCACGAACCTCCCCCGCGAGGAGATCCAGTTGGTCTCCATGCACTCCAGCACGTAGCGCTTCTCGTTCCCCTCCAGGGTGGGCGCGCAGACCGGGATCACCTCCCGCCCCGGCGCCAGCACCGGCTCCGGGCCCGCCATCGCCCGCGCCTTGGCCAGGGCCGTTTCGCGGAGATCGTCCAATTTATCGACGGGGTCGTTCACGACCGGGTTTGCACCGGGTTTCGTACCTCAGCCTGAGTACGGTCCGGCAATAGAGTAAGGCATAGCGTAGAAAAATCAAAGGGTTATGGGTGGTCTTGGAGCTGCCGTGTTCGCGTTCGGTGTTGGAAAACGGTATCTCCAGGACGGAATGGCCGGCCAACTCGGCCCGGACCAGAAAATCGATGCAGTAATCCCCGTAGCTCCCCCGCAGGGGTATGGTCTTAAAGACGGATTTGCGGACCCGGAGGTAGCCGCTGGAGAGATCGCGGGTCCGGCAGCCGAGCAGACTGCCGGCGGTCCGGTTGAGGGTGACGCTGACGGCTTTGCGCAGGCGGGAGCGGCGTCCGTCGCTTCCGCCCGGGATATAACGGGAAGCGAGCACGATGTCGCTGCTTTCCGGTGCGGCCAGGAGCCGGGGGAGCAGGGAAGGCGGGTGGGAAAAATCCGCGTCCATCCAGACCACGGTGGAGTGCCTGGCCATGTCGATCCCGGCCCTCAGGGAGGCGGTCAGGCCGTGGTCTCTCATCCGGCGCAGGAGCCGCAGCTTCGGGGCCGCCAGCTCGATTCGGGAGACTTCCCGCCAGGTGCCGTCCGGGGAGTCGTCGTCGACCACGATGATCTCCGATTCGCGGTAAAGATGCCGCGCGATCTCCTGGATCAGCGGGCCGATGTTTTCGCGTTCGTTGTAGGTGGGAAGGATTATCGAAACCGGGCCTTTCATAAGCCGGTAACTTTAGGGAGGAACCGGCCCCGGTGTCAATTCGAGTTTTCTTCGCCGGGGTTTTGTCTTATTATTTCCGGTACGTTATGAAACATGTCAGATCGACAGCGCTGATTTTCTGTTCGATTTTCGCCGTTTCCGCCGCCGGGAAGGCCGCGGCGTCGACCATCAGCATCGTCGGCGATCTCGAATATCGGGACGGAGAAGCCGTGGTTACGGTGGTCAACCGGGGCGACGAAGAAGCCCGCAATCTGCAGGTGGAGGTTTCCTGCCTGGGGGTGAACCGGTTCGGGAAGCTCGTGCCGTCGCTCCCTTCCGGAGAGGGGATCAAGGAACGGTTCGATTTCGCCGCCGCCGCCGCCCCGCTCCCCGGAATGTACCCCATTCTCGCCCGCATCCGTTATTCGGACGCCAACGGGTACCCTTTCGCCGCTCTCATCCAGGAGCTGGTTCAGACCGGAGAGGGGAGAAGGGATTCCAGCGTCTACCTTTCCGGTTCGTCCCTCGATCTGGCCGGCGCCGGGGAGATCCAGGTCCGGCTCGCCAACCGGGGCAGTGCCCCACGCCGCTTCCGGGTGGAGTTGGCCCTGGCTCCGGAGTTCGGGGTCGAATCCCCGGTCCGGGAGATCGAGCTTCCCTCCGGTGAAGAGGCGCTGCTCGAATTCCCCGTGCGCACTATGTCCGCCCTTCCCGGAAGCGTTTATCCGTACTACCTCACCGCGGAATACGAGGAAAACGGTTTCCATTACTGCGCCGACGCCCGGGGCCGCGTGATCGTCCATTCACCCCGGGGGGGCGGCCGTTTGTTCTTCTGGGCGGCTTCGGCGGCGGTGCTGGGGGCGGTCCTGATCTTCCTGATCGTGATCGTCCGCCGCGCCGGGAGAGCGGGGAAGGGCGCCTCCGGTGTCTGATCGGATCCGGCTCGGGCGCCTGTTCTCCGGGCTGCTCGTCGCCGGTATCGTCGTTTTGCTGGCCGCGAACATCGCTTCCAACTGGGAAGAGCTGCGGAAGTACGCGGCGGAGGGGAATCTGCGGTTTTCCCCTACCGACCTGGCGTTGTCGGGTGCGTGCTTCGTTCTCGGGTTCGCGGCGCTCGTCCAGGGATGGCGCCTCGTGGTCCGGGCCCTGGGCGCGGAGATCGGTTATCCGGGGGCGTTCCGGGTGGTGGTCCAGTCGTCGATGGGCCGGTATATCCCGGGAAAGATCTGGGCGGCGGCGGGTCTGGTCTATCTGGGCCGTCGCCGGGGCGTGCCCGTCGCCGCCGGCGCCGCCGGCGCGGTTATCTCCACGGTTCTGGTGGTCATGGCGGGGCTGATCTGTTCCCTCCCGCGTTTTCTGCCCCTGGTCCCCGCTCCCTGGAACGTTCTGCTGCCGGCCGCGGCCTTCTTCCTGGCGGCGGCGCTTCTTCATCCCCGTGTCCTGGCCGCCGCCGTCGACCGGCTGAGCCGGGCCGCCGGCCGGGGCGGGTGCGGCGTTTCCTACCGCTATGGAGCCCTGGGGTCCGCCGTGCCCTTCTACCTCATCTTCTGGATCGGGCTCGGCGCCGGGTTCGTTTTCTCTCTGCGGGGAATCGGTCTCTCCCCCGCTCCCGCCGCGTCCGCCTCCGCGTACGCCTTCGCGTATGCCGGAGGGGTTCTGGCGTTCCCGGCCCCGGGAGGGGTGGGCGTCAGGGAAGGCCTGCTGGCCCTGGGCTTGAAGGGGCTCGTTTCCCCGGCCCTGGCCGCGGCCGTCGGCGTCTATGCCCGCCTCTGGTCCACGGTTCTGGAAGCGCTCCTCTTCGGTTGTTCCTTTCTCGTCGGCCGCCGTTCCGGGGTTGGGATTGACTGCGCCGCCGAAAATATGCCAGCATCCCATAATCATGACGGATAACGCGATGAAGTTGTCGGTCATCATCCCCGCGCATAACGAGGAAGAGAATATCGTTCCTCTTCTGGAAGCCCTCGAGTCCATGTTCGCCGAGTCGGGGCTCGAAGGGGAAACGATCGTCATCGACGACGGGTCCACCGACGCCACGCTGCAGCGTTTGGAGGAAGGCGGCCGGAACCGGCCCTTCCTCCGGGTGGTGCGTCACCTCCGTCGCCGGGGCATTACCGCCGCTCTCGAGACCGGTTTCGCCGCCGCCCGGGGCGAGGTTCTGGTCTTCTACCCCGCCGATCTGCAGTATCACCCCCGGGACATACCCTCCCTGGTGGCTCGGGTGGACGAAGGCTACGATATCGTCACCGGCTGGAGGCAGGGGAAATACGGGAAAAAACGGGTGGTCTCCTCGATATACAACCGGCTCTCCCGGATCTTCTTCAAGGTCTCCGTCCACGACCTCAACGGAGTCAAGGCCTTCCGCCGCGAGGTTGTCGCCGATCTCCAGTTTCAACCGGATTGGCACCGGTACCTGGTGGTGTTGGCCGCTTCCCGGGGGTGGACGGTCAGCGAGGTCAAGGTTCCCCTCTACCCCCGCCGTCACGGCAGCTCCAAGTTCAAGTCCGATAGGGTATTGCGCGCGTTCTGGGATTTCGTGGTGGTGCTCTTCGTGGTTAAATTCAGCCAGAAGCCGATGGTTTTGTTCGGAAACCTCGGCCTGATTTTCATCGGCATCGGAATGGCTCTTTCCGTCTACCTCTCTTACCTGCATTTCCTCGGGCAGAAGATCGGAGACCGCCCCCTGCTGTTGTTGGCCATTCTCCTGCTGGTAACCGGGATCCAGTTCTTCGCCCTGGGTCTTCTCGGAGAATTGATCGGCCGCCGCCGCGGCCGCCAGGACTGATCCCGACGGTCAAGCGGGATTGAGGAATTCGTGCCGCCTGCCGGCGGGGGACGGAAGAAACAAGATGGACCGACTGCGTTACCCGATCGCCGTTCTTATGGTGGCGGCGGCGGTGATTTTCTCCCTCTACATTCTCTCCCCGATTCTGGATCCCGGGTACAGCGCGGGGGGGGACGATCCGGTCCATATCTCCTACGATCTGGAGTTGAAAAAGATCCTGGAGGAGGAGGGGAAAGTCTTCGGATGGTCCTATCTTTATGGAACGGGCGCCCCCATCTTCATCTTCCGCCCCCCCGGTTTTTACCTGGCTTCGGTCCTTCTCCACGAGGGATCGCTGGGAATGATCCCGCTGGAGACGGGCCACAAGGCCGTCTATCTGCTGGCCCTGGCCCTCTTCCCCGTGGCGGTTTTTTACCTTATGCGCCGGTTCGATTTCCCCCCCCTGGCCTGCGCCGGCGCCGCGCTTTTTTCCCTGGGCCCGGTCAGCACCTGGGGCCACACCATCGATGCCTATTTCGATCTGGGCCTGGCCAAACAGGCGTTGGCGCTGCTGTTCGTGCCCTTCACCCTGGGGAAGGCTCACGGGGTCATGCGTCGCGGCGACGCCGTCTTTACGGGCTCCGTCCTCTTCGGCATTACCTTCCTCAACCACCCCTACATGGCCATGAGCGTCGCCTGGCTGATCGGCTTGTACCTCGTCCTCCATCTCTTCTCCTTTTCCCTGCGGGAGACGGTCCGGGCCGCGGCGCGGGCCGCGGTCATGATGGCGGTGGGCCTGCTGCTGATCTCGTTCTGGCTCGTCCCCTTTTATTCCTCGCCCGAAATCCACCCCACGACCGGCTACCTCTCCCAGAGTCGTCACGGATTTTCGGTCATGACGGACACGGCGGCGGGAGTTCTCGATCATTTTTTCGACGGGTCGCTCTTCGATTCCCCCAACCCGGAACCGTTCGGTGCGGGCTCGGTCTGGGCCTGGAGGGACAACTCCGGCACCGGGCGCTGGCCGGCGCTGACCTGGGCCTGTCTCGTCGGCCTGGTTTTCCTCCTCCTCGGCTTCCGCTATTTCGGGAACCTCTTTTTCCTGTGCGGGTTCGTTTTTTCCCTGCTGGTGTTCATGGGGCCGGACGACCTTCCGGTGCTGCGGTCGATCCCTTTCCAGGAGCAGTTTCAGTACATTCACTGGATCCCGGTCCCGGAGTTGTTCTGCGTCTGCAGCGCCGGTTTCGGGCTCTACTCTCTGGCCGCTCTGGGCGCTGCCGGGGCGCGGGCCCTGGCGGGGGGGCGGGGACGATGGCCGAGCGCCGTGTTCTGGGTTTCGGGGGCGGTTCTGGTGGGAGTCTTCGCGGGACCGGTCTGGAAGGATCGGCTGGAGTGGGGGGGGCGCAAGGTCCGGACCCGGGATTTCGAGACCAGAGGCGGCGTGCAGACACCCTTCAGCCTGCGGTCCCCCCCCAACCTGGAGTTCCAGCGCTGTCTCGATCTTCTGGGGGGAACCGCGCCCTTCAGCCGGTTTTACGCTTCCCCCACCTCGATCCGGTCCGGACAGGAGATCTTTTATTTCACGGTCGCTCCGGCCCTGTCGGGGCGCACCGACGTCATTTCTCCGCTCTTCAGCGGGTTGATGGGGGGGTGGAACCGGATCATCGGCTCCACCATCCGCCGGGACCTCTGGAGCAGCCGCAACCTGGTCGACCTGCTCAATATCCAGATGACGCTTACCCATCGGGACAACCTGGAAAAATTCGAGCCCGAACCGGAATTCATGGAAACCGCGTTTTCCGGGAATATCTGGGTGGCGCGGAACGTGACCGACCCCCCGGGAGCATTCGGGTTCACCGGGTCCCGGCCGGTCCTGGCTTACCTGGGGTACCGCGATTGGGAACGGACCATGGAGAGTTGGATCCGCTATTTCCGCGACCTTCCCCGGCCGGAGCGGGCGGCGTACGTTCTCCGCGCCCCCGCGGGGGCCGATCCCGGCGAGGTCGAGGGGGTCCCCGTGGGGGAATTTTCGGCTCTGCTGGTGGCGGGCGGCACGGCCTGGGATACGCCCGCCGCCCGCGGTCTGCTGGCTCGCGCCCGGGACAACGGGTTGGAAATCTTCGCCTTGTCCCCGATTCCGGGCGATCCGGCCGGCGTAACGGCAACCGACCCCGACGGCATCCCCTTCGCCCGGTTCGAGGCGCCCCCGGTAGCCTGGAACCGGGAACGGGTCGAGGAAGAGCGCGAGCGGCATCTTGTCGCCTTCGACTGCGCCGGTCCCGGCTGGCTCTACCTTAAAACCGCCTACTATCGGGGGTGGCGCGCCTCTCTGAACGGGCAGCGCGCCCCGGTCTTCTGTCTCAGTCCCGGTTATGACGCGGTCAGGGTGGGGCCCGGCGCGTCCGAACTGGTATTCGCGTATGCCGGAGCCAACCATGCCGGCCTGGGCTACCTGGTTTCGGGTCTGGCCCTGCTGGGCGGGATCGTTTCTCTGGCCCGGAGGCGTCGGCGGTGAACGCGCCGGAACTCCAGCGCCGCGACCGCGGCCGCCACCCCTTCCTGATGGCGCTGCCGATCGTCTTTCTGGTCGGATTTCTTCTCCGGCTGTACTGGCTGGAGAGCGGGCTGAAGATCCCGATTCCGATAAAGCCTCTGGCGGGGGCCGTGACCGACACCAGCCTCTTCCTCTATTGGAACCCGGTCCCCGGAGAATCGGTCCGTTACGACGTTCAGGTCGACGGAACCTCCGCCCGTTTTCAGAACCTGCTCTATGAATGGAAGGGCACGCCCGAAAACAAGCTCAAAATCAGGGAGGCTTTTCCTTCCGGCGCCGAACTGTGGTGGAGGGTGCGCAGCGCGCGCGGGAACAAGGCCAGCCCCTGGAGCCGCGCGATTTCTTTCCGGACCGCGGGTTCTCCTCTGCCCCCGCAACCGTCGCTGGAGATAACGGCCGTCGACCCGACGGCTTCGGGACTGGAGGTGGCGGGCCGGGCTTCGCTCCCGGACGGAACCGTGGTGTACATGCAGGTGGCCGACCCCGTGGACCGGGCTTCGCTGTACCGTCTGCGGGCGCGGATCGACCGGGACGGATTCCGGCAACAGCTCCCCGTGCCCCAGGGGTACGAGGGGAAAAAGCTGCTGGTCTCCGTCTCGACCTGGGCCGAGCAGCTCTACCCGGTTACGGAGACCCTGGGTGAACGGGGAGAGGCGCTGGCCCGTCGCTCTTCCGGTCCCGGGACGGTTCTCCCCGCGCTCCGGGTCTCCGCCGACCTTCCCCGGGAAGCGTCCTCGGCGTCGTCCGCCTCCTCCCGCCGTCGGTTTTCGGATTATTATCTCTCCCTCGACGTCAGGAAGGAGGAGGGGGAACTCGTTCTTTTCGGGGGGACCAATCTTCCGGAGGGGGTTCTTCTCACCGCCGCCGCCGCCCGCGTCCCCAACGGACCGCCGGCTTTCTCCAACGCCGTTCCCGTAAAGTCGGGGCGCTTTTACGCCCGCCTTAAGAGCCGCGCGGGAGAGCCGCCGCTCGGGGAGGCGGATTGGCGCGCGGAGGTCGTTTTCGATCCCCGTTTCCCCTCTTCGAACGGACCCCTGACGGATATCGACCGTCTCCCGGCCTCCGGCGAAAATACGGGCTACACCATCGGCGACGAGCGGCTGTTCGAACCGGGCGGCGAAGACTTGACCGATCCCCGCGCGGATGATGTAAACTAACGCCATGTTTTCGACCCGGATTTCCGGGAGGAGAAAGTATGAACATTCACCCAACCGCGATCGTCTCCGCCGACGCCGAGATCGACTCCGGAGTGGAGATCGGTCCCTATGCCGTAGTGGAAGCGGGAGTTTCCATCGCCTCGGGAACCAGGGTTTTCCCCCATGCTTTCCTCACCGGCCGTACCAGTATCGGGCCGGACAACGCCATTCATCCTTTCGCGGTCGTCGGCCATGCTCCCCAGGACCTTTCCTACCGGGGCGAAGATACCACCCTCGTCATCGGCGCGCGCAACACCATCCGCGAAGGCGCCTCCATCCACCGGGGCACCCCCGGCGGCGGGACGGTCATCGGCAACGACAATTTCATTATGGGTTATTCCCATATCGGGCACGACTGCCGTTTCGGGGACCGTGTTATTCTGGCCAACGGCGCGCTGGTCGCCGGCCATGTTCATATCGCCGACGGGGTTTTCGTTTCCGGGAACGTCACCATCCACCAGTTCGTCCGGATCGGCCGTCACGCCATGCTCGGGGGCCTTTCCGCCTACAGCAAGGACGTCCCTCCGTTCTGCACGGGGCACTCCGGGGTCCTCAACCAGGTGGCGGGCCTCAATGTCGTGGGCCTGCGCCGCGCCGGGTTCAGCCCCGCCGAGCGCGGCGAAATAAAGCGCGTATTCCGGACGGTTTATCTGATCGGTCTCGCCGTCGGCGCCGCGCTGGAAAAATTGGAGAAGGAAAACCTGGGCCCCCACGCCCGGCACATGGTCGAATTCATCAAAGCCTCCCAGCGGGGCATCTGCCGTTATTCCGGGGAAATCTGAACAGAAGGATGGAGCCATGGAAAGAATAATCAGTTTGATCGGAATGCTGGTCCTGGTTCTGGTGGCATTCTTCATGTCCGACAACAAACGCCGGATCAGCTTCCGCATCGTCGTTCTCGGGATCATGCTCCAGGTCGCCTTCGCCTTCGTCATCCTCCCCAACAGCCCGCTCAACCATTGGTTCAAAGCGGGCTTGGGGATGCGGGAGGCCCCCGGAGAATGGTTCTTCGCCAAGATGAACGACGTCGTCATCCGCCTTCTGGGTTTCGCCGAGGAAGGCGCCCGGTTTCTCTTCGGGAACCTGGTCAACAATAACGTGCCCGTGGCCTCCGGCGAGGTCGGCAACGGCCCCGCCTCCGCCGTCGTCGGCCGGGTGGCGGTGGTGGGGTCGTATTTCGCCTTCAACGTGCTTCCCACCATCATTTTCTTCTCCTCGCTCATGTCCGTGCTCTACTACCTGGGGATCATGCAGAAGGTGGTCGCGTTCTTCGCCCGGATCATGGAAAAGACCCTGGGCACCAGCGGCGCCGAGACCCTGTCGGCGTCGGCCAACATTTTCGTGGGCCAGACCGAAGCGCCTCTGGTGGTGCGGCCCTACGTCAACGAGATGACCTTGTCCGAATTGATGGTGGTCATGGTCGGGGGATTCGCCACCGTGGCCGGGGGGGTGATGGCGGCCTACGTGGGGATGCTCAAGGATTATTTTCCCAGCATCGCCGGCCATCTCATCTCCGCCAGCATCATGTCGGCGCCGGCCGGCATCGTCATGGCCAAGCTGATGATCCCCGAAACCGGAGAACCCAAGACCATGGGGGGGATCCGGATCAAGCTTCCCAAGACCAACGTCAACATCATCGACGCCGCGGCGTCGGGCGCCTCCACCGGCCTGCAGCTCGCCCTCAACGTCGGAGCCATGCTTCTGGCCTTCATCGCGCTTATCGCCCTCCTCAATTTCATGATCGGCCTGGCGGGTGAAGGGATCGGGGCCCTGACGGGGAGAGGAGGGGCCCGGATCAGCCTGGCCGAAGGGCTGCCCCCGGGGGTCGACGCTCGGCCCGGGGATATCGTCGTCGTCTCCGACGGGGACCGCGAAGTCGGCGAATGGCGGATCGCGGAAGTCGAGGGAAAAGAGATTTCGGTGGAGACGGATATCCCCGAGGATTTTTCGGGGTGCTCCTACCGGTTGATCGACGGCGATACCGGGGCCGTGACCGGGCAAGGCCGCGGTGCCTCGGGCCGTTCGGCGTTTCACCTCAGCCTGGAGATCATCCTGGGGTGGATTTTCGCTCCGGTGGCCTGGATCATGGGCGTCCCCTGGAGCGATTGCCAGGTGATCGGCAGGCTGCTGGGGGAGAAGATGGCGATCAACGAATTCGTGGCATATTTCAATCTGACCCAGATTCTGGCCCAGGCCCGGGAAGGGCTCCGGCCCATGCTCCAGGAGCGCAGCGTCATCATCGCCACCTACGCTCTGTGCGGCTTCGCCAACTTCAGTTCCATCGCCATCCAGCTGGGGGGAATCGGCGGCATCGCCCCCGACCGGCGCCACGATCTGGCCCGGATCGGGTTCCGGGCGATGATCGGGGGCACGCTGGCGGCGTTCATGACCGGCACGATCGCCGGGATATTCGTCTGAGGCCGCCGGTACCGGTACGACCGCCGATGAAAGCCGCCCGGTCGATCAGGGGAGCCGACGCCCGCGGGGGGGGGCAACGACCGCCGGCCGGGGGTTTACCGCCGGCGACGGCAGGCTATCTTCTCGTGGCCGCCAGCTTTTTCTTTTTCCCGGGTTCGTACCTCTCCCCCTTCCGCCAGTTTCTCTGGTGGCTGGACGCCGGCGCCCCCCCCCGGGTTTTCCCCGCCTCCTATCTGGCGGTCGGTTTCGCCCTGGTTTTCCTCTATCCCTATCTTTGGGCCCTGGGCCGGGGCGTGGCCGCCCTGGCCGGATCGAGGAACCTGGCCCGGACGGTCGACCTGGCGCTGCACGGGGCCGGGGCCGCGGTCATGCTCGCGCTCTCCCTGGTCATGATCGTGTATCGCGACGGCTTCGTCGCGCTCCCGGTGCTGATCGGGGTGGGGGCGCTCGCCCCGATCCTCTTCCTCCTGACCGCGGCCGCCTGGCGGCGCGTTCCGGGAAACGCCGGTTTTCTGACCGGCCCGGGCTGGATGGGGCTGTTCCTGCTGCTGCAGCTGGGCGTCGCCCGGGCGGTGTCGGGAGAGGGGGAGCCCGGTTGGGGCTATCTGCTCGGCGCCTTGGGGTCGGCGGATGTCGTGGCCGGCGGCTGCTTGTTCTGGAAAAGGGGGGGGCGATGAGCGAGCGCGTCCGACGTCCCGCGGTCTCTCTGGCCATGCTCTTTTACAACGAGGAGGAGTGCGTCCGCCGCGTCGTGGAAGCGATGAGGAAAGCCCTGTCGGAGGAAGGGCTGGATTTTCAGCTGCTGCCCGTCGACAACGGTTCCACCGACGCCACCCCCGGGATCATCGCCGAACTGGCGGCGGACGATCCCCGGATCAAGGTGGTTACGGTCGAGAAAAACCGCGGTTACGGCTGGGGCATCATCAAGGGGCTGGCCGCCGCGGACGGGGAGTGGATCGGGTACATGGACGGCGACGGCCAGATCGAGCCCGAAGCGTTTTTACGGCTGGCCCGCTTCCGCGGCGCCGGGTATGATATGGTCAAAATCAGAAGGGCCGGCCGTCAGGACGGGTGGCTGCGGGGCGTGGTTTCGGACGTTTACGTCATGGTGGTATGTCTGCTGTTCGATCTTCCGTTTTACGACGTCAACGCCAAGCCGCGCCTGATGCGCCGGGAATGGCTGGAAAAACTGGATCTGAACTCGAAGGACTGGTTTCTGGACGCCGAGATGCTGATCAAGGCCCGGGAATTGGGGATGACCGTCGGCGAGATCAAGGCGGCCTTCCTCAAGCGGAAACAGGGCCTGTCCAACGTCAGGGTAGGCACGGTCGGGGAATTTCTCGGCAATATCGCGCGCTATCGCTGGGGAGGAACATTAAGGATATGGAGAAAAAAGACGGGATTAAGGTAGTCATCCTCTGCGGCGGCCGGGGGACCAGGTTGGCCGAAGAGACGACCTATCGGCCCAAGCCGATGGTGATGATCGGCGACCGCCCCATACTGCAGCATATCATGGAAATCTATTCCGCCGCCGGATACCGGGAATTCATCCTCCCCCTGGGGTATAAAGGGGAGATGATCATGGATTATTTTCTCAATTTCGACCTCTACACCAACGATTTCACCCTGGAACTGGGAGACGGGCCGAAAAAAATCATTCCCCATACCAGCCGTCACCCCGGATGGAGAATCACCATGGCCCGGACCGGGGAAGATACCCTGACCGGGGGCAGGATCAAGCGTATCCGCAAGTACCTCGGCGATGACCGGACGTTCATGGTCACCTACGGCGACGGAGTGGCGGACATCGATCTGGCCGAGCTCCTGGCCGCCCATCGGCGGATGGGAAAGCTCGCCACCGTCACCGGCGTCAGACCCATCAATCGGTTCGGGGAATTGACCGTCTCCGGGGGGCTGGTCGGGGAGTTCCGGGAAAAACCTCAGACCGAACAGGGCCTGATCAACGGGGGCTTTTTCGTCTTCGAACAGGGGGTCTTCGAGTATCTCGACTTCGACGGGGCCCTGGAACGGGAACCGCTGGAACGGTTGGCCCGGGACGGGCAACTGGCGATCTACGAACACCGGGGGTTCTGGCACTGCATGGACACCTTCCGGGATATGGAGAAGCTCAACCGTTACTGGGCGGAAGGCAGCCCTCCCTGGGCGAAGCCCGCCGCCTCCGGCGGGAGGGTCGGCCATGAGTAACTCGCCGTGGACGGGGAAAAACGTCTTTGTCACCGGCTGCACCGGATTGCTGGGCGCGTGGCTGACCGAAGATCTCTACCGCCGCGGCGCGGCGGTCACCGGGTTGGTCCGGGACTGGGTGCCGGGGTCGATCCTCAACCGGGACGGCTGGCTGCGGAAGATCAACGTCGTCCGCGGCGACGTGGCCGACTACGGGGTTTTGGAACGGGCGCTCAACGAGTACGAGATCGACACCGTCTTCCATCTGGCCGCCCAGACCATCGTGGGCACCGCCAACCGCGCCCCCCTGGGCACCTTCGAATCGAACATCAAGGGGACATGGAACGTGCTCGAGGCCTGTCGGCGCGTTCCGACCGTGCGCGGGGTGGTGGTCGCTTCCAGCGACAAAGCCTACGGCAGCCATGACCGCCTGCCGTACGACGAGGAGGCTCCGCTGCGGGGCGAACACCCTTACGACGTCTCCAAGAGCTGCGCCGATCTGCTCGCCCGCAGCTACTACCTGACCTACGGCCTGCCCGTGGCCGTCACGCGCTGCGGCAATCTTTTCGGCGGCGGCGATCTGAACTGGAACCGGATCGTCCCGGGGACCATCAGGAGCGTTCTTCTCGGGGAGGCGCCGGTGATCCGCAGCGACGGCACCTTCATCCGCGATTATTTCTATGTCCGCGACGCCGCCGCGGCGTACCTTCTTCTGGCGGAGAAGCTTCCGGAAGACGGGGTCGCCGGCGAAGCCTTCAACTTCAGCAACGAGATCCAGATTCCGGTGGCGGAGCTGGTGAAGACGGTCCTGCGCCTGATGGATTCCCCGCTCCAACCGGTGGTTCTCGATCGGGCCTCCGGCGAGATTCGGCATCAATACCTGAGCGCGGCCAAGGCGCGCCGGGTTTTGGGGTGGAAGCCGCTCTTCTCCATCGAGCAGGGGTTGGGGGAGACGATCGCCTGGTACCGGGAATTTTTCCGCGAAGAAGCGGCCGCGCGCGCGGCGCGCGGGGGTTGAACCGGTGCGGCCGGCACTCCCGGTTCCGCGCCGGCCGGCGTCTCCCGGTTGTTAGGGCGCCGCCGAGCCATGGAACCGGTTCCTCCGAAAAGAAGACGTCTCCTGGTTCTGATGGCGGTGCTCTGCCTGGGGGGCGCGACCTTCCTGGGCGCGACGGCGGTCTACCTGGTCTCGGTGGCGGTCCGCGCCCGGCCTATCTATAACTATATCAAAGCCGACCGGCGGGGATGGGAAGGGAAGGTGCACGCCGCCGATCCCCGGATCGGTTTCGCTCCGATCCCCGGATCTTCGGGGGCCCATATCTTTCCCGTCGGCCCCGATATCCCCATGCGCTACGACGCCGACGGGTGCCGGATCCCCGCCGGGGGCGATCCCCGCGCCGGGTCCGACCGCGTGTTTCTGCTTTCGCTGGGGTGTTCGTATACCTACGGCGACGGGTGCCGGGCCGAGGATACCTTTACCGACGTGGTGGGGAGCACCCTCGGGCTTCGTACCGTGAACGGAGGAGTCTGCAGCTACGGACTGGCGACCATGTTGCTTCGGGCCCGCGAGCTCATCCCCCGCCTCCGGCCCGAAATCGTGCTGGTGCAGTGGTCGCCCTGGTTGTTGTCCCGCGCCAAATCTCCTTTTGCCGCCGTCTATTTCGGAGTCGTCCCCCAGGCGTATTTTTACGATACGCCGGAAGGGGTGGCCATCCATTCCCCCGTTTTCCGGGCGGTTCTGCCGGAGATACCTTTCTGGGAATGGCGCCGCACCCCCGCCTCCTGGCCGGATTTCCTATCTTTTCTCTGGCGGGGAGCCATCCCACTGCTGGTGCACGACGATTTTCACATGCTCGTCTACCGGCTGAAAAAGCTGGCGGGGCTCGTTCCTCCCCGGGGAACGAAAAATCTCGAGATCGTGCGCGCGGTGTATTCCGAGATCGACCGGCTGGCCCGGGAATACGGAGGGAAGGCGGTGATTCTCTATCTCCCCTGGCAATCCGGCCCCCCCGGAGTGCCGCCCGAACTCAGGGCGCTGGGCCTCCCCGTCGTCAACGCCATGAAACCGTTGGCGGAATATCGGGCGGCTCATCCCGGGGAGGGCTCTTTTCGGGGAATGTTCGCTCACTACCGGGGCGATCCGCCCCGGCTGGTCGATTCCCACCCCAACCCCCTGGCGCACCGCCTGATCGCCTCGGAAATCTGCCGGGAGCTGGCCCCGGAGAATTCTTCCTCGGCTGCCCGGTCCCTGAGCCCTTGACGCCCGCGGGACCGGACTTCGGTCTTTTGTCGTTTCGGGTATGATGCTATAAGAAAACGATATGCCCATCTTCCCGGGAAAGAAGAGCGTGATGTCCGACGGAACGGGCGCGGGGAGCGGCAGGCGGAAAAGACGATCGCCGGCTCCGGGCCTGATCTCTTCGGTCGCGTTGGCGGTGGCGGCTCCCCCCGCGGTCCGGTTTTCGGCGGATACCTGCGTCGAACTGGGTCTCTACCCCCAAGGCAATTCCCACGCCAGCATCGTGGTCGTGCTGGGGGCGGACTCGGCCGAGTCCGCCAGGACGGTCTGCAACCGCCTTCACCAGGCGGGGCTTACGGCCACCGTGTTTCTCGACCCCGCCGTCGCCGAACAGCTCCCCCCCCCCGCGGGTATCGGCGGGTTCGAGCTGGCTTTGGTATCCGGTCCCGGTTGGAGGGAAGCCCTGTCGCGCTTGGCTCGGGCGGGCTACGATCCGGCGGGAATGTTGGAGACCGGGGAGGAAGGCCGGCCGCCCGATGAAGCATTGGCGTATCGGGCGCTGCCGGGCGCGGCGCAGCCCCGCGTCGCCTTTCGGCCCGGCGGGAGGGGAAGCATCACGGTGGAGCTGCCGGATTCGACCGGGGAAGAGCTCGAAGAATTCGCGGCCCGGGCGGCGCTTGCCCGGGAAGACGGGGGGATACTTATCGAGACCGTCGATCTTTCCGGGCTGCCCGAAGGGACCGAGGGACTCGACCGCCTCGATCGGCGCGCGGCGGTGCTCGCGGGGGGAAAGGGGTGGAACACGACCCTGCGCGAATTCTCCCGGTGGTGGATACCCCGCCGGGAGGTGACGGTTGCCGCCGGGGTCCGGGGGGAAACGTTGGAGATCGTCTGCCGCAACCCCAGCTCCTACCCTCTCAAAAACGCCGAATTTCATATCGCCCCTTCCTGTCCGGCCCGGTTTTACCGGATCAGCGATCAAGGCGGGCGCGTCAGCGCCGAGGGCTTGGTTCCGCCGGAACGAAACGTCGCGGCTACGCTTGCAGGGGAGTCCGGGGCGGGAGGGATAGCGCCATGATCCGCTGGGCGGCGACGGCATGCGCGCTCCTGATCTTCTCCGGAACCTCACCGGGGGAGGAATATCCCCCTCCGGCTCACATGCGCCCGGTCGTTCCCGGTTGCGCCTACGGGACGGTGAACCTTCCCGAGCGTAAGCTCGTCTACCATCTGGTGGAGGTGGACTTGAGCCTGGGGCCGGCGGTCAGGGCCTTGGAGGCGCGGGGCCGGGGGGAGACCGTCTCCGGGCTGGCCCGGCGCGTTCTCCGGGAAGGGCAGCCCCTGGTGGCCTGCATCAACGGAGATTATTTCGATCAGATCGACGACGGGACCATCTTTCCCTGGGGAATATTGGTTTTGAACGGGGAACTGGCCTACTCCCCCTCCCGGCGCTCGGCTTTGTACGTCGGCGCCGACGGCAAGGCCGGGATAGACGTTTTTACCCTGCGGGCGACGTTGTCCCCGGCCGAAGGCGGGGGAAGTCTGCCCGTCGAAGGCGTCAATCAACCCCCCTCCGCGGCCGGCTCGGCTTATCTCTATACGCCGCGCTGGGGCGCCTCCACCCCGGAGTTCTCCCGAGGCCAGGCGCTGGTTTTTTCGGGAGCCCCCCCGCGCTGCGGCGCCGACTCGGACCTGACCGTGGTGGGGCGGTTGCGGATGCCGGTTCGGGTCCCGATCCCCCCGGACGGTTGCGTACTCGTCGTTCCCGGGAAGCAAGAGGCGCTTGCGGGTTTCGAACTGGGCTCCCGGGCCGTCCTCGCCGTGGCGTCGCCCTCCGGAATCGTCTGGGCCCTCGGCGGCGGCCCCCGTCTGGTACGTGAAGGAAGGATCAGCTTCGAACACGCTCGGGAAGGGTTCGTTTCGGGCCAAGGCGCGTACATGGTGCTGGGCCGTCATCCCCGCAGCGCGGTGGGGGTCTCCGCCGATGGAAGCAAGCTGTTGCTGGTGGCGGTGGAAGGGAGAACCGAGGCCAGCGAGGGCATGAAACTGGACGAATTCGCCGCCCTGCTCCAGGCCCTGGGCGCCGCCGACGCCATGAGTTTCGACGGCGGCCGTTCGGTGGGGCTGTGGGCGGGCGGCGAAGACCTGGTGACGGGCGGCCGGGAGGTCTGCGACGCGTTGGCAGTGGTGGAAACCGGAGAAGGGCGTCCAGCGCCGACCGGTACGAAAGGCATTGCGGACCCGGTTAAGATAGAGTAAATTAAAAAAAATATGTTCATTTTTCATTGTCGGTTTTTGGAGGAACGGGACCGCAGGGTAAGACCGGGCATATTTTTCTTGCCGGGCAACGCATGCGTCTAGTACATTGACCCAACTTTCGATACATCAACCGACACCGTACCACAACGGAGGAGATGGGATGACAGGAGCAAGAGTGTTGAAAAGTATCATGGCGCTGCTGGCGGGGACCGTCCTCGCGGGCGGAACCGCGGTCCGGGCGGCCGATTGCGTGCCGGAACCCGAAATCACCAGGCAGCTGCCGCGGGCTTCTTCCGGCTGGTCCGGGAGCGTCTGCTGGCTTGACGGCGTTATCTACGAAGTCACCGACGCTTACGCTTACGCCATCATGCGCGATGCCGAAACCGGCGCCCAGATCGGGGTTCAGAACTTCAACGTTCCTTCCGACATTCAGGGGATATCCTACGATCCCTGGAACGACACCTGGTGGCTGAAGCTCCAGGGGGCGAAAGAAGCCTGGGAGTACAACCCCAACGGGACCGGGCCCCTGCGCAAAGTCTCCACCTACGGGTACGCCTTCGGGCTCTACGTCGACCCCGACGAGGAAGACGTCATCTGGATCGCCGGCACCGAGGACGCTTCGGTGAAGAAGGTCGACCTTTCCACGGGCGCCCTCCTGCAGACGATCCGCACGACCTTCCAGGTCCGCGGGGTGGTCCGGGTCGGCGATTATATCTGGTGCGCGCGTTCCGGAGAAGTCGGGGACGCGGGTATCCTGATCAAGATCGACATGGACGGAAACGAGATCTGCCGGTACTACATGCCGGTGAGCAAGTACGACCACGACACCGGCGGCCTCTCCATCGACGACGAGGGCCAGCTCTGGGTCGAGGGCGGCAAGGGTACGCACATCTACCGCCTGGATGTCGGCTACAGCCCCTTCGTGGCCGAAGTGACCGGGCATATCGATTCCGGGGATTACGACGGCGACGGCACCTCGGACATCGCCCTCTTCCGGCCGGCCACCTCTCTCTGGGCCGTTCGCGGGGTCACCCGCTGCTACTACGGAACGGCTTCCAGCGTTCCGGTCTCGGGCGATTACAACGGCGACGGTACTTCCGACATCGCCACCTACGACAAGACCAACAGCCGCTGGTCGGTGCGGGGCTACACCAAGTTCTACTACGGGGTCGAGGACGACTACCCGGTGCCGGGCGACTACAACGGGAGCCTGTCGGTCCGGGCCGCGGTCTACCGTCCTTCCACCGGGCTGTGGGCCCTGCGCGGGCTTTCGCGCTTCTACTATGGGGAGGAGACGGACCTGCCCATACCCGGGTACTTCCATTCCACCTATAAAAGCGTCAAGTTCCCCGCCCTCTTCCGCGGCTCCTCCGGCCTCTGGCTGATCCGCAACCTGGGCAACTACTACTTCGGCGAGCGCGGCGATACTCCCGTGGTGGCCGACTACAACGGCGACTGGGTCGACGACATCGGGATCTTCCGCGAGGACGCCGGCCTCTGGGTCGTCAGGAGCGTCACCCGCAGCTACTTCGGCCAGGAAGAGGACGAGGCGGTTCCCGCCGATTACCTCGGCGACGGCACCGCCGACATCGGGATTTTCCGGGCGGCCTCGGGCAAGTGGCAGCTGAACGGAGTAGGGACCTACTTCTACGGCACCGCGGGCGATCTGCCCGCCACCGGGCGTCTCTGCTTCAACCCCTCGGCCGCGGCTCCCGCCGGCATATAAACCCGACCGTGAAGGAAAAAAGCCCCCGCCGGTTCCCGGCGGGGGCTTTTTCTTTTTGCACCGGGAAGCGCCTTCTCGCCCTTCTGGCCGCATCCGCGCCCTTGCTCGGCCCGGGGCGGGCCGGGGGCGCCTGTTCTCCCGAACCCCGGATCGTGGACACCATTCCCCGCTACGGGCTGGGCTGGTCGGGGGGCGTCTGCTGGCGGGAGGGGAGGATCTACGAGGTCACCGACAAACTCGCCGGGGTCCTGATCAAGGATGCCGACAGCGGTTCGGTAGTAGGGTCCATCTCCCTTCCCTGGGACGACATCAAGGACATAACCTACGACTCCCGGAGGGACTCCTTCTGGGTCAAACCCGGGGAAGGGGTCCAGAGCGTCTACCGCATCAACGCCGACGGGGACGTGCTGGGGTCCTTCGACCACAGCGGCATCAACCGCTATATCTTCGGCCTATACTGCGATCCCCAGACCCCCGACGTCATGTGGATGGCCAGCCATGTCTCGCCCCGTCTCTATAAAGTCAGGCTCCCCGACGGGGCGGTGCTCGACACCATCGATCTGGACTTTCAGGCCCGGGGGGTGGTGCGCGCGGGGAACTACCTCTGGTGCACCTACGGCGGAGAGACCGGTGACCCGGGGCTGATCGTCAAGACCGACGCTACGGGCGCGATCCTCTGCACTTTCGAGCTGCCCGCCGGGGAGTACTGTCACGATGCCGGGGGGATGTCCCTGGACGACGCGGGCTGCCTCTGGGTCCATGGGGGGAAGAACACCGCGATCTACCGGATCTGGACGGGGGAGACGCCGGCCCCCACCCCGGCTTCGACCGGGGAGGCTTCCTGCGATTCCGGAGATTTCGACGGCGACGGAACCAGCGACGCCGCCGTCTTCAGGCCCGGCAACGGACTCTGGGCGATCCGGGGAATCTCCCGGTTCTACTTCGGCCGTGACGGCGACCGTCCCGCCTGCGCCGACTACGACGGCGACGGGACCACCGATCCCGCTCTTTTCCGGAGTTCGGAGGGGCTTTGGATCCGGCTCGGCGGCGCGCGCTGCTACTTCGGGGCTTCCGGAGACGTCCCCGTCCCCGGGGACTACGACGGAAGCGGGACGTGCCGCCCCGCGATTTACCGGTCCGGCACCGGTTTCTGGGCGGTCAGGGCCCTGACCCGGTTTTTCTTCGGCGCCTCCGGAGACGCTCCGGTCCCGGGTTACTATTCCGGTTCCGCCTGCCTGGGCGCCGTTTTCCGGCCTGCCTCGGGCAAATGGCTGATCCGGGGCTCGACCGCTTGCTGGTTCGGGCAATCCGGAGACGTCCCCGTCCCTTCCCTGGGGGGCGCCCGCGGCGCCTGGCGGCCCGCGGTCTTCCGCCCCTCGTCCGGGTATTGGGCGGTGCGCGGCGGCCTCAAGGGCTATTTCGGCCGTTCCGGAGACGTGCCGGTTCCGGCCAGCTATGACGGCCGCCCGGATACGGTCTATGCCGCCGTCTTCCGCGCCTCCGCCGGGTTGTGGAAGATTTACGGCCGGACCGCCTTTTATCTGGGGAGCGCGGGAGATATCCCCCTCACCGGTTCCCCCTGTCGCTGACCCCCGGGGGGGAGAAAGGGTTCAGGGTTCGGGGTTCAGGGGGACCACTCCATGCCCGATGCTCTATGCTCTGTGCTTCTCACATATAGACATGTAGGTAATGTAGGGTGGATGGTGAAGGGGGTTTAGGATGTGGGCTTTGATTTGCCCATCTAAAATTTTCCCCAATCAGAGTTAATCAGAGAAATCAGGTGCAGAAATCTCCAGGGGCCGTGGCGGAGGCCTTGCTCTCTGCTCCCCCGAACCCTGAACCCTGAACCCTGTATTCCTCCCCCCGTCAGAGTTAATCAGAGTAATCAGGTGCAGAAATCTCCAGGGGCCGTGGCGGAGGCCTTCCTCCTGAACCCCGAACCCTGAACCCTGGGGGGAGCGGGCGGTGGGGTCTTACTCTATGCCCGCTGCCCCCCGCGGGTGGTCTCGCGCACCAGTCCGGCAGGGCGGCCCATGTTCCGGAAATGGAGCCGGGCGAGATAACTCCCGATGATCCCCAGCACCAGGAACTGGGCGCCCGAGAAGATGGCGATAATCGAGGCCAGGAACGGGAAACCGGGGAAACTGTAGCCGAGAACCAGGTAGCGGCCGACTACGTAGACCAGGATCCCCACCCCGAAAACGGTGAAGCCGAACCCCAGGAAGCTGACGACCTTCAGCGGCCAGGCGCTGAACCCGGTGATGACGTTGACGGCTTGAGCCAGAAGCTTGATGAAGCCGTAGTTCGACGTTCCTTCCCGGCGCGGCTCGTGGCGGACCCGGACGGCCCCGAAGCGCGATGTGCCCCAGGAAAGCGGGACGTCGATGATGATGAACGGGCCCCGGTATTCCCGAAACGCCTGTTTGAGTTCGGAGCGCATGGCCCGAAAGGAGCTGACGCTGCGGGCCAGTTCCGGCCCCAGCGCGCTCTGAACCATGAGCCGCAACAGGGCCGAGCCGCGGCGCCTCCAGAAACTTTGGCGGATTTCCGCCGGGATGCCGTAGACCACGTCGGCGCCGGCCTCCAGTTCCCGCAGCAGCCGCGGGATCTCCTCGGGGGGGTTCTGGAGATCGTCGTCGATGGTGACGATGGCCTCGTGGCGGGCGATGTTGATCCCCTGGAGCAGGGCGTTGTGCTGTCCATAGTTCCGCATCAGGTCCACGCCGACTACCTTGTCGCCGTCCGCCGCCAGGGTTCTTATGGTATCCCAGCTGCGGTCGGTGCTGCCGTCGTTGACCAGGATGATTTCGTAATCTTCCGCGGCTTCGGCGAGTACGCGCCGAAGCCGGTCCACCAAGGGGGCAATGGTAGCTTCGCTGTTATAAACCGGGACAACCACCGATACGTTCATGGCTTGAACTCCCTGACCGCTGCGATTACCAGTTTCTGCTCCCGTTCTTCCAGCCCGGTAAAGAAGGGGAGCCGGAGCAGCCGCGCGCTCACGTCTTCGGTTACCGGGCAGTCTCCTTCCCGTCCTCCGTACCGCCGCCCCATGGGAGAGAGGTGCAGGGGCAGATAGTGGAAGACGCTGCAGATCCGGCGCGAACGCAGATGCCCGATCAGGGCGTCCCGGGCGGCCGCCGAGGGAAGCAGGAGATGAAAAAGGTGGTAGGAACTCCGGCAATGGTCCGGGACGACGGGGAGCCGGGCCCCTGCCGCCGCCGCCCAGTCCCGGAGGCCGTCGCGGTACCGGAACCAGATCGCCCGCCGCCGGTCCTGGATCCGTTCCCGGGCTTCCAGCTGGGCCAGGAGAAATCCGGCCAGGATATCGGAGAGCACGTAACTGCTGCCCAGGTCCAGCCAGGTGTATTTATCCGTCTGCCCGCGGAAGAGTTGACTGCGGTTGGTCCCTTTCTCCCGGATGATTTCGGCCCGCTCGATCAGATCGGCGCGGTTGATGATCAGCGCTCCCCCTTCCCCGCAGGAGATATTCTTGGTCTCGTGAAAACTGAGGGCGCCCAAGTCCCCGAAGCTGCCCAGGGGTTTTCCCCTCCAGCCGCCGAAGATCCCGTGGGCGTTGTCTTCCAGGACCGCCCACCCCCGCTCGCCCGCCAGCCCCATGATCGCGTCCATCTCGCAGCCCACCCCCCCGTAGTGGACGGGAACCACCGCCTTGACCCGCGGTCCCGCGGCGTCTTCCAGGAGACGTTCGTCGAGGTTGAGGGTGTCGGGCCTGATGTCGACGAACCGGGGTTTCGCTCCCCGGAGTATAAAGGCGTTCACGGTGGAGACGAAGGTGAAGGAGGGGACGATGACCTCGTCCCCGGGGCCGACGCCGAACAGCAGCGCCGCCATCTCCAGGGCGTGGGTACAGGAGGTGGTGAGCAGGACCCGGGGGGAGCCGGTTTCTTCCTCCAGTATCCGTTCGCAGCGCGCCGTGAACTCGCCGTTGCCGGAAATGTGTCCCCGCCGGATCGCCTCCCCGATGTAGTCCAGTTCCGGTCCCGCCAGCCCGGCGCGGTTGAAGGGGATCGCCCAGGAAATCGCATTTGTTCCCATTTCAGGAATCGAACCAGCGGTGAAAGGTATACGCCGCCGACTCCGGTTCGAAGCCGGCGCGGATCATGCTTTTTTGCATCGGTCTGTTGGTCATGAGCACATGGGCTTCGGCGATGGTCCGCCCCTGGTCCCGCGCCCACCGAAGCCCGGCGACGATCAGATCGTGCATCACCAGACTGCGTCGCCCGATTCCGGGAATGCCGCCCGCCAGGGGAAAATCGGCCCTGGCGGCGGAAATGTTCCGGCAGGTCACCAGGCCGACGGGCTTCGAGCCGTCCCAGGCTAGCATGACGTCGCCACAGCCGTCCAGACCGCGCAGGCAGTTGAGCGCCCAGGAGGAATAGATATCCCCGGCGGCGTACCCCTCCAGCCTGGGGTCTTCCCCGTAATGGCCCCGGTAGTTCTCGAAGGCGAGCCGAGCGACCTCCGCCAGGGCGTCTTCCTGCCCCGCAGAGGCCCGGACCACCCGGTAGCGGCCCGAGAAAGGAGGCAGTTCCCGCGGTGCGGCGAGCTTCCGGATATAGACCAGGATGGTGTCGGTCAGGAAGAACCCGGCCTTTTCCAGGGCCTGGGCCGCGCGGTAGCTCCCGGCGGGAACGCGGGCGACCAGGAGCCCGACCTTCAATTCCCCGCACGCCTTCATGACCGGATCCAGTTCCCCGGGGCTTGCGATCGAGGCTCTGCCGACCCTGACCCCGAACCGTTCGCTGTCGAGGCGGGCGATCGCGACCGGATGGGATTTTTTCATGGCAACAGGTGTCCGCTTGCGCGCGGCGGTGCTGTTCTTATAGTATTACTGTTCGAGCGCCCGCGGGCGCTCTGCATCCGACCGCTACAGTATACCAGCGAGGTATCCGGGGCATGAGGGAAAAAAAGAAGGTCGTCGCCGGGGTTTTGTTCCTGATCTTTCTGGCCGGGCTTCTGGTCAGGATCGCCGGCATCGGCTACGACGGTCTGATTCCGCTCAACCACGACGAACAGATTCATCTTAAAACCGCCCGCGCCTTCTCCGCCGGGGAACTCAACCCCCGCGCCATCTGGGAGGGGGAAATTTTCCGTTACGCCTACTATCCCTGGCTGAGCGCCTACATTTTCGCCGGGATTCTGGCGGCCGTCCAGGCGGCCTGCGGGGGGGCCGTTTCCCTGGCCGGCGCCGCCGCCGAACTGATGGGCATCAGGGGAGCGAACGGCGCCCTGGTGACGGTGTCCTCGAAATGCCTGTTGGATCCGGCCACGGCTCTCGCCGTCGGCCGCGTCGCCGTCGCCCTCTTCGGGGCCCTGACCGTTCTCGTGCTCTACCGCGCCGGCCGCGACTTGATGGGAAGGTGGGGGGCGGCCCTCGCCGCCGCATTTCTGGCGTTCAACGGCTATCATATCGCCAACTGCCATTGGATGAAGAACGACGTCATCGCGGCATTCTTCCTGACGGTCGCCTTTTTCTTCTGCGTTCGGATATGGCTGAAGGGGCGCTGGTCGGACTATCTGCTGGGCGCCGTCTTCTCCGTCCTGGCCTTCAACGTGAAATGGTACAACGCTCCGGTCTTCGGCCTGTTCGCGGTCGCCCACCTGCTCCGGGCGGCGGTCCCGGACCGGCGCCCGGCCTGGAAGCGTCTTTTCCCGGGGCGCCTGTTCGCCGCCGCGCTGCTGGGCGCGGCGGTGTTCGTCGTCACCTGGCCGCTGCTTCTCTTCGACCCCGGTTTCGTGTTCGACAATGTCGCCCGGGTTTCCCGGGACACCTCGAGCCGGGGCATGTTCGGCAACGTGGGGACGTACGCCCAGCTCGGTTTCTGGGAGATCAGGTTCCACAACCTGGTCAATTTCGTGCTTTTCTCCTCGGGAATGGTTTCGGGAATGGGGTGGCCGGTCCTGCTGCTGGGCGCGGCCGGCCTGTTCGCCGGCCTGTTTTCGGGGCGCCGCGGCCTGCTCTTGGCCGCGTTCCCGGTCCTGTACCTGGTTTCGGCGATTCTCGTGGCCTCCCCGGGGATCCGCTATCAGGACACCATCCCCCTGTATCCGTTCTTCAGTTTGGGCGCGGCCTGGCTCGTGGTCAGAACGGCCGCCCTGGCCGGCCGCCGCCGCTCCTGGTTGATCGGGGGGGCGATCGCCGCGGCGATCCTGGTGCCCTATCTCCGCAGCGCGCTCCGGCTCGATTACGGCTATTGGCAGAACTCGGTCAAGTACTACGCCGGGCGCTGGGCCCAACGCAACATCCCTCCGGGCAGCCTGATCGTCAAGGAATCCAAGACCATTCCCCTGGCGCCGGGGCGTTACCGGGAACAGAAGGTGCGGGCGTTTTGGGGAGTCCCCCTGGAGAAGCTGGTCAAGGGGGGAGCCGATTATATCATCACCTCCGGGCGGCAGGAGCACCGGGCCCTGGAACGGTTCGGCCTCTTCGGCCCCGACCACCCCTTTTCCCGGTTCTACCTGGAACTGCCGACCAAGTTCGAGTTGATCAAGGAATTCGATCTCGGAGAGGTTCCCTACCGGGGAGGGACGACCAAGGTCTGGTCCCGGCGCCGGGAAGCCCACCTGGCGGTTTCCGGAATCGACTCCGGGTTTCTCCGCGTCTTCCAGGGGGAACATGCCACGGTTTCTCCCGATGTTCTCTTTCTCGACGACCAGGGGCGGTGCCAGGGCAACACCGCTTTCATGGTCCCGCCGGAGAGTTCCGTTTCCCGCCTCATGGTGACCTCCACGCCGCTGGAAGTGTTCGGGGTGAAGATCGTCAACGGTCCGCGGCCCGGCTTCGTCAAGATCGTCTCCGGCCCGACCGTCTGGCGCGAGAGGCTGGAGGCGGGGGAAAGCCGTCTTCTCAGCGTTCCCGCGAGCCGCTGTTTTCCCTGGATCCGGAACTCGTACCGGGTGGAGGTGATCTCTCCCTGGAACTCTCCGGTGCTGGCGGCGGTTCTGCCCGACCCCTTGAGGCTGGGCCGGGAGTTGGAAAAGATCGGCGACCCGGCGGCCCGTCACTATCTGGGCCGTTCCGCCGGTCTCTACCCGAACGACTGGTATGCGCTGCTGCTCTGGGGCGAACCGATCCCCCCGGAACAGCGGAAGGCGCTGGAACGGCTCCGGGCGGCCGCCCCGGCCGATTGGGACGGTCTTTTCCGGGAGTTGACCGGGTACGAGGTGGCGTGGCTGGAAGCCCGGGCCGGCCGGACCTGGAAGGCTCGGCCCGGGAGCGAACTCCGCACCGGAACGTTCCATCTCCCGCCGGGCGAATACTCCGTCTCCGTCGCGGGGGGGACGGACGGCCGCCTGATCTTTTCCCGTGATGGAAGCGAGGAAGCCCCCTGGGCGCTCTCCGGAAGCGTTCCTTTCCGATTCCGGGTGGGGAGTTTCGCGGAGTCTTTGGGTTTGACGGTTACGGGTCCGGCGGAGTCGATGACGGTTTCTCCGTCGTTGCGGGCCTGGATGAAGGAGGAGATGGGATGGACCGAGGATCGAACCGTCCCCGAACAAGCGCATGAACCCGCCGATGAATAGTTCCGCCCGCCGTCCGCGGGTCACGGTCGTTACGCCCATCTACAACAACGCCCGGATGATCTCCGACTGCCTGGAAAGCCTGCTCCCGCAGGATTATCCCGATTACGAGGTCATCGTCGTCGACGACGGCAGCACCGACGGAACGGCGGAAGAGGTCAGGAAACATCCGGTCCGGCTTATCGTCAACCGGCACCTGGGCATCTCCGCCGCCCGCAACGCCGCCATCCGGGCCGCCGAGGGGGAGATCATAGTTCTGGTCGATTCCGACCTCAAGGTGCCCAAGGACCTTCTTTCCCGGTTGGTAGAACCGCTGACGGCCGACCCCCGCCGCGGGGTGGTGATGGCGTGGTGGGACATCAGCAACCCCGATAACCTGGTGGCTTCCCTCATTTACCGCGGCTACGAATATTTCACCCGCGGTCTCGACGAACCCAATTTTTTCTGGGGGTACTGCTTCGCCATCAAGAAAGAGGTGCTCGATCGGGCGGGTTTCTTCGATGAAAATCTTCCCCTGGTGGAAGACGTCGACTACGCCTACCGGGTCGTGGCGCTGGGGTACACGATCAAGATCCTCCGGGAGGTCAAGGTTTGGCATTATTTCCGGGACAGCCTGGGCAAGCATCTCAGCCGCCACTTCAAAACCGCCCGGCACAAGTTTCTCTACGTGCGCCGCACCGGACGCTACACCGATCAGCGGGGGACCGGGGCCGAGTACGCCAAGATCGTCGTTCATTCCGCGCTCGTGCTTTCCCTGGCGACCCTCCCCTGGACCCCGTGGATTTTCTGCGTCTTGCTGGCCGCTGCCCTGGGCAGCCACCTGCGCATGACCGTCTGGAGCATGAGCAAAGGGCTCAAGTTCGCCCTGATGCTGCCCTTCGAGTTCCTGACCAAGATGGCCTGGGTTTTCGGCATCGCCCAAGGAGGCTTCTGGTTGCTCCGGGGGCACAACCCCTCTCCCCGGGATCTGTAATGCTGTTGCCGAACATTCCGCCGGAGGTCTTCGCCCTCTATGCCGGGCTTTCCTGGTGGGAACGGGCCCATATCTGGCTGCGGTGGAAGCTCTGCCCGTTCCGTGCCATCGCCGCGCAGGTCCCCGCGGCGGGATCGGTCGCCGATATCGGTTGCGGCCGGGGGATGTTGGCCAATTACCTGGCCCTGACTTCCCCGTCCCGTTCGGTGATCGGCCTCGACCGCCAGGCCCAGCGGATCCGGGCGGCCCTGACCACCGTCGGCTCCCGGAGCAATATCTCCTTCAGAAACCAGGACGTCCGGGAGATGAGGGACGAAGTCTTCGACACCGTCATTCTCAGCGACATGCTCCACCACCTCACCTATCCCGACCAGGAGGCTTTTCTCGGGCATTGTTACCGTATGGTTCGTCCGGGGGGGCTCCTCCTGCTCGAGGACGTCGGGGAGGTCCCCCGGTGGAAGTTCGTCTCCCATTATCTGATCGACCGGACCCTCAATCTGGGGAGGGGACAGAATTTCCGTACCCGGGAGCAATGGCGCCGGTTGTTGCAGGGTCTGGGCTTCGCGGTGGAAACCGTCCCCGTGCACCGTCGGCTCCCGCTCCCCGATTACCTGTTCGTCTGCCGGAAACCTCCGGAGAGCGCCGATGTCCCTTCCGGCTAAGATCGGGCTGGGGTTGCGCTTCCCGGAGACGCTCGGGGAACGGTTCCGGGCCCGGCGGGCGCCCCGCCGCCTTCCCCGCGACCCCGACGGGTCGCTGCGCCTGGAAGCCCCGCTTCCGGTCACCCTGAGCCTGAACGTGATCCACGCCTGCAACCTGCGCTGCCGCATGTGCGGACAATGGCGCCGCGAAGACGGATCGCGTCCGGAACGGCTGGAGCCGGAGGCCCTGCGGCCGGTGATCGACGCCGTCGCCCCCGCCAAGCCCAAGATCTATATCTGGGGGGGGGAACCGCTGATCCATCCCCGGATCGACGAGATCGTCGGCTACGTCAAGAGCCGCTCCCTCTACACCGTCGTCAACACCAACGGGGTGCTGCTCGAGCGGCACGCCGACCGGCTCGTCGAACTGGGGGTGGACGGCCTCGATATTTCGATCGACGGCCCCCGGGAGATCCACGACCGGGTGAGGGGGGTGCCGGGGACCTACGACCGGGTCATGAAAGGCGTGGAAGCGGTCGTCCGCCGCCGCCGCCGGAAACCGATGATCAAGGCCGTCTCCGTGATCACGGCCGATTCTCTTCCCTCCCTCGACCAAACCCTGAAAGAAATCGCCCGCAGCGGTTTCGATGCCGCCATCTTCAATCTGGGTTGGTTCGCCACGGAGGAGGTCGGCCGGGCGACGGAACGGTATTTCTCCCGCCACCTGGGCTGCGAGGCCAGGTCGTGGAAAGATTTCGTCGGGGTGCTGGGGACGGTCGATCCGGCGGAAGTGGCGAAGTTCATGCGCCGGGCTTCCCGGATCGGTTTTCCGGTGTTCTTCATACCCGCCGTCCGGCCGGAGCAGGTGGAAGAATATTATTCGCGCCCGGCTTCGTTTCTGGGGCGTCGGACCTGCTATATGCCCTGGCTGAGCCCGGATATCCGGCCCGGCGGCGACGTCACGTTCTGCCCCGATTTTCCCGATTACACAATCGGCAATATCAATACCGATTCTTTTCCATTACTATGGAACGGAGAAAAAGCGATCCGTTTCCGGCGCGCCCTGCGGGATCATGGGCTGTTCCCGCTCTGTTCGCGCTGTTGCGGTCTGTACGCTTTCGGAGGCGGAGTTTGAAGTTCGCGGAGCCGATGGACGGCAGGGGAAGAAGTTTCGTGAAGAGCAGCTTCGCGCTGGCGGCCGCGGCCGTTCTGGGAGCCCTGGTCCCGGCGCTCCCCGCGGCCGAATGCGTGCCCGCCCCCGAAATCACGCGCCAGCTTCCCCGGGCGGCTTCGGGTTGGTCGGGGAGCGTCTGCTGGCTGGACGGCGTGATTTATGAAGTCACCGACGCCTATAACTACGCCATCGTCCGCGATGCCGTGACCGGCGCCCAGACCGGGATCAAGAATTTCGACGTCCCTTCCGATATTCAGGGCATCTCCTACGATCCCTGGAACGGGACCTGGTGGCTGAAGCTCCAGGGTGCGAAGGAGGCCTGGGAGTACAGCCAGAGCGGCGCCGGCCCCCTCCGCCAGGTATCCACCTACGGCTATGCCTTCGGGATTTACGTCGACCCGCTGGAAGAAGACGTGATCTGGATCGGGGGGACCGAGGACGCTTCGGTCAAGAAGGTCTCCCTGAGCAGCGGGGCGCTGCTGCGCACGATCCATACCTCGTTTCAGGTTCGGGGAGTGCTCCGGCTCGGCGATTATATCTGGTGCTCCCGTTCCGGCGAGGTCGGCGACGCCGGGATCCTGATCAAGATCGATATGGACGGAAACGAAATCTGCCGTTACTACATGCCGGTCTCCACCTACGACCACGATACCGGGGGGCTCTCCATCGACGACGACGGGCAGCTCTGGGTCGAGGGGGGCAAGGACGCGCGCATTTACCGCCTCGATATCGGGTATGAGCCGCCCACGCCCACTCCTTCGCCGACTCCCCGGCCCAGCGCCACCCCGACGCCGACGTCTTCCCCCGGGGGCCTCGTTCTCGACTCCAGCGATTACGACGGCGACGGCACTTCCGAAGCCGGAGTTTTCCGTCCGGACGGGGGGCTCTGGTCGATCTCGGGAGTGACCAAGTTCCACTTCGGCCGTTCCGGCGATATTCCCGCCAGCGCCGACTACGACGGGGACGGCACCACCGATCCCGCCGTTTTCCGTCCCGCCAGCCGGGCCTGGTTCGTCCGGGGCCTGACCCGGGGTTTTTTCGGCGGCGCGGGCGATCGCCCCGTTCCCGGGGATTACGACGGGGACGGCACCTGCGAGATCGCCGTGTACCGCGCCGCCGGCGCTTTCTGGGCGGTGGCGGGCCTTACCCGGGTCTACTACGGGAGCGCCGGTGAGAACCCGGTCCCCGGGTACTACGGTCCCGGGGCCGCCAAACGGTTCGCCGTGTACCGGCCCGGCGATGGGAGGTGGTCGGTGCGGGGTTGGACCCGGTGTTTTTTCGGGAGCGCCGGGGACGTGCCGGTTCCGGGTTTCGGTGCCGGCCGGGTCGGTTGGGCTCCCGCCGTATTTCGACCGGCGACGGGGCTGTGGTCGAGGCGGGACGGCCCGGCGCTGTATTTCGGAGAAGCGGGGGACAGCCCGGTGCCCGGAGACTACCTCGGCGACGGCTGCGCCCCGGCCGCCGTCTTCCGAGCCGCCCGCAGCCGGTGGCTCATCTTCGGAACGACCTCGTTTTTTTACGGCGAACCCGGAGATCTTCTTCTCCACGGCCGCGCCGCTCGGCCTTCCCCGACCCCCTCGGCTTCGCCCACGCCTCCCCCGGTTATGGCCTCGACCGACTTCGACGGCGACGGCACCGACGATTTCGCGGTCTTCCGGCCCGCACTGGGGTTATGGCTGGTTCGGGGGATTACGCAGACGGAGCTGGGTCTTCCCGGCGATATCCCGGTTGCCGGAGACTACGACGGGGACGGTTCCGCCGAGGCCGTCGTTTTCCGTCCGTCCACGGGCAGATGGATCTTCGCCGGCGGCGGGGAAATCGCCTTCGGGCGCCCGGGGGACATTCCGGTCCCCCGGGATTACGACGGCGACGGGATCTGCGATCCGGCCGTCTACCGGCGCGCCCAGGGTTTCTGGGCGGTCCGTGGCTATACCCGTCTCTGGTTCGGAGACGAATCGGCGCTGCCGGTCCCGTCGGACTACAACGGGTGGGGAGGAAGCGACTTCGCGGTTTACCGCCCCGGGACAGGCCTCTGGACGGTGCGGGGTCTGACCCGGGTCTTTCTCGGGCAGCCGGGTGATATTCCAGTTCCCGCGGACTATTCGGGGTGGGGGTCTTCGGGCCCCGCGGTCTACCGCCCGGAGACCTCCCTCTGGATCGACGCCGGGGGGGACGAGTTGGAGTTCGGAGGATCCCGGGACGTCCCCGTCCCCGGTAATTTCATCGGCCTGAACTATTCCGCGGTGGCGGTGTTCCGGGCCGCCAGCGGGCTTTGGCTGGTTAAAGGCCACACCCGGGTTTATTTCGGGGTCGAGGGCGATATCCCTCTCTTCAGCCCCCGCTGAACCGGTGAGGACTTTCATGAACAGCCGTTCGGCCGCTTTCCTCCTGCTGGCGGCGCTGCTGGCGGCGGCCTTTCCCCGGCTGGTCTCCCTGGCCACCTTCGATTTCATAGACTCCGGGGGCGGCAGCGATTCCGTAACCTACCTGGCCCTGGCGGACAACCTCTCCGCCGGGCGCGGGTACACGGAGTTCGGGCGGCCGCATACCGTCCACCACCCCCTCTATCCGCTGGCCATCGCCGCCGCCCGCTACCTGGTCCCGGGCCCGGCGGCCGCGGCCAAAACCGTTTCCTGCCTCGCCGGCGTTCTGCTGATAGTGCCCGTGTTTTTTCTGGCGGCGTCCATGTTCGGGCTCGGGGCCGGCCTCGTCGCCGGGCTTCTGGCCGCTCTCTGCCCCCTGCTGGTGTACGGATCCGTGGAGACCTTTTCCGAATCGCTCTACACCCTGATGCTCTGGCTGGGGCTCTGGGGCGCCTGGGGCGCCTCTCGGGGGGAGCGTCGGTTCCTCGCCGCCGCCGGAGCCGGAGCCGGTTTCGCCCTGGCTTTTCTCACCCATCCCATGGGGGTCATCTTCGTGCCTTTCTTTGCCGGCTACGTTTTCGCCGCGGGCTGTCGGCGCCGCCGTCCCGGTACGGCGGCGCTTTCCGTCGTGCTGATGGTCCTGGTCTTCGCCGCCTGCGCCCTGCCGTTCTGGGCGCGCCTCCACCGGGTTACCGGCGAATGGCAGTTGAGCGGCAGCAGCCATTACCGGGACTTCGGGCTGCGCTACGAGCAGGGCCGGGGGGTCCCGGAAAGCCGGGTCATCTTCGAGCACATGGAACAGTTGTTCGGGCCCGGCTCACCCGAACCCGCCGGCGGCGGGGAGCGGGAGAGTCTGGGCATGGCGGAACTGATCGTCCGTTACCCCGGCCGGTTCCTGCGCATCGTGGGTTTCAACCTCGAGGACGGATACGCCGAAGCGCTGAAAACCGCCCGGTTCCTCGGGCTCCCCCCCTGGCTTTTCTTCGCGGCGCTGGGGGCCGGGGGGGTGCTGCCGTTGGCGATCCTGGGATACGCGCTGGTCCGGCGCCGGAGAAGGGGGGCGGTCTTCTTCCTCGCCCTGGTCTTTCTTCCCATGGCGGTATTTTTGGTCATGCAGGTGGAACACCGGTATTTCTATCCGTTCATCCCCGGCGCGCTCATTCTCCTCTCCTGGCCCCTGGCTTCCGCGTGGCCGGGCCGTTTCCGGCGTTGGGGAACGCCGGTTCTGGCCGGGTGTCTGCTGGTCTTTGCCGGGGGAAGCGGTTACGTGGTCTGGCGCAAGGCGGTCAAGAAGGGGATACCCTACGAATACCGTCTTCTCGGCGACTGGATGCGGCGCCACCTGCCGGACATGGGGGGGGAGAGGGTCATGATGTTCCGGCTGGGCGTCAGCTACTACGCCGGCTGCGAGTGGAACGTCTTTTACTGGGGCGATTATCCGGGGCTGGTTTCGTATCTGAGCGACCGGGGCATATGGTATCTGGTCATCGACAGCTATAAGCTGCACATGATCCACCCCTCGCTGCGCTTTCTGCTGACGGGTCCCCCCCCTCCCGAGTTCGAAGTGGTCCACGAAACCGAATTCGACGGGCGCCGCGCCCGCCTGCTCCGCTTCAAGGGCCCGGTGCCGGAGCGGGAAGGAGGGGCGCCTGCGGCCGTTCCGGCTTCAGCTCCCGAATAATCCGGTCGGCCAGAGCCCGGGCCACGATCCTCCCTCCCTTGCTGGAGTAATGGGATTTTTTGTAGAGGCGGCTTTTCCCCTTCATCGCCGGGAGGGGGTCGACCACGATGACGCCTTCTTTCTCCAAAGCCTGAAGAATCCGGTAGTGTGCCAATTCCTTGCCTGCTTCCGCCAGCTCGACGTCGTTCTCCTTGGGGATATGGAGCACGATCGGGATCTCCCCGGCCTCCCGGGCCTCCCGGGCGAACTCTTCGAGAATTTTCTGGGCAACGGCCATGGGTTCGCTTTCCGGATCCCAGTAGTGGCGTCCGGGACGGTAGTCCCGCCGGCTCCCTGGGCGGGGGGCTTTCGGGCCGAGAACGGTGTGCAGAAGCCAGAGGAGACGGCTGGTGTAGATCGGAGAATTGGAATAGTTGTCCGGGTTGTACCAGAACTCGTAAGCGGCCAACGGGGAGGAGGGAAGGTCGGCGATGGTATCGGCGACTTGTTCGGGAGGAACGACGGGGGAGTTGAGGAGCTCCAGTTCGTCGTTCTCTCCGAGGTAGAACCGGGGCTTGGAGAAGACCACGCCGGTGCGGCGGCTGTAAAAGATGCGGAAAATATTGACCGCGCGCTGCATGTTTTCCGGCTGGAACCCGAAAACCGCGATATCCGGTCCGTACCGTTTCCCTTCCAAGCGCCAGCGGAGGAACGCCTGCCCCATCCCGTAGGCCGGCACCCCGAAATTGAGGACTTCGGCGTCGATCCCGGCTTGAGCCAGGTCCTGTTCCAGGAACCGGCCCCAGGTCTTCCGAAACGGTTCTTCGTCCCCGTGGGTGAAGGAATCTCCGAAGAGGGCGATGCGCACGACCCCGGCGGGTTTGAGGAGCGAGTATTCCCGGGGCTCGGAACGGATGCCTTGGGCGTTGGAGCGGTAGAGCCCGTTCTGGCTGGAACGGTTAGTCCCGATGGTCCAGCCCAGGAGGGGATCCGCCACCACATAGGCTTCGTTTTCCCGCTCGGCGTAGACCCGGATTTTCTCCCGGGTCAGTTCCGCGGGGAAACGGTAGGGCCGCAGCGGGACGCCCTTGAAATAGGCCTGCCCGTCGATATCGGTTTCCGTCACCAGCCTGGCCGCCAGCTCGCAGAGTCCGAAACCGACGATAAGGGCGAAGCCCAGCAGAGCCAGATTCGCGCCCCGGCGGGGTTTCATGAACCGGCGGCGGAAGGATTAAAGGCCAGACGTCCGGTTACGGGAATGTCGTCCGTCCGACCCAGGTAGCAGCGGCTGACGTTCCGTATCCACCACAACCCCGTGGAACTCCGGAATATCCCGATCTCTCCCGTGCCGTTTCCGCTGAAATCCGCGGGAACCGGCCGATCGGAGGCCGCCCCGAAATAGTGTTTGCCCCCGTCGGCCAGGGCCCAGAGCCCGGTGGAGGGGCGGAAGATCGCCGGCGTCTGCAGACCGGTTCCGGAATAGTTGGAAGGAACCGGAGCGTCGTCCCTGCGCCCGAAATATAATTTGGTGATCCCCTGGATCGCCCACAGACCGGAGCCGGGGCGGAAGACTCCCCTGAACTTGACGTCGACGTAGTCGGGGTGGTAGTAGCCCGGTACGGGAATATCCCCGGCCTGCCCGAAAAAGGAACGGGTCAGGCCCCGGATCAGCCAGAGACCCTGGTCGGGACGGAAGACGGCGGCCTCGCAGGCGTGGTCCCAGCCGTTGTAGTCCCCCGGCACCGGCCAATCCCCCTCGCGCCCGAAGTACAGCCGGCTCACCCCCCGGCTCCACCACAGGCCATCCGCCGGGCGGAAGACGGCGACGTCGGTGGTCCCGTCGCCGTTGAAATCGCCGCAGGCGGGGAGGGCGCCCGGGCCCCCGAAATAAAACCGGCTCAGCCCCCGCAGCACCCACAGGCCGCTGTTTTCGCGGAAGACGGCGATGTCGGAGGTCCGGTCGCCGTCGAAATCGCCGCTGTCTTCATGGGAGTAGTCCGCCGCGCCGGGCGTGGGGATGGGGGAGGGAGAGGGGGAGGGGGAGGGAAAAGGCAGGCCGTCGTTCCAGGCTTCGGCGATCACCTGAGACCCTCCCGTCCAGACCGGGTGGATGCAATCCTCGACCAGAAGGCTCTCCCAGTCCCCATAGTCCCGGAAAGCCTGAAAGGGATCGGCGTAGGCGCAGTCCTTGATGGTGGTGGCGATCCCGATGATGTAGTTGCGCAGGTACTTGGTCCGATCGTAAAGATTGTCCCCGTCGCATCGGGGGATGACGGTGGCGATGACCGGCTCGACCCCTTTATCCCGGGACCGATCGATCATGGCTTCCAGGTTGGTGCTGATGGTTTCGTAGCCGACGCCGTCGCTGATATCGTTGGTTCCCGCCATGATCAGGATGCGGGCGGCCGGGTAGTTGTCGAGGACGTCGTCGATTCCGGGACAGTAGCGGATGGGGTAACCGCCGCCGTGGAGGAGCTGCGCGGTGGTGCAGCCGGGATAGCCGTGGTTGTAGATGGTGTAGTTCGACCCGGGGAACCGCGCTTCCAGAATGTTCTCCAGGATGGGGATATAACACTTGCCCATGGGGGGGCCGTCGGTGCCGTAGGTGATGCTGTTGCCGTAGCCGATATAGGTGGTGGAGAGATCGCCGCGGCGCGCTCCCTCCGCGCCCGCTTCGACCGGGGGAGGGGAGACCGCCCAGGGCCTGAGAGCCCCCGCGGGGGTGAAGATCCAGGTCGTTCCCGGTGGAACCGGTTCGCTCCCCTCTTTCCAACCCCAGGCCGCGGGCGCGGGGAGGGACCGTTCGCTTTTCCCGGGCCGGGTTTGCCAATACGCTCTGCCCCCGGCTACGAAGGGGGAAAACTGATCGGTCTCCGCCGGTTCTTCGGCCGCGGCCCGCGCCGCTCCTGCCGGGTCGCGCCGATAAATCTGGTAGAAGGAACCGTTCCACCCCTGCCAGACCGCGAACATCGTTCCGGCCCGATCCGCGCCCAGGGCCGGATTGACGTTGGGGGAGGTCCGGTTGGAGCTGATCCCGGTTTCCGGGGTGAAACCGTCGCCGTCCCATCTCGACCAGAAGATGCCCGTCCCCGTTTCCCGTTCCGAAGCCCAGGCCACGACCGGGACGTTGCCGGCCATGCCCAGGGCCGGCGTCATGTCCCATCCCCGGGAGGACGAGACCCGCATCGGTTCCGACCAGCTTCCCGGGGCTCCCCGGGCCGCCACGATCGCGGGGGGGGAGTCTCCCTGTTCGGCCGCCCAGACCACCCAGACGGTCCCGTCGGGGGCCGCGGCCACCGCCGGAGCGTGGTTGCGGTCGAAACGGTCCGCGGGGGGGAAAGGGTATTCGACGGCGCCGGCCGGATCCCAGCGTCGGAGGGTGACGGGGTTTCCGGGAAGTTCCCGGGCGACTTCGACGGACCAGGTTTGGGCCGGTGCCCCCCGCCCCGAGAGCGCTAAAAGCAACGCGGCGATCGCGGTCGAACGTTTCATAAGTATCTTGCCTTGTGCCCGCCGGCCGACGGGAATGTTCCGAGAAAAAAATTTATTGTAGTATTATACGGCGTTTTCGCGGTCTACAACAAGGAAAGAGGGAGAGCCGTGCCCCGCAAGAAACTCAGGTTTTGCCTGGTGACCACGTTTTATCCGCCCTTCCACCCGGGCGGCTGCGGTCTCCACGTCTACCACCTCGCCAATCTTCTGGCCGCCGACGGCCATGAGGTGGTCGTGGCCGCGTCGGCCGGCGCCCACGCCGTGAAAATCTCCGAACGCCGGCCGGGCGAATACCCCCACCACCCCGGGGTGCGCGTGGTCAGAGTCGAGGGGGGGAGGGGGGAAGCGTTGGCCACGTACCTGGCCGGCAGGGGGTTGAAGGCTTCCCGGGCCCTGCGCGGAGTGCTGGAACGGGAGCACGACGTCGTTCATTACCACAACATCTCGCTGTTCGGGGGGATCCGCTCCCTGGGGTGGGGTTCCGGGCTCAAGCTCTTTACCCAGCACACCTACTGGCTGCTCTGTCCGTCTCACTACCTGTGGAAGCACGGCCGGGAACCGTGCCGCCGCCCGTCCTGTCTTTCCTGCCTGCTGCGGGCGGGCAAGCCCCCCGCTCCCTGGCGCTGGGGCGGCGGCTGGCGCCGGCTCTTGGAGGGAGTCGATTCCCTGATCATGCCCTGCCGGTACATGCTGGAACGGCACCGCGCCGCGGGCTTCGGGGAAAGAATGGACCGCCTTCCTTACTTCGTGGCCCCGGTCGCCCCGTCTGCGGATGCCGCCCCCGGGCGGGAAGCTCCGCCGGGCCCGTTTTTTCTGCTCGTGACCCGTCTGGAGCGTTACAAGGGGCCCCGATTGGCGGTGGAAGCCTTCATGCGCACCTCGGGCGACGTCGGACTGGTGGTGGTGGGGACGGGCAGCATGGCGGGGGAGCTGCGGGCCCTGGCCGCCGCGGACGGCAGGGTGAAGTTCCTCGATTATGTCGCCCCCCGGGACCTGGAATGGTACTATGCCCATGCGACGGCTCTGCTGGCGCCCTCGCTCTGGCCGGAGATGGGCAACCAGACGGTACTGCAGGCGGCCTCGTGCGGGACGCCCGCGCTCGCTTCCCGCTCCGGGTGTCTCCCGGAACTGGTCGGCGAGCACGGCGCCGGACTGATGTTCGAGGGCCCGGAGGAGTTGACCGAGGCCATGGAACGGATTCGGGATCCGGATCTCCGCCGCCGGCTCGGCGACCGGGCCCGGGCGGCGTTCCGGGCGGAATACACGCCGGAAGTCTTTTTGCGGAGATATTACCGGCTCATCGACGACCTGACGGGAGAGGGGGGAGGGGCATGAAAAACCAACGGATCGTCTCCGCGGGAGCTTTGGCGGCCGCCTGCCTTCTGGCGGTGTCGGTTTTGTCTTCCTGCGGTTCCCCGGAGGGAAGCCGGCCCGATGTCGTTTTCGTCCTTCTCGACGCCCTGCGCCCGGATCACCTGGGGATCTACGGATACGGCGGCGGCACCTCTCCCCGCTTGGACGAGATGGCGCGGTCGGGGGCGGTTTTCCGCAACCACTTCGCCAACGGGACCTATACCCGCGCCTCCGTCCCGACGTATTTTTATTCCCGTTATTACATCAAGTCGCTTTTCCCGGCCGATCGCCGGCTTCCCCTGGAAAGTCCGGAGAACCTTTTCCGGGTTCTGGACCCGCAAGCCCTCTCCCTGGCCGCCCTCTTCAAGGCCAACGGGTACCATACCGTGCTTTTCTCGGCTCATCCCTGGTTCATCAGGGGCCACGAGCTGGTCGGCGATTTCGACGAGTTTTATCGGGTCTCAGGGGCGAAGAGCGCGCACGGCGAAGCGGACGAAGTCGTCAAACGGGTGGAGGAGTGGATCGCCGCCCGCGGCGAGGACCACCGTCCCTATTTCCTCTACATTCACATGATGGACACTCATTTCCCGCACGTCCGCCGCGCCGAGACCGAACGTTTCCTGGAAGGGGTGGATCCCGGGGAACCGGAACGGTTCGACTGGCGGGGTTATTTCCGGGGCCAGGAGATGGGGAAGTGGGGGCTTTGGTGGCTTCCAGGCGACTTCGGGCCGGAGGACAGGCGTTATCTTCATGCCCTCTACGACGGGGACGTGGCTTTCAGCGATTTCTGGGTGGGGAGGCTCGTCGATTTCCTGCAGGCCCGCGGCCGCGCCGACGACACGCTTTTCCTGATCACCGCCGACCACGGGGAGCATCTGGGGGACCACGGCCTGGCCGAACACGGCGGCCCTCCCTGGGATTCCGTTCTTCGGGTCCCCCTGATTCTCCGCTACCCCGCCGGGATCCCCGCCGGAACCGAAGTGAAGAAAATCACCGAGATGGTCGACATTCTCCCCACGCTGGCGGGGCTTCTGAATCTGAAGGTGCCCCCGGGAAAACGCTTCGACGGGAAAGACGCCTTCGCCTCCTCGACCGGCCCCGACTGCGCTTTGGGCCGCGATTTCCTCCGCGACGACAGGTTCAAATACTTTACCGACCCCGACGGCGTCCCCCATCTGTACGACCTCGCCCGCGACCCGAGCGAGGAGACGAACCTGGCTTCGGAACTTCCGGGCGAGGTCGAGCGCCTGACCGCTCTCAAAGCCAAGCTCCTGTTCGCCTCCCGCCGGCGTTACGAGGCGGCGGTCACGACTTCCCCGCCGAACCTTCCCTTCGCCATCTCCGCCGACTTCTTCACGCTTTCCTCCGCTTCCAAGGTTCTGGAGATAAGCCGTTACGGCTACCCTTCGCCGGACGGTGAAATCGCCGCCGCGGCGGACTCCGAACCGGTCTGGATACACAATCGGATCGCGGGCCGCTACTATGTCCTGGGCCGGAACCGGGACCTTCTCCGCCCGCTCCAGGTTTCCTTCGCGGTTCCCGACGGGGAGTACCGGGTGGGGATGGGGGTGTTGAACGCCGCCGATTTCCGGGGCGGCGCCCTCACCCGCTGCCGGGTCGCCGTCGGCCGCGACGATCCGGCCGCGGCCGTCCCCGTCGATCCCGCGAACGAGGCCGACGGATTGGCGGACCTGGGCCCCTGCCGGATCGAGGGGGGGGTCTTCCGCGCCTTTGTCTATCCGGAACCGGCTCCGGACTGGACATCGATTCTGTATTTCGGCTTCGAACCGGTCGGCGCCCCGGGGCGGCCCGCCGCCGCGGGGGGCGAGGACGGGGAAAGTTCCGCCGATCGGGTCGAAAAGATTAAAACCCTGGGCTACATGAACTGAATCGGAAGCGGATTGCGGCCGCCGGCCGGGAGAAGAAGACGATGGAGGGTTGCGGGAGAATTCACGGTTACGAGACGCGGATGACGGCGGCCGCGCTGAGGTTGCTGGGCCTGGCCGACCGCGACCCCCTCTCCCCCACCTTCGCCTGTTTCGATTATCCCTTCTGGCGGAGCAAGACCGCGACGTACGTCAACGCCCGCCTCCAGGAGGCGGTCTACTCCCTGGCGCTGCTCTACCGGGAGGAATTCCCGGGAAACGATTGGCGGGGCCGGCTGGAGATCTTCGAACTGGCGCGCGCGGGGATGCTCTTCTGGTCGGACTTGCAGCACCCGGACGGTTCTTTCGACGAATGGTACCGCGGAGAACACGGCTTTGCCGCCACCGCCTTTTCCGCCTTCGCCGTCTCCCGCGCTTTCGGCCTGTTGGAGCCGGACCTGGACGAGAACTCCCGCGAACGCCTGAAGAAAACTTTCGCCCGCGCCGGGACCTGGCTCTCCCGGCATGACGACCTGGACAAGCTCAACCACGAGGCGGTGGCGGCCGCCGCGCTGTACTCCCTGGGGGAGGCGCTCCAGGTCCCCGGATTCGCCGCCGCCGCCTCCGACAAGGCGCGAAAAGTGCTGGAACGCCAGACCGGGGAAGGCTGGTTCCCCGAGCTGGGGGGGCTGGACAGCGGGTACTCGTTTCTCACCCTGGAGTACCTGGCCCAATGCTGGACCTTCTCCCGCGCACCGGCTCTGGCCGGGGCCCTGGAAAAGGCGCTCGGGTTTCTGCTCGACCTCGTCCAGCCGGACCTGACCACCGGCCGCGAATACAACCTCTGCGGCAATTCCTACGTGTCGCTTCTGGGCGCGGCGATCATGGCCGAATTTTCACCGGCGGCCCGGGAGCTTTTCCTCCAGGGCGCTTCCCGCTCCAACGCTCTCGACCAGCTCGCTCAGGACGACCTCAGCGCCTGCTATCATCTCTACAACGGGCTGCTCTCCGTGCTCCACTATCGGCGCTGGTGCCGTCTCTACGACGAGACCGCGGCCCGGCTCCCCTGTCAGGGCCCCCCCTTCATCCGGGTCTGGCCCGAAGCCGGCTTGGTCGCGGCGCGGACCGGCGCTTATTACGCACTCTGCTCCGCCCGGGCCGGGGGCACGGTCAAGATCTACCCCGATGCCCTCCCCGAGACGCAACTGTGGAAGGACGCGGGTTATCGGTTGACCGCCGGCGGCCGGACGCTGGCCACCGGCGGCTGGTCGCCGGCGGGGCGCCTGGAAGTTCTCTCGGAGACCGCGTTCCGGGTCCGGGCCGGCTTTCGGGAGGTCTCGTATTTCTTCCCCGGCCGCTGGCTGAGGATGATGGTTTCCCTGATCAGCGCGGTCCCGGGCGGTTATCTGCTGATCAAGAAAGGGATGGACCTGGTTCGGAAGCGCAAGAGCGCTTCGCTGCAGCTTTCCCGAGTGTCCGGCGCCCGTTCCCGGGGAGGGCTGACGAGGAAAGTGGAGTTTACCCCTCAAAGCGTCCGGATCGGCGATCTCCTCGAACGCGCGTCCGCGGAACCCCTCCGGGCAGCCGCGGCGGAAATCTCCGTGTATTCCCGGGGGGTGTTGATCGCGCGCCCCGCGGGGGAACCGACGGCGTCCCTGCCCGGAGCGCTGGTCCGCGGCCGGCAGGTTCGCGTCGAAAAAGAGATCGCCTTCCCCGCCGGCGCGTTCACGGTCCGGATCACGGGCGGGGACGTCGATGGGGAGTAGATCGAAACCGTCCGGCCCGCTGTTCCGGGCCCTTCAGATCCTGGTCCTGGCGGCCGTTGCCTTCTTCCTGGGCCGCTATCTTTACCGGCTGGATTGGACTCGGTTCTGGAAGGAGCTGTCGGGAGCTTCTCCCGGGGGCCTGGTTCTTTCCATGGGCCTGACCGTGCTGGGGGGGCTTCTGGTCGCCTGGGGGTGGAGTTTCATCCTGCGGTCCCTGGGCAGCTTCGTCCCCCACCGCGCCGCCGTCCGGATCTACTTTCTCAGCGAGATGGCCAAATACATTCCGGGAAAGATCTGGACCGCGGTCGGCCGGGCGGTGATGCTGGAAAAGTGGTCGGTCCCCAAAACGGTGACCGTCTCCACCGTGGGGATCATGTTGATCGTCCTGGCCGCTTCCGGAGTGGTGGTTGCGCTCCTCTCCCTGCCGTTCTGGCCTTCCCTGGACGCGGCGGGCATATCCACCGGGTTTTTCCCGGTGTTGTTCCTGCTCCTGCCGGCGGCTCTGATCCTGCTGCATCCCCGGGTTTTCGATCCGGTGCTCAACTGGTTCCTGCGCCGGATCGAACGGGTCGACGCGCCCGTGCACCTGCATTACGGCCGGACGGTGCTCTTGGTCCTGTATTGGACCGGACTCTGGCTGATCAAGGGTCTCGCTACCTGGATCCTGCTGGCGGCGATATTTCCGCTTCCCCGGGTGCCCCCGCTCCCCTGGCTCTCACTCTCGGGGGTGATGGCGGTCTCCTGGATCGTCGGAGTCGTCAGTCCCTTCACCCCCGCCGGGCTGGGCATCGCCGAACTGACCATCGCCCTCCTGCTCCCGGCGCTTTTCGGGCTGGACGCTTCGTCCAGCGCCGTTTTCGCGTTTCTCTGCCGGATCTGGGCGGTTATCGCCGATCTGATCTGCGTGGGGCTGTCGGCTGTTATCGGCTCGCGCCGGGTCGGGGGGGGGCGGTAACGGGGGGCGCAACCGTCCCGTTCGTTGCTTCTGCGGGAGGGGGCGCGGGCACGGCGCCGGGCCCCGGGCCCCGCCGCAGAACCCGCACGATCTCTTCCGCGATCAGCCGGTGAGCTTCCGGGTTGGGATGTTTGTCGACGCAGTGAGGCGGTTCTCCCCGGTAGATGGTGTAGAGTTTCCCGAACGCGGCCCGGCGCCCGCGCGGTGGCAGGGGGGGTATCTTTTCCAGGAGCCGCGGCTGGGCGTCGATGATGGGGATGCCCAATTCGGCGAAACGGTCCGGGGGGGGCTGGGGTTCTTCTCCCCAGGGGAGGTTGAGGATATAGGCCTGGCCGCCGTTGGCCCGGGCGAGTTCGGCGATTTCTCCGAAAACGGCGCGTTCTATTTCCCAGTCGTCCCCTCCCGGTTCCGGAACGAGGCCGAGGCGTTTCTTGAGGTTGAAGAGGAACATATTCAAATCGTCGTGGAAATAGAGGGGGAGACCGGCCCGGAAGAAGAAGGAGATGAAATCGGCCGTGCCCGCGGCCGTTTCCCGGAATTCCTCGAAGGGAAGGTCGAAGAGGATGCTCTGAAAGACCGGCCCGTGAACCCGGAGCCCCCCGGGGGTTTCGTAGAAATAGGGGATGGGAGCCGCTCCCAGGAACCCGATCGGCCCCAACGCCCGCTTGGCTCGCTCCACCAGCCACGGCGACCACTGCACGATGACGACTTCCGGTTTCAGGCGCGGGATCAGGGTCCGGGCCCGCAGCAGCATCTGGGTCAGCCCGTAACTGCAGACCCCGGCGTTGACCGTGTCCCATCCGAGCATTTCCCCGGCTTTCCAGATATAGGTGTCCTCTTCGGCCACGGCGTCCCCGTAGGTGAACGAACACCCCAGGGCCATCAGGAGGGGGTGGGTCGCCGCCGCCGACCGGGAGGCGGCGGCGGGGATCCGGCAGCCGTTTTCGTCGCAGAGCGTGGGAATGGGAGGCCCCTCCGAAAAGGTCTGCAGGCCGGATGAAGAGGGGAGGGGGGCGAACCCCAGCGCCTGATCGGGGGCGTGGACGCGCCCCCGCCACCCGCGCACTCCGTTCTTGAGATACTGATAGAGGGGGTAAGCCCGCCGGTAGACCGAGTAGAAATATACCCCTCCCGCGCCGCCGACGGTCACGACCAGTATGAGCACGGACGCGGTGAAGGCGAATATCCAGCGTTTTCTTGGCGAGTATTCGTGCACTTCCCGGCTCCGAAACGCCGTTTCGAGGTACTCCCTCGGGTAACAGTATATATGACGATTCCCTCCCCCGGTCAATGCCCGCGGCGGTCGGGTATTTCTCTGGCCAGGCTCGGCGAGTTTAGTACAATAACCGCACGCGATCTGGAGGCAGGGCCATGGCTGGATATGACGGAGAGGGAACGATACCCCGCTCGAACCGGGCCGGAGCATACCGGGTCCGGGTCTGCGGCCGGGGGGGGTGGGGCTCGTTCGTCGTCCAGGGGACGGTTCTGACCCTTTTTTCCTGCTTCCCCACCGTCTGGGGGAGCCTCTTGCGGCCCCGGGTATACCGGTTGATCCTGGGTGCGGTGGGGGCGGGGTGCTTTCTGGAGAAGAACATCCGTTTCTACCGCCCCTCCCGGGTGCGGTTGGGGGAGCGCGTCTTCGTCGGCGAGGGAGCGTTTTTCGATGTCGGCGGCGGCGGCGAGTCGATCGAAATCGGGTCCGACAGCCACGTTTCCCGGTATGTGTCCATCCGCACCCAGTACGGCCGCGTCGTCGTCGGGTCCCGGGTCAATATCGGCGCCGGGTCCTTTCTCTATGGATACGGAGACATCGAAATCGGCGACGACTGTCTCCTGGCCAACCAGGTGGAAGTGGTGACCGGGGGCCACGAACACGGCCGCCGGGACCTGGCCATGCGTTTCCAGGGACGGCGCCCCACCCGGACCGTGATCGGGAGGGATTGCTGGTTGGGGACCCACGCGGTGGTCCTGGGAGGAGTCTCCCTGGGGGAAGGCTCGATCGTCGGCGCCGGGGCGGTAGTGACCGGCGACATTCCACCCTACAGCATCGCCGTCGGGGTTCCCGCCCGGGTTATCGGAACCCGCGCGTCCGCGGGGGAGACCGGGACATGAGGGTACTGGTCTCAATCTTCGAGGAACTGTATCCCCTCAGCGGGGGCGGTTCGCCGCGCATCTCCAACCTCTGCCGGGCCTTTGCCCGGGGCGGCCACGAGGTGATTGCCGCCGGAGGGTTCGCCGCTTCCGACCGGGAAGTCAGGGAGTACCTGGGCTGCCGGGAGCTGGTCCGGCTCAAGAGCGTCAGCCGCCTCGATCCGGGGAAAATGAAGAAATATCTCACCGCCCACCCGGTCAACCTGGCCCGGGTGGGGCGGGCCGTCCGCCGGCTGGCTCCCGACCTGGTGGTCTCGCATAATACCATCGCCGGTTACGGCGCCCTCCTCGGGGCCGGGATCTCCCGCCGGCGCCCTTTTCTCGTCCTCGACCTGACCGATGTGCTGTTCGAGTACCTGGACGATTACCGGTCCGGCGGTTGGTTGCGGGCGGTTCAGCGGGGGGGACGGCGCCTGGAAACCTCCGCCATTCGGGGTTCGGACCTCATCATCACCATTTCCGACTCCATGAAGGAGATCGTCGAAGGGTACGGGGCTTCGCCGCGACGGATCGAAGTGGTCTGCGACGGGGTGGACCCCGATATTTTCCGGGAGACCGACGAGACCGCCCTGCGAGCCCGCCACGCCCCCGGAGCGGAAGCCGTCGTTCTGTTCCAGGGCGTCATCGATCCCCAGGACGGCCCGGATCTCCTGGCCGCCGCCGCCGAGCGGGTACTCCAACGCCACCCGTCCGCGAAATTCTGGGTCATCGGCGAAGGCTCGGCCATCCCGGGGCTGAAGAAGCTGGTGGGGGAGACGGGGATCGCCGGCAGTTTTTATTTTTCCGGGTGGGTCACCCAGGGGGAAGTCGCCCGCTACCTGAGCGCGGGGGACATCGGACTGGTTATTCTTCCCGATATCCTTTCCGCCCGGGGCCGGGTGACGCTCAAGGAGTTCGAATACTGGGCCTGCGGTCTGTCGGTGGTGGCTCCCCGCCTCCCGGCCCTGGAAGAGGTGATTGCCGAGGAGGAGAACGGTCTTTTTTACCCCCCCGGGGACGCGGAACGGATGGCGGACTGCGTCAACCGCCTGATCGAGGACCCCGGTCTTTCCCGGCGCTTGGCGGTTTCCGGTCAGCGCCTGGTGCGCGAAGAATACCGCTGGGACCGTTTAGCCGACGAGTTCGTCTCCCGCAGCGTGGCCGCGCTCGCCCGCGCCCGATCCGCTCCGGACCTCAGTCGATAAGTCCCGAAGTTTTTCCGGCGGTTTGCTGCACGGCGAGATCGTCGACCCCGATCCCGGCGCAGCGGTACCGCCCGCGCCGGGCGGTCTTCCCCCCGAAGTCGATGGCCCCGACCGGGCAGAAATGGAGGCAGGCCAGGCAGTTTTGGCAACGGTTCCCCCAGACCGGCCGGCCGTTTTCGTAGGAGATATTTTCCACCGGGCAGATCCGCGCGCAGAGGCCGCAGGATGTGCAGGCCGCGGAGACCCGGAACCGCCGCGCCCGGTCCGGGAGCCGCCGCCGCCAGAGCCGGTTGACGGCGGGGCAGAGCACGCTCAGAAAGGCGTTGATGTCGGCGATCTTCGTCTTCCCCTCCCGGATCAGGGCGGCTGCGGCCCGGGTGCGCGCCCGGGCCCGTTCCCGTATCCGTTCCTGTTTGGCGGCCGGGGGGATGTCGTAGAAGGGGGTATAGTTGGCGGGCATGTTCACCGGGTGGCATCCGGCCAGGGATTTTCCCCGCGCGTTCAGCAGTTTTCGCAGTTGGCCGGAGGGGCCTCCGGGGGCTCCTCCCCGGGTGAAAACGGCGACGATCCGCCGCACGTCGTCGAGGTCCGTCTCGGCGGCGAACCGGGCGACCAGTTCGGGCAGGCCCCAGAAATAGAGCGGGAATACCATAAGCAGGGTTTCCGCGCTGAGGCGAGTCGCTCGGGGTCCGACAAAAGCGGTCATGGGCTCCGGGGCCTCGGCTCCCAGATCTTCGGCGAGCCACCGGGCCACGGTCAGGGAGTTTCCCGTCCCCGAGAAAAAACAGAGGGCGTATTCCTTCATTGCGACCTCCAAGGTGCCGGTTGGCTTGAGATTACAGGAAATCGCTGCGGTTGTCACGTTCCTCGCTTCGGGCCGCGTTCCCGGTCCGAGTTCAGGTGGACGAAGCCGGAGCGATATGGTTCAATACCCGTTATCCCGTACCTTGAGGACGACGAGACCGTGAAAGTGCTTATATCCAACCCCCCCTGGCCCGGAGAAGGGTTCGGGGCCCGTTCCGACGTTCGGTGGCCGCACAAACGCAGCGACAAGTTCATCGAATACCCGATCTACCTCGCTTATCTGGTGGCGATCGTCCGCGGCGAAGGCTACGACGTCGAGTTTATCGATGCCGTTCTCGAGGAGCTCTCCATAGCGGATTTCGCCGGCCGGGCCGGCGCGGCGGCGCCGGATATGGTCGTTTTGGAATGTTCCACCCCCTCCATCGATTACGATCTCCGGACCGCCGCCGCCGTGAAAGCCGCCGCCCCCGCGGCCATGGTGGTCCTGATCGGGTCGCACCCCACCGTTTTTCACCGGGAGATCATGGAAGAGAACCCGGAGGTGGACGTCGTCTGCCGGGGAGAATACGATTTCACCGTCCGCGATCTGGCCCGGGCTCGGGCCGGGGGAAAGGGCCTGGAGGAGATCGAGGGGATCACCTGGCGTTCTCCCCGGGGCGTCAGGGTCAACCCCGAGCGGCCGCTGATCGCCGATCTGGACGAGATTCCCTTTCCCGCCCGGGACCTGGTGGCGAGCAAGTATTACCGGCAGGGGACTTTTCGCGGGAAGACGCCGACCACGGTGGTCACGTCCCGGGGATGCCCCTTCGGGTGCACCTACTGCCTTTGGCCGCGAACGCTTTACGGGAGAACGTTCCGGGCCCGGTCCGCCGGGAACGTGGTGGACGAACTCGAGGAATGCGTCCGGCGCTACGGCATCGACGAGGTTTATTTCGACGACGACTCCATGGCCCTGGACCGGGAGCGGATGCTGAAGATATGTTCCCTGATCGTCGAGCGCGGTCTGCGTTTCGAATGGATCGCCCAATGCCGGGTTTCGAGCATGGACGAAGAAGTGCTGCGGGCCATGAAGCGTGCCGGTTGCCGGTATATCCGGTTCGGCGTGGAATCGGGATCGCCCAAGATGCTGCGGCTGATGAAGAAAGGGATCACCACCGAACAGGTCGTCCGGGCCTTTGCCCTGGCCCGGAAGGTGGGGATCAGGACCCAGGCGTTTTTCCTGTTCGGGGTTCCGGGAGAGAATGCGGAGACGATCGAGGAAACGATCCGCTTCGCCAAGCGGCTTCCCGCCGACAGCGCCCAGTTCGCGGTGGTCATCCCCCATCCCGGCACCGAGCTGTACGCTTCCGCCCGAGCCGCCGGCTCCCTGAAGTACACTTCCTGGGAGGATTTCTCTTCCTGTCGCGGCATGATCGAAACCCCCGAACTCTCGCTGGATCAGGTGGAGGCGGCCCGGATTCGGGCGTACAAGGAGTTCTATTTCCGGCCCTCGTTTCTTCTGCGCACCCTGGTCGGAATTCACAGCCTGGATGATCTTAAAAGCGTACTCGCCAGCGCCCGGTCCATCGTCAGCCGGATCGGTTTCTTTCGGCGGGATTGACCCAGGAGAGCGGGATGAATGAGAAACGGTCAACGCGGGTTTCGGTCCTTATCCCCCTCTACAACGAAGAGGAGAACCTGGAGCCCCTGGTCGGGCGTCTCCGGCCGGTGCTCGATTCCCTCGGCGCCGATTGGGAGGTGATCTTCGTCGACGACGGTTCCACCGACGGGTCCTTCGAGCGCCTGCGTCGGCTTCGCGACGGTTGTCCCGGGCTGAAAGCCGTCCGCTTCCGGCGCAATTTCGGGAAGTCCGCCGCCCTCAGGGCGGGTTTCCGCCAGGCGCGGGGAGATCGGGTGGTGATCATGGATGCCGACCTTCAGGACGATCCCGAGGAGATTCCCGGACTTCTGGAGCTGCTCGACCAGGGTTACGACCTGGTCGGGGGGTGGCGCGCCGACCGGCGCGACCGCTTCGTCAAGCGGCAGACTTCCCGGATCTATAACCTGGCCACTTCGACCCTGACCGGCATCCGGATACACGACTTCAACTGCGGCCTGAAGGCCTTCCGCCGGGAAGTGATCGAGTCGATTCCCGTGCACGGAGAGCTGCACCGCTACATCCCCGTTCTTGCGCACCGGCGCGGATTCCGGGTCACGGAGAAGAAAGTCCGCCACCACCCCCGCCTCCATGGGGAAAGCAAATTCGGGCCCTACCGGTTTTTCGCCGGGTTCGCCGATCTGGTGACCGTTCTCTTCCTGACCAGGTACTTCAAAAAACCCCTGCATTTCTTCGGGGGGTTGGGGTTGATGTTCTTCGTCGCCGGTTTCGCGATCGATTTCGTGCTCCTGGTCGGGAGTCTGTTCGGCGAAACCATCCGTACCCGGCCGCTCCTCTTCCTCGGCATCCTGCTTATGTTGATCGGATTCCAGTTCATCTCCACCGGGCTGTTGGGCGAGATGCTGGCGATGGGGCGGGATGAAGACGAACGGGAGTATCTGGTTGGTGAGACTCTCGAGTAATCGCTGGCTGCGGGGGCTGGCCCGGGCCGGAGCTTCCCCCTATTTCCCCCTCCTGCTCCTGGGTGCGTTTCTTCTCTTCGTCTTCGTCCGGGCGATGGCGTCGTACTCCGCCGCCCTCGGTTCCGACCCTTTCGGGATCGTTCACTTCGCCGGCCACCTCTCGAGGGGAATGCTCTTCAGCGATTTCCCCGTCTACGATTGGTTCAAGCGCGACTGGGCCCCGGGCGAAGCCCATTTCGTCCTCCACGGCAACTACATCGCCGACGGGCAACGGCTTTTCTGCAAGTACACGATCGGGTTCCCTCTCATCCTGGCCGGGTTCATCCGGGTACTGGGGCCGGGATCGGTATATTTCGCCAACGTGGTGGTGCTGGTCATCCTGTTGGCCGCGGAATACGGCCTCGCCCGGTCCTTCCTCCGGAACTTTACGGGCGATCGGCTGCTGGCCCTGATCGCTCCCATCCTCCTGATGGTTCTGGTCAACAAGATCTGGGGCCTGGCTCTGCGCCCGGCCCGGGATCTTTCCGCCCTGGCCTTGCTGGTTCTCGGGTTTTACCTGGGGGCCGTGGGCCTGGGCCGGGCGCCGCGGCTTCGCTGGGGTGCCGTGGGGGCCGGGGCCTTCTGTCTCGGTTTCGCCGGCTCGGTCCGCTTTCCCAATGTCCTGGCCGCGGTGCCCGCGTTCGTCTATCTCCTCGAGCGCCTGTTGCGGAAGAGCACGCTTCGCCGGGGAACGGCCGCGGTCTTGTTGGCGGTCCTCTGTTTCGGCCTGGGCCTGGTTCCCGCCCTCTACCAGAATCTGGAATCGACCGGGAATTTTCTCAAGCCCCCCCGTCCCGAAATCGTGGACCGAAACCCGGTTCAGGTGGAGGGAGAAACCAACCCCCCCCCGCTCTGGCTGGGGTTCTTCAAGACCACCGCCCCGGAAACCCTGGGGTACTTCTGGCGTCTGTACGGCCCCTTTTTTCTGGGCCTGATCCTGCTCGGCGCGGCGGCGCTGCGCCGCTCCCCCGGCGCCCTGATCGTCTGTCTGGGCGTCCCGGCGGTCTTCGTGCTTTTTTACAGCATGTGGGTCCACCTCATGATCAGGTACATGATGGTCGCCCAGCCGTTTCTGGTGGTGCTGGCCGTCGCCGGGTGCGGCTACCTGCTGGCCGCGCCCCGCCGCTGGGCCGTGGTTCTTCTTCCCCCGGTGCTCCTGCTCGATTGGGCGGCGCGTTCCCGGCTTCCGCACGCCTACGGCCTGGAATATGTGGATACTCCGGTCCTGATTTTCGGAGTTTTTCTTTGGATCGCCGCCGCCTGGCCGTCGCGTCCGCGTCGGGCGCGGCTGCGGGTTCTGTTTCTCGCGGCGGGCGTCGCCGCCGTCTTTCTGGGGCGCTACCCCGCCGTCCTCCGGGACCAGGCCGAGGAAGCTTTTCAGCTTCCCCAGGCGCGCCGGCTGGGGGCCGACATCGATGCCCTGGTCCCCCCGGGCTCGGTGATTTTCGCCACCAAACCGGTTTCCGAATACATCAACCTCTTCACCCGGTCGTACTCCCTGCGTCCCTTCGAGATGGCCCGGATGCGGGTCGAGACCAGGGCGGGCATCGAACGGATCCTGGAGAGGGGCACCGGCGTTTTCCTGATCGAGTCGTCCGGTTGGAAGCGAGACGCCCGTAAGGCCGAGCCGTCTCTTCTCTACCACTTCGACCTGAAGGAAGCCGGCGCCGTGCGCGGCGCCGACTATAACCTGGAAAAACGGTTCGGGCGCCCGGTGAGCCGGATCTTCGAGGTGGTCCCCTGGCGACCGGGACCCGTAAGCTCGGTGCTGAAGGTGCCCGCGGGGGACGGCCCGTGGCTTTTTTCCCTGGACGCGCGGGCATTCAACCGCGCCGGCCCCCGCCGGGCCGAAGTCGCCCTCGGGGGCCTGAGGCTCGCTTCCTCCCTGGAGAACGGCCGGAACTTTTTCGTAGTTCCCCGGGGCGCCCTTCCCGGTCCGGAGGCGGTTTTGACGGTTGACGCTTCCGATCCCGTCCCCCGGGATCTGGCCCCGCGGCTGCAGCCGCTCGATCGGCCCTGGGAGGTGGACCTGGGAGCCGAGCCCGACTTCCCCGGTGACTACGCCCGCGACGGATTCTCCGAGGCCCGCTTGCGCGACGCCGACGCGGTGCGCCTCTGGTGGGGGCAGACGGGCCGCGCCGTCGTTCCCACCCCCGGAGGGTCGGGATACGAACTCTTCGCCGTCTTGAAACTGGCCAACGTCCGCGGCGCGCCCCGGCCTGCCTTCCTCCGGGTCGCCCTCAACGGGACCCCGGTGGCGGACCTCGACCTTTCCGACCTGGCCCGGGGCTGGCGGGAATACCGGGTGGCGCTTCCGTCCCGGGCTCTTGTCGGCCTCCGCGGGGTCCTGGAATTGACCCCCTTCGTTCCCGCCGGTAACCCGATTTCTCCGGACGAGAATAGAGTAGGAGCTTTTCTGGCCGGCGGTCTTGTTGTCGAACGCTGTCCTCTCCAGTTGGGGATGGCCCTTCCCCCGGGGAAGTCCTCGTTTCTGGCTTTTCAGGTCGAATCTGGAGAAGGTGCGACGGTCTGTCGTCCCCCTTACGTCTTTTTCGTCGACTCCGACCGGCTGGGGGAAGCGCCCGCCCCCGGCGTTCAGCGCGTCCTTCTCCCCCCCGGCCCGGGCGGCGGGGCGTTTCTGGAGGCGTTTTCGCGGCAGGGGGGGTGCCGGGTGCCCTTTTCGCCGGAGTATCTGCTGGTTCCTTCCGCGCCGGCATTTGAAATCGACGTCGGGGGAGACGCCGACTGGGCCTTCGCGGAGACCGGGTTTTACGGGGCCGAGCGTCATCTGGGGACCGAGACCGTGCGTTGGACCTCCGGCCTTTCCCGCCTGGTCGTCCCCTTGTTTTCGGGAATGGAAACCGGCGGGGAAGTACGTTTTCGGGCGTTCAACCTCGCCCCCCCGGCCGCGGGCCCGATTTCGGTGACGGTCCGCCTCGCCGGCCGGGTTCTGGGCACGGTGTCGCCGCCGCCGGGGGAGGGGGTGTATCGGTTCCCATTCTCTCCGGACGGGTTTTTCCCGCGGTTGGCGGTCCTGGAATTCGAATCTTCGACCTGGCGACCGTCCGATTTCGGGGGAGGAGCCGACGACCGGGAATTGGGCGTGATGCTGGACTGGATCCGCCTGGGAGCTCCGGAAGACGGCGGCCGCCTGCCATGAACCGAATCTGCGCCGCTCTTCTGGTCGCGGTGGTCGTGGTTGTGGGGGTCTACGGGGCCACCAACTACAACGCGCTCCTGAACTCCGACAGCTACACGTATTTAAGCTACGCCCGGAGCCTGGCCCGAGGAGGGGTCTTCGGCGATCCCGGGATCTATTCCCATTTCCGCTCCTACTGGCCCCGTGAACGCTCCAGCCTCATCTCCGGAAACCGCCACATGGATGGGGGAAGGATCTTCTACGACATCGATGTCGGTTATCCTCTTCTCCTGGCCCTGGCGATCCGCGGTTTCGGTCTGCCCGCCGTTTTCCTGGTCAACCCCCTCTTGCTCCTGGTCCTGGCCGTTTTTCTGGCGCTCCTCGTCCGGCGCACGGTGGGGCCGGGCGACCCCCGGGCCTGGCCGGCGGCGCTGGCGGGGCTGCTCGTTTTTCTCCTGCTTCCCCCCGGCCGGGTGTTGCTGTCGAGCATGAAGATCATGCGGGACATCCCCCCCCTGACCGCGCTGGTCGTCTCCTACTACCTGGTGGTCGTGTTCGCCCGGAGTGCGCGGCGGCGGTGGGGCGTTCTGCTGGGCGCGTCCGCCGCCTTCGGCGCGGCGGCCCTGATCCGATATACCTTCTGCATCTACGCGATCCCCTTCTGCGCTTACCTGGGCGTTTCCCTGGCGGCCCGGCGCGAGCCCTGGACCCGGTGGTTGGCGGCGGTTCTGCTGTTGGTCGTTCCGGCGCTGGTTCTGCTTTCGCCGGTGATCGTCAAGGATTTCGCCCGGTCCGGCGACCTCTTCGATACGGCCAAGGCACTCTGGAGCTACGTCGGCGCTTCGGATTCCCGGGGAGAAGTCTTTTCCCTCGACCACCTGGACGAAAGCGGCGCCTGGTATTTCGACTTTCTCCTTCGGGTGTATACCCCGGTGGGGATTTTCTTCGTGTTGGCCGGCCTCGGGTTCGGTATCCGCCGCCGGGAAGTCTGGTCGCTGTTTCTCCCCCTCTTGATTCTGCACCTGGGGCTCTTCGCGATTTTCCGGTTCAAGCACTCGCGTTACCTGCTGCCGGTATACTGCATTTTCAGCGGTCTGGGCGCCTGGGGATGCCTGGAACTCTGCCGCGTTCTACCGTCCGCGCTGGGGCGGATCGAGCGCCGGGCGTTCGCGGTTCCGCTGCGCCTGGCGGCGGCGCTGGCCGCCGCCGGCGCCGCTGTTTATTTCCTGGCCGCCGGTTATTCCCCCGCGCTGGCCGCCCTCTCGCTGGCGGTCGTCCCCGCGGTCTTGATCCCGTACCCGTCTCAGGTCGCGCCCGGGATTTTACTGGCGGGGTTGTCCGTCGCCCTGCTCGTTCAGGCCGTTCCCCCCGTTTTCGGGGGAAAACGTTTCACCATCTCCGACGCCCGGCGCCTGGGGGAAGCGTTCGACGCCCGGACCGCTCCCGGATCCCTGGTCGTCTGCGCCCGTTACCTGAAACAGAACATCGACGTATATTCCCACTGCGTGGCCCTCAACCCCAACCAGATCAGCAGCCCCTTCGGTTTGACTCCGGCCGAGGCGGTCCGTGTCCTCATTCGGGACGGCGTCGAAGTTTACGCCCTCGACAACAAGGGAAAACGCAAGGCGGCCCGGTTCGTCGAGCAGTTGCGGGATTATTTCGATCTGCGTCCGGTCTATCGCTGGCGTTCGGCCGACCTCAACATCGACTACCCCCAGTTTTCGGAGCGGGAGTTTCTCACCCTCTTCCGCGTGCTTCCCTGGAGCGCCGTTCCGGTGGTTCTTCAGCCCGGACCCGGAACCTCCGGCGCGGCGGTCTTCGACGCCCGCTACCCCTGGTGGACGGGAGACCGTGACTATATCCGCGCGACCGCCGACGGCGCCCCCCTGGAGGGGGAGGTTCTGGACGGATACAATTACCTGAAATTCCCGTCCGCGGGTTCGGCGGTCGAGTTCGCCTCCGACCGGGGCCTGCCCGCTTTCCGTATTCTGCGCGGTTTCGAACCCGACGGCAGCATCTCCCTCCCGTTCGGTTCTTCTTCAGGGATCGAGGACTGGAAACTGCTCGACGACGGTTTTTTCCGGGAGCCGGGGGGAAAACAGTGGCGCACCTTGTCGGGGAAAGGGGCGGTCAGGATTCCCCCCTTCCGGGGCGAGGGCGCGACGGTTTCCCTGCGGGTCCGCCCCCGGGGGGGCGCGGCCCGTCTCGCGCTCGCGCTCGAAGGGAAGCCTCTGGAGACGGTGGATCTCGGTCCCGGGGATTGGCGCGAGCTGGTCGTTCCGGTTCCGCCCGCCACCGCCGAGGTCGGCGCGGCCCGTCTCGAACTCGAAGTTCTTTCGGACGACGGCGCTCCGGCGCGGCTCGACCTCGGCGCCGTAAGGATGACCGCCGGGCGGGGGGAATGATCCGTTTCCCCGCCAACTTCCGGTTGTTGCTGGGATCGCTGCTGTTCGCGCTGCTTCTGGGAGAAGGAGCCGCCCGGCTTCTGACCCGGACCGACGAGGACGGGCAGGCATGGTTGGGTTCGTTTGCCCTGCTCCCGTACCGTTTCCCCGCCGCCACCACCCGGGCAGCGATCGAGCGATATCTCCGGCTTCGGGATCAGGCGTATATCGTGCGCGACCCCCAATTGGGCTGGGATTTGGCGCCGAACGCCGTCGGTGGCGACGGCCTCTACCGGACCAACGCCGCCGGGCTGCGCTCGCCGCCCCGCGAGTATGCCGCGCACCCTCCGCCGGGCGTCGTCCGCGTGGCGCTGTTCGGGGATTCCTTCACCCACGGGGACGAGGAACCCTGGGAGAAGTATTGGGGGGCGTTTCTGGAAGAAGAGCTGAACGCGAGCGGCCGCCGCGCCGAGGTTCTCAATTTCGGGGTTCCCGGGTACGGGGTGGGGCAGGCTTATCTCCGCTGGCTCCGGGACGGTACCGCCTTTCATCCCGACATCGCGGTGTTCGGCTTTCAGCCCGAAAACATGCGCCGGACGGTCAACGTCTTCCGGCAACTGTACAGCCGGTCCACCGGGATGATCTTCTCCAAGCCGCGGTTCCGCCTGACGTCATCCGGAACCTTGGAGGCGGTGAACCTTCCCATCCTCCCCCTGGAAGAGGTACCCGCCGCCCTGGAGCGGCTGCCCTCGATCGCTCTGGGCGCCTACGAATATTGGTACCGCCCGGACCATTACCGGGACTGCCGGCTCTACCGCAGCCGGCTGGCGGCCCTGATCGTTTCCGCTCTCTTCGCTCCGGGCGGCCGCCCCGGCGGCGACGACGACCACGGCCCCGGTCTCCTCCCCGAGGCCGAGGGCTCCGAAGGTTGGGAGGTCACCCGGACGCTCCTGGAGGCGTTCGCCGCTTCGGTCCGGGAGGAAGGGGCGGTCCCGGTGATAGTGCATATCCCCGACAAACCTTCCCTGAAGGAGATCGAGGCCGGGCGGCGCCCCCCGTACCTCGACCTGCTCGATGAACTCGCCGCCCGGGGCGTCCCGGTATGCGACCCCGCTGCCGAACTGGCCCGCGGGCACAAGTTCTACAAACACGCCCATCTTTCCAGCCGGGGCGGCAGGGCCCTCGCCCGGTTTCTGGCCCGGGAGTTGGAACGGTATTTAGATGCCGGGGAGGGCACGGCGCCGTGAAACCCAGGGTGTGGGCGGGAATATTTTTTCTGGTCTCCGCCGCAGTCTACTCCGCCAATATGCGGGTGGTGGGAGCCGGCGACTGCTGGGCGGTGCGCTACGTTCCCGTCAGCATCCTGCGCGAGGGCAACCTCGACCTCAATGAATTTCCCGAAGTGAAGTTCCAGGTTTGGGACTGGACCCGGGGGAGGAAGTTCCGGATACCGCTTCAGCCGGTCGTGGCCGGGATCGCCGCGGTCCCCGTCTTCGCCGCCGCCGACCTGCTAGGGGTCCCCTTCACCCCGGTGAACATAGCCTACCTGGGGAAAGGTGCCGCCACACTTTGCAGCGCGGCGGCCGCCGCCTGCTGCCTGCTCCTCCTCTGGAGGCTCCTCCCCCCGGCGGGCGCCGTTCTCTATACCGCGGTCTTCGCCTTCGGGACCTGCGTCTGGTCGGTGAGTTCCCAGGACCTCTGGCAGCACGGTCTCAGCCACTTTCTGCTCACGGCCGCTCTCCTCTGCCTCTTCTCCGCGTCGGGACGGCGCTCGCGGGCCGGCCTCTCCGGGTTTTTCCTCGCCTGGGCCGCCGTCGTCAGGGGGATGAACATCCCCCTGGCCGCGTTTCTTTTCCTCTACCTCTGCCTGGAATACCGGGATCAGGTGCTTCCGTTCGTTCTCTGGTCTTTGCCCGCCTTGGGCTATACCCTGGCGTTCAACTTCTATTATTTCGGCGCGCCCGGCAACGCCATCATCGGCTACGCCCTGGGAAAATTCAGTCCGGCCGGCGCGCCCGGGGCCCTGGCCGGCCTCTTGTTTTCGCCGGCCCGCGGGCTTCTCTTCTTCACCCCGGTCTTCGTTTTTTCTTTTTACGGGGCCTGGCGGGGTTGGAGCGCGCCTTCCCCCTTCCGGACGCTCTACCGCTTTCTGGCGGCGGCGGCGGGGGCGTACGTCCTTTTTCTCTCCGCCTGGTTCATGTGGTGGGGGGGGCATTGCTACGGATACCGGATGCTGGTGGACCTCGTCCCCATCCTGATCGTGCTCATGGTTCCGGCCTGGCGCCTTCTCTCCGGCTCGGCGGGGTTTCGCCTGCTCTTCGCCGTTCTTCTGGCCTGGTCCGTATTCCTGCAGGGCGCCGGAGCTCTGTATTACGGCGACCGCTGGAACGGCCGCCGGCATATCGACCGGCACCCGGAGCGGCTCTGGTGGGTGCGCGGCGGCCAGATCGACTATATGCTGGCCAAGGCCCGGGAACGGGGTTGGCGGGTGGAGCGCAGAGTCCTCCTCCCGGAGGGGCAGCGCGCCCGACCCGACCGGATTCCGGAGGGAGCCGGACCGTGACCCGGGGCGCGCCCGTCAAGACGGCGCTGGCGCTGCTGCTGATCGCGGCCGCCGTGTTCGCCTGCTACCACCGCCTGCTGCTTCCCCGGGACGGAGGCTATCCCGGTTGGAACATCGTCAAATGGGGTTTGAAGGATTTTATGTATCCGCGGCTGATCTTCGATTCGGATGCCGTTCTTTCCGGATATTTCCCCCTCTGGAACCCCTATCAATACGGGGGCAGCCCCTGGTGCTCCAATTTCCAGGCCGGGCTGTACCAGCCGCTGAACTGGGCGGTCATCCTGCTGGGGGGATATTCCGCCCTGGCCCTTCAATACCAGATGACGGTCCTTTTCCTGATCGGGGGCTGGGGGATGTTCGCCTGCGCCCGCGAGTTCGGTGTGGGCCGTGCCGGCGCCGCCGTCTCCGCCGTCTCGTTCGCCGGGGGCGGATTTTTTGTCGGCAACGGCACCTACTTCCCTCAGGTGAACACGCTGGTCCTCCTCCCGTTCTGTCTGCTCTTCTCGCGGCGGCTCGCCCGCCGATTTTCCTGGAGCGCCTTGAGTCTGGGAGCGGTTTCGTTCGCTCTCCTGGCGGCGGCGGGGTTTCCGACCATGTCTTTTTTCCTGGGAGCGACGGCCTGGCTGACCGGGTGGGCGTCGGGCGCCGCTCCCGGAAACGCCCCGCGGCCGGGACGGATTTGGAGGCGGATGGCGCTGCTGGCGGCGGCGGCGGCGCTGCTGGCGGCGCCGCTTCTGTTCCCCGCGGCGGAAAGCTACTCCTGGCTGACCCGGCCCCAGCGGGTTTCCGATCCGGGCTCGGGTTGGGAGACGGTGGTGGCGGGAAAATCGCTGGGAGTCCCCAACTTCGTCAGTCTGGCCGTCCCCTTCGTCGCCAACGCCGACATATCCGGGACCGGGCTCTGGATCGAATTCCGGAATTGTTTTTTGGGGCTGATCCCTCTCGTCTTCGCCGTCTATTACCTGGTCCGCGGCCGGGGCCGTGACCGGGCGGTGGTCTTCATCGTCGTGACGGCGGCGGCGGCTCTGGCGCTGGGGTTCACGCTGCCCCCCTACCGATGGCTTTACCGGCGCGTGTTGCCGCTGCGGCTGGTCAGCCATCCCGCCATGGATTTCCGCGCCCTCTTCCTCTTCTACCTCTCCCTGGCCTCGGGGATGGGGTTCGATCTCCACCGGCGCCGGAACCGGGCGGGGCCGTTTCTCCTGGTCTACCTGGGCATAGCGGCGGCCGCCGCCCTCGGCTTGGTCGTGATCATGCGCGGCCGGGACTCCGGTCTTCCGCCATCGGTCTGGACGGCTTTCGCCGTCACCATGCTGCTTCCGGTCCTGGGGTTGCTGAGGCGGGGACGTCTCCGGGACGGTCTTCTTCTGGGCGCCGCCGTCGCCGAGATCGCGTATTGGGGTAATTATAACTTCTCCACCATCGGCGACCGGGTCGGAACGGGGTTCTGGCTCAAGCGCCTGGATAAGGAAGCCCGGCGGGAACGGAGGGTGGACCGGACGGACAAGCTTGCCCGCCGCTCCGAGGCTCCGAGCCGGGACGCCCGCTCCATGTTTCACAAATACCGTTCCGACAGCGGGATCGACGGCACCGTTCTGCGGCCGTTCGCCGAGGTGATGCTGTCGCCGGCGGCGGAGGTTCTCGGCGAAGACTTCCGGATCCGGCCGCTGCGGCGGCTGGAGGTGCTGGAGGACGAAGCCGCGGTTCTGGAGCGGATCCGGGCGGGAGAAGATATCGCCGAAACCGGCTTGGCGGTCGGAAGCGATCTCCCCCCGGGGTTCGAGCCGGCGGCGGCGGAAGCGGACGCTGGTTTTGAGTCGCGGGTTGTGGTTTTTTCCCCTAACCTGATTGAATACGAGATCGAAGCCCGGGCCGAAACTCCGGTTTTTTTCAACGAAATCTATTACCCCGGTTGGGAACTGGTTCGGGTCGGGGGAGGAGAGCGGCTGCCGCTCTTCCGGCTCAACCACGCCTTCCGGGGTTCGGTGCTTCCGGCGGGGTCTTATCGGCTGCGGATGGTTTTCCGCCCGCTGTGGTTTAAGATAGGCTTGGCCGCCGCCGCCGTGACGGCCGCGGGGCTGGTCTTGGGAGTAGCCGTGGAGACGAGGCGTCGGTATGCTGCGAAAAGTTAAACTTTACGTCCGCGCCCGCGGTGGGGAAATTCTGATGCTTCTGGGCATCCCCCTTCTGGGCATCGTCCTGGCCCGCCCGCAGCTCGACGCGGCCCTGGCCGCGCGCACGGGAATCTTCTGCGCGGCCACTCTGCTCTGCCTCTTTCATGCCTACGCCTTCAACGATTGGTCCCATTATCATTTCGACGTCTGCGACCGGCACAAGGGAGACCACCCTCTCTTGAAGAAGAGGATGACCCTGAACGAAACCCTGAGCTTCTCCATCCTCACCTTCGGGGCCGGTTTGATCGTCTATCTGGCGGCGCTGCCGATGCGGTCCTTGTTCATCTGCCTCAGCCTCGTTTTTCTCTGCATCCTCTACAGCAACCGCTTCACCCTTCTTAAAAACGTGCCCTTCGTGTCGACCTCCATTCACGTCGTTTCCGGTTCGCTCTTCTTCAATCTCGGTTGGTCGACGGTGAGAACTCCGTCGACCGCCAGCTGGCTCGCCGGTCTGTTCTTCGGGCTTCTGTACGGGGCCGGGCATCTCAGCCACGAATCGATCGATTTCGAGGGCGACCGCCGGGCGCGGCTGCGGACGACCCCCGGCGTTTTCGGGTTGCGCCCGGTCTTCGCCGCCAGCGCCGTCGGCGTCACGCTGGCCTCGGCTCTCATGGCGGTCTTGGGGTTCGGCGGCGTCGTCTATACCTCCGCCGTCGCCGTGATCTTCCTGGCGGCGTGGCTCGCGTACATCCTCGCTTTCAGCCGGATCTGGCCCGGCGACCTCGGCTACGCCGACCTGTCCCGTTTCCGGACCGTCTACCGCAGGATCTACTCGGCGGCGGGGATCCTGGCCTTGGCGGCGGCCGTCGTCGGGGACGCGAAGGGGCCGGTTGTCCCCCGGCCCCGGGTCTGCATCGTCGGGCTCGACGCCCTCGATCCGGATCTGGTGGCGGCGTGGGGGGCTCAGGGGAAACTGCCGACGCTCTCGCGGTTGATCCGGGAAGGCGCCCGCGGGCGCCTCCGCTCGCTGCCCGGGCTCAAATCGCCGGTGATTTGGACTACGATCGCCACCGGCCGGCTCCCCCGGGACCACGGTATCGTGGATTTCACCGTGCCCGGGAAGGACGGTGCCAGGGTCCCGGCCACCGCCGATTTCCGCCGGGTCAAGGCCCTCTGGGAAATGGCCACCGAATCCGGGCTCTCGTCCGGCTTCATCAACTGGTGGCCTTCCTTCCCGGCCGAGCGGGTCGACGGGTTCATGGTCTCCAATTATTTCCGCTATCTCTACGCCGATCTGGCCGCGCCCGGCGGCGTGGACCGGAAGCGCTTGGCCGGGCTCGAGGGGCTTTCCTGGCCGCCCGAACTGGCGCTTTCGCTGGCCGATAAATGGCCCTCGGGCGGGGGGTTTCTCGACGAGATCGACGCGGAGACCGTCTTCGCGATCCCCTTTCCGGGAGGCTACGATCCGGTCCGGGAACGGTCCTTTCCCGACGGGCGGGGGGTCTTTCGCTACGCCGTCGCGGGAGATGCGGCGGTGTTCGATCTGGCCCGGGATCTGGTTCGGGAACGCCCGGTCGATCTCTTCGCCGTTTACGTGGAAGGCATCGATGTTTTTTCCCACCTCTTCTGGGGATACGCACATCCCGACCGCTATCCGGTGAACGCGGACGAGGCCCGGGTGCTGGGCCCGCTGCTGGAAAAGTATTACCGGTATACCGACCGGCGACTGGGCGAACTCCTGGCGGCTCTTCCCCGGGAATGCCGGGTTCTGGTTCTCTCCGACCATGGCTATGGAGATGTCGGGGGGGGGCGTCATTTCCATCGGGAAGAAGGGTTTCTGGCCATGGCCGGCCCGGGCATCCAGGCCGGGACGCGGCTGGACTCCCCCGGCGTCGCCGACATCACTCCCACCGTTCTCTACCTGCTCGATCTTCCCGTCTCCCGCCAGATGCCGGGCCGCGTTCTCATGGAGGCTTTTACTCCCGCGTTCCGAGCGTCCCGTCCGGTTGAATTCAAAGATTCCTGGGAAGACGGTCCCCGGGAGCGGTCCCGGCCCGCGGTCGATCCCCGCCTGCAGGAGGGGGCGATGGAGCGGCTCCGGGCTTTGGGCTATATCCAGTAACCGGCGCGTACAGAGCCCAGGCTCCATCCCGGAAAACGACTCTGGTAGTCCCGCTCCGGTCCGGGGCGGGCCCCAGCCAGAAAACGGGCCGCTTCAGCTCCCGGGATATCTCCTTCAGGACTTCCCCCCGGTCTCCGGAGCGGGCGCGGCCCAGCGTGCGCTCTCGGCGCCGGATTTCCCGGGGATCGGTTCCTATGGCGCGGAGAAAATCGATTCGGGCCAGGTAGGTGTCGCGTTCGGCCCGGGAGGGTACGTACCAGCCCCAGTCGGCCGCCACCACGGCGTCGCCCGGCAGCCCCTCCGCCGCTTTCCGGCAGACTGCCGCCGCTTCCGGTCGGAGCGGGTTCCGGTCTTTTTCCAGGCAGTACGCGGTCAGTCCCAGGGCGGTGGTGGGGAGACAGACGACGACGATCAGGAAAACGCCCCGCGCCGCGAACCCGCCCCTGATTCCGGAGCCGGCCATCAGGGCCAGGTGCACCGACAGCAGAAACGGCAGCTTGTATTCGTTGTACCCGCGCAGCCGCAGAAAGAGTACGGCCGCCGCCAGGACGGCCAGTCCGGCAGTAAAAAACCCCGCGTCCGGGCTCCGGTGCCTCCAGCCGCCGGCGAGCGCCAGCGCCAGAGCCGCCCAGAGCGGCAGCGGCAGCGCCAGCAGCATCCGCCATTGCGGCGCCCCCGGCGGCGCGAAGGCGAACCCGGAAACGCTTCCCGGCGCGAAGATCGAGTTCAGGTACGGCCAGAGGACGACGGCGGCGGCCGTCGCCGCCGCCGCGGGGACCGCCCACCCCGAAGCCCGTTTGCGGGAGAAGAGCAGCGTTCCGGCGCCGGCCGTTCCGGCATAGAGGAAGGCGGTCAGGAAAAGGACCGCGGCCGGGAACAGGTTGAGAAAGCCGATCAGGGCCAGTAGGGCCGCGCACCCCCCGAACCTCGCCGCGGAAGGTTTCCGGATCGTCGCCCGGAACAGGGCCAGACCCACCGCGTACCCGGCCAGTCCGGCCGGGAGGGAATTGGCGACCAGGAACTTGCTCATCATCATGCCCGCGGTGGTTTCCGCCGGCCCGGCGGAGACCGCGGGGAGGTAGCCCCAGATGCCTCCCGCTACGGCCGCGGCCAGAGCTTCCGACCCCCGCCGCGCCGCCGCTATCCAGCCGAAGCCGTTGAGGCCCACGATCCCCAGCACCGCCGCCGCCGTTCCTCCGCTTCGACCGCCCCCGGCCGCCCGGGCTCCGGCGTACAGCGCGGCGCCGAGAACGGCGGCGGCCAGGGCCTGTCCCGCGGCCATGAGCGCTTCCGGGTCCGCTCCGGTTACGGACGCGGCGGCGACGAGGGCGTCGTACCCCCAGTAGTAAGCCAGTTTTTCCCCCGCCAGAAAGGGGTTCTCCGGCGGGATTCCCCCGCGCCGGACGGCCTCCACGATCCCCCGGTGGATCTGGGCGTCCGAGCGGGCCAGCAGGCTCGCGTTGCAGAGAAAGGGAAACGTCAGCGCCGCTCCCAGCAACCCCAGCGCGGCCGCCAGCAGCCTGTCTTTACAGCGTTCGGTCATGTTCCCGGTCGTCGATCCGAGGTGGAAGTGTCCGGTGATTTCGGGTATCCTCCCCACCGGTGATTATCACGGCGGACAATTCAATGTCATCAGTTATTCCCCCGCCCCGCCGGGTCGGACCGCCGGCGGGAGCCGTTACCCGGGACAGCGGCCGGTGAGGGTGCTGATTACGGGCGGCGCCGGATTTATCGGCAGCCACCTCGCCGACGCTCTGCTCGAGAGCGGGGTGGAGGTGAGCGTTCTCGATAATTTCTCCTCCGGCCGCCCCGAATTTCTCGCCCGTGCCCGGGCGTATCCGGGGTTCCGGTTGTTCCGGGGTTCGATAGTGGAGCGGGAGGTGGTGGATGAAGCCCTGGGCGGGGTCGAATGCGTCTACCACTTCTGCGCCAACCCCGACATCCGGGCGGGGCTGCAGGACCCCGGTATCGATTTCAGGGAAGAGACGCTGGCCACCTTTCGGCTCCTGGAGGCGATGCGCGCCCGCGGCTGTCGGAAGATGGTTTTCGCTTCCAGTTCGGTGGTGTACGGAGAAAGGCCGGTGCTGCCTACTCCCGAAGAGGCCCTGGGGCTGCCTATTTCATATTACGGCGCGGGCAAGGCGGCGGGCGAGGCCATGATCAGCGCGGCGGTCTGCTGTTCCGGTCTGGGAGCGGTTATCTTTCGTTTGGCCAACGTCGTCGGCCCCCGTCCTACTCACGGGGTGCTGTTCGATCTCCTGGCCCAGCTCCGCCTCGATCCCGCCCGCCTGCGCGTGCTCGGCGACGGCGCTCAGGAAAAATCGTATCTGCACGTCGACGATTGCGTGCGGGGTGTGCTGGCCCTGGGAGACCCGGCTCCGGGGACCCTGGAAGTGTTCAATCTGGCCGGAGAGGGCACCGTTTCGGTGAAGCGGATTGTCGAACTGATCGCGGCCGTAACCGGTTTAAACCCCGAGGTGTCTTTCGGCGGCGGCCGGCAAGGTTGGCCCGGAGATGTCCCCCGCACCCATCTCGACGCCGCCCGGGCTCTCGGCCGCGGCTGGAAGGCTTCCCTGGATGCGGAAGCGGCGGTGCGCCGCGCCGCCGCCGAACTCTGGGAGGCGGGATGAAGGAGATGCAGGCCGTGATTCTCTGCGGGGGCCTGGGAACGCGCTTGCGCCCCCTGACGGCCACGATTCCCAAAGCCCTGGTGGAAGTGGGCGGGCGCCCTTTTCTGGAGCATCAGTTTCTGGAACTGCGGCGGCATTCGATCACCCGGATTCTGCTTCTGACCGGGTACCTGGGCGGGATGGTGGAGGATCGTTTCGGCGACGGAAGGGAGTGGGGGCTGGTGTTGAGCTATTCCCGGGAAGAGACGCCCCTGGGGACGGGAGGCGCTCTCCTTAGGGCGGCCCCGGGCCTGGAAGAGACGTTTTTTCTGATCAACGGGGATACCTTTCTTCCCCTCGATTACCGCCGCTTGTCCCGGGCGTTTTCCGCGCGGTCCGGCGTCGGCCTGCTCAGCGTGGTCGCTTCCGCGGGGACCGGCCGGGTCCCCAATATCAGGCTGGGGGAGGCGGAGAAGGTGGTCGATTACCGCCGCCGGGGGCCGGCGGCGGAGGGTTTTACCCATGTCGACGCCGGCGTGGGAATATTCAGCCGGCGCCTGGTCGAGCATTTCCCCCCGGGCCCCGCCTTCGCTCTCGAAGAAACGGTATATCCGCTCCTGGCCGGCCGGGGGCTGCTGGGAAGTTTTTCCCCGGGCCACGATTTTTTCGATATCGGCACGCCGGAACGGCTGGCCGTTTTCGAAGACTACCTGCGTGAGAATGTCGGAGGGGCGGGGCGATGAAAACCGCCTTGCTCAGCGTCACCGATAAGACCGGGGTGGCGGACCTGGCCCGGGGTCTGGCCCGGGAGGGCTATTCCCTGGTCGCCAGCGGTGGAACCGCCGCCGCCGTGGAAGACGCCGGGGTGCCGGTTCGGCGCGTCGCCGATCTGACCGGTTTTCCGGAACTCCTGGGGGGAAAGGTCAAGACCCTGCACCCCGCCGTCCATGCCGCGGTCCTCGCCCGCCGCGCGGACCCGGGAGAGATGGGGGAGCTGGCGGCCGCGGGGGTCGCGCCCATCGATCTGGTCGCGGTCAACCTCTACCGTTTCGGGGAATGGGTCGAGGCCGGGACCGCTCACCCGGAGGCCGGGATCGATATCGGGGGTGCGGCGCTCCTGCGGGCCGCCGCCAAGAATTGGGAAGACGTCGTCGTTCTCTGCGATCCGGACGATTACGCCCCGGTGCTGGCGGCCCTTTCCCGGGGAGGGGTTCCGGCCGATTTCCGTCGGCGTCTGGCCGCCAAGGCCTTCGCGCTGACGGCGCGCTACGACGCCGAAATCGCGGCGTGGATGGAAGGCGAGGAATTCCCCCCCGGCGTCTGCTGCGGATACGGGCTGAGCCGCCGCCTCCGCTACGGGGAGAATCCGCATCAGCGGGCGGCCCTCTACGCCGGGGGACCGGGGGCCGGCGCCGGACTAGCCGCCGCGCGCCAGCTCCACGGCAAGGAACTCTCCTACAACAACATCATCGACCTGGACAGCGCCCTCAGCCTGATCCTGGAATTTTCCGCCCCCGCCGCGGTCATCGTCAAGCATACCAACCCCTGCGGCGCCGCCCTGGCCGCCGCGCTCGAGCCGGCCTTCCGCCGCGCCCTCGCCGCCGACCCCAAGTCGGCTTTCGGGGGCATCGTCGCGCTCAACCGGGAAGTGGACGCCGCCACCGCCGCCGCCGCCGCTTCTTTTTTCGCCGAAGCGGTCGTGGCCCCCGGCTTCGCCCCCGGGGCGTTGGAGATACTCACCCGGAAAAAGAATCTCCGCCTGCTGGAGACCGGCCCCTTCCGGGCCCGGGACCCGTTCCTGCGTTTTCGATCGGTTTACGGCGGCCTGCTCCTTCAGGACGAGGATAGCCGGGGTTGGGACCCCGCCGCTCTCGATCCGGTGACCGCGGCCAGGGTCCCGACCGCGCTGCTGCCGACGCTCGGGTTCGCCTGGCTGGTGGGAAAGCACGTCAAGTCCAACGCCATCGTCCTGGCCCGGGACGAGGCGGTAGTGGGGGTGGGGGCCGGGCAGATGAGCCGGATCGACGCCGCCCGGCTGGCTTTGGAAAAAGCCGCCGACGCCGGGCTGGACGTCCGGGGGGCGGTGCTGGCATCGGACGCTTTTTTCCCCTTCCGGGACGTCGTCGATCTGGCCGCGGCGGCCGGGGTGGCGGCGATCGTGCAGCCCGGGGGTTCCATCCGGGACCGCGATTCCATCCGGGCCTGCGACGAGCACGGTCTGGCCATGGTCTTCACCGGCACCCGTCATTTCCGGCACTGATCCCCGATCCCGCCGCTCCGGATTCAGAGACCGAGGGTCAGGTTCTTGAGCCGGTCGTCCCCCACGCTTTCGGCCAGGTATCGCATGACCTGGTCCATCCGGGCGTCGAGGTTGCCGTGGATTTCGAGCTTGGGGCCGGTGAACGCATTCCAGCGCCGTTGCAGGCGTTCCTCGATGTCGATCTGGAAGAGTTCGTTGGTGGAGCGGACTCCGTCTTCCATCCCCCGGTTGGCGCTCAGGCGCAGATTCTCCTCGAGCCGGATGTAGACGAGCAGGGTGTAGGTCGAAACCCAGGTTTCTGCGGCGGCCCGGATGACGCCGAAGACGCGGGGATCGACGTAGCCGAGTTCGGCTCCCCGTTCGGCGAAGACCGAATTGTCCAGGACGCAGCGGTCGCAGAGCAGGAAATCGGGGAGGAGTTCGGCATGGTCGAGTTCCAGCCGGATCTGCTCCTTGAGTATCCAGTACTGTCCCCGGGTGACCTGCCCGCTTTCGTTGATATCGTAGGGGCAGAGCCGGGAGAGTTCCGGGACCAGTTCGACCTGGAAGGCCCGGTACTTCAGTTCGCTGAAAAGACGGTGAACGAAGGTGGTCTTGCCCACGCCGAAGGTCCCGATGACGCCGATCTTCTGCATGAACCTATTATCGGCGAAGATCCTCCCCGGATGAAGCGGTTTCTGTCCGCCCGGGAAATTCGCGGTTCGGTCTGGGTCCGTCCGCGGGGTACAATTCGGGGCATGAACCGGACGTGGACGCGGTTTGCCCTACTCGGATGCGTGGTCTTTGCGGTCTACCTGCCGTACCTGGACAACCCCTTCGTCTGGGACGACGAGCCCCTGGTCGTCCGCAACCCCCTGCTTCGGGACCCGTCCCGCTGGGACCGCCTCCTGACCGACCAGCTTCACGCCTTTGGGGTTCGGGGCGGAAATTACTGGCGTCCTGCCGCGGGGTTGAGCTTGGCTCTCGATTATCTGGTCTGGGGCCCGCGTCCGGCCGGCTTTCGCCTGACCGGGGTTGCGCTGCACGCCGTCAATTCTTTCCTGGTTTCCTCTCTGCTGATCGGGTTGGGCGCGTCACCGCCGGCGGCCGCGGTCGGCGCCGCGTTTTACGCGGTCAATCCCGCCTGGTCTTCGGTTGTCGGGTATGTGGCTTCCCGGTCCGACCTTCTCTGCGCGTTCTTCGTGCTCTCGGGTCTTTGGGCGGCTCTCCGCCGCGGCTGGCCGGGCGTTCTGGTTCCGATCGGCTGTTATGCCGGGGCGTTGGCTTCGCGGGAAGCCGCGGTGATGTTCCCGCTGCTTCTGATCTGGATGGGGTGGGTCGAGAAGCGCCGCGGCCTGTTGGCCGTCGCCGCCGCCTGCCTGGCGGTGGCCGGGGCGTGGTGGCTGGCGCGCGGGGCCGTGGTCGCGGCCCCGGTTCCGCCCTGGGCCGCGGCGACGGCCGGGCTTCGGCTTCCCGCGGTACTGCTTTCCTACCTCGGTATTTTTTATTTCCCCGTCAACCCCCACCTCTTGCGGTGGCTGCCTCCTCCTCCGTCGCCGTTGGCCCCCGGCTTCCTCCTCCCGCTCTTCCCCCTGGCGGTCCTGGTCGCCGCCGCCGTCCGCTTCCGCTCTCTGCGGCCGGGTTTGGGCTTTTTCCTGATCGCCGTTTCCCCGTACCTGGGGTTCTACCCTCTGGCCGCCCCTCTCGCCGACAACTGGCTCTACCTCCCCGCCGCCGGCCTGGTCCTGCTCGCCGCCCCCTTCTGGAGCGCCGCCGCGCGCCGCCGCTGGCCGGCGCTGGCGGTCGTGGGGGTTCTGGGGGCGGGAACCGTTGTGCAGGCGCGTTTCTGGTCCGACCCCGTCGCGCTGTATCTCCGTACCGTTTCCGCGGCCCCGCCGGACTCGCTCCGGGAGGCCCGGGGGCGCCGCCTGGGAGGCGTCTTCGGCAACCTCGGCGACGAATACGCGGCCCGCGGCGAAGCGGACAGGGCCCGGAGATGGTTTTTCCGGGCCCTGCGGGTCGATCCGGAAAACGTAGCCGCTCTCGACGGCCAGGGGAGGCTTCTGGCCCGGGAAGGCGAATTCCGCGCGGCGGAGGCGGCTTACCTCCGGGCCCTGGCCCTCCGCCCGGACCAGCCGGAAACGCTTTCCAACCTGGGTCGTCTCTGGGCCGACCTGGGCTTGTTCGCCAAGGCGGAGGCGGTCGTGCGCCGGGCTCTGGCCGCGGATCCGCTCCTCTCCGAAGCTTGGGGCAACCTGGCCCTGGTTCAGGCCCGGACCGGCGACTATGGGGCCGCCCTGCGGTCGTGGCGCCGCGCCGCCGCGCTCGACCCGGGCATTTCCGAATACGCGCTCAATCTGGAACGGGTCGGTCGCCTGGCGTCCTCGGCGCCGGATCCGGCGAGGGAGGAGAAGTTCTTCGCGCTCGGCGCCCGGCGCGAAGAGGCCGGGGATCTCCCGGGGGCCCGGGCGGCGTACCGGGAAGCCTTCCGCCATCCAGCCGCCGCGCTCAACCTGGGGCGTCTCTGCCGGGCGGCGGGCAACCCCGTCGGGGCCATCGAGGCCTACCGCCGCGCCCTCTTCCTGGACGGATCGTTGGCGGAGGCCCGGGTCAACCTGGCCAACGTTTATACGGACATGGGATTTTTCGCGGCCGCCGCCGCCGAATGCCGCGCGGCCGCCGCCCGGGAGCCTTCCCCCGGCGTTTTCAACGCCTGGGGCCGCGCCCTGGGGGAGGGCGGAGACCTGAAGGCGGCGGCGGAGAAGTGGGAAAAGGCGCTGGAGCTCGATCCCGGTTTCGCGCCGGCGGCCCGCAACCTCGAGAAAGTCCGTTCCCTCCGCTAAATCCCGGATTTAGCTTGTCGCGCTCCCGGCCGGGGCATACAATCGACAAAAAGCAGGGGTCTGTCGGTCCCTGGTATATCCGGAAATCAGCAACAGGGAGAGGAGTATGAACAGGTCGGCATTGGTCACCGCGGGGCTGCTGGTCTTTATGGCCGTGGTCGCCGCTTCGAGCTGGGCGGTCCCCATTTCCGATATTCAGAACGGGACCATCCCGGTGGGGTCGACGGCCACCATCACCGGGGTCGTAAACTTCGTCGATTCCGATATCGCGCAGAGTTCGGGCAATTACGATTTCTACGTGGCCGATGCCGCCGGCGCCTACAACGGCATCTGCATCTATCAAGGGGCGTACGGGGTGGATATCGGCGATTCCGTGACCATGACCGGCGAGGTGGACGAGTACAACGGCAAAACCGAGCTCAAGTCGCCCACCGCCTTCGCCATCAACTCCCGGGGCAACGTTCCCTACGCGCCGGTTGTGGTGACCGCCGCCAACTTCCAGAACACCGAGTACGACGGCTGTCTGGTCTCCCTGGAGAACGTTCAGGTGACCAACGAGGACGCCGGGAACGGCCGCTGGCAGATCCAGCCGGTCGGGGGCGGCACCGCCGTGACCATCGACGACGAACTCGACTACAACTACTTCCCCACCAACGGCGACGTTTTTGACTCCATCACCGGGATTGTCGTCCGCGACACCTCGGCTTCGCCCAACCAGATCCTCCAGCCCCGCTTCACCGCCGATTTCGCCGCCTCCAGCGACATCATCCCCAGCTACGCCCTCCACGGGACGGTGGTGACCATGGACTCCGGGTTCAACGTCTACGAGAACGCCTACATCGTCGTCGACGGCGACGAAATCGCCGAGGTGACGACGTCGCCCCCGGCGGTCAAGGTGATCGACGTCGACGGCCTCATCTTCCCCGGCCTGATCAGCACTCACGACCACCTGGCCTACGACATGTGGGACTTCATCCCCTTCACCGAAGCCCCCGATTTCGTCGGGCGCAACGAGTGGGCCGCGACCCAGATGTACTGCGACTTCAAGGCCCAGTACTCCGCCTTCGCCAGCTACTACGATCAGATCGGCAAGTTGGTCGAGGTCCGGATGGCCTCTTCCGGCTGCACCGTCACCCAATCCCAGGTTTCCAGCCGGATCAACCACAGCGACGACGGGATCGCCAAGCTCGGGATCGGGATCCTCAACGGGGAGCGCTACCCCGGCCGCTGCTACGACAAGGTGGTCGGGACCACCGACGCCAGCGATTGGGGCGACTGGCACAACGCCGCCGTCGCCGGCCGCGTCGAGCGCTATATCGTCCACCTGGCGGAGACCACCGACAAGGGCGGCGATATGATCAACCAGTGGAACGACTGGAAGTCGTTCGCTTCCTTCGACGGCTACGACACCATCATCCACGGGATCAACATCCCCGCCGCCGAATACGCGCTCTTCAACCACGGCACCGACGTCTGGGGCAACCCCCTCCAGACCGTGCTCTCCTGGGCCTGCAAATCGAACATGCTCCTCTACGACGAAACCGCCGACGTCGGCGGCGCCCTGGCCCAGGGGGCCGTGGTCGCCCTGGCTCCGGACTGGACCGAGTCGGGGATGCCCAACATGCTGGCCGAACTCAACTTCTGCCGCTGGGTGGCGTTCGAGAACGCCTGGAGCATCCAGACCCGGACCTTCGTCGAGATGGTGACCACCAACGCCGCCCACGGGTTCGGGCAGTCCGACCGGCTGGGCTCGATCGAGGCGGGCAAGGTCGCCAACTTCATGGTCATCGATAACGGTCCCGGCGACCCCTACGACGACCTGCTCATGGTCGCCGGCGGCGGCGCCGACGCCGATTACCGCTGCGGTCCCCAGGAGGTCAAGCTGACCGTGGTGGCCGGTCGCCCCATCTACGGCGACGGCGATCTGCTCACCGCCGCCAACTTCCCCTTCCTCGACCCCGCCACCATCGAAGACATCACCATCTGCTCCGCTCCCAAGAAGCTCAGCATAGCCCGCCACGCCAATATCGACGGGTACGGGTTCGACGAGCTCTTCAACGATTTCTACCTGACCCTCTGGGAAAAATATCAATTCAGCAGCAAGTACCCCTGCGACTTCCTCTCCTACGACCCCGCCGACGTGCTTCCCCCCACCCCCATGCCCACCCCGACCCCGCCCGCCGGCACCTACGTCATCATTGCCGCCGACGACGACGCCTGCGACCACAACAGCTACTTCTCCGCCGACGCCGACTATATCTACATCGGCAACCGGGGCGGCACTTCCGGGGTCTACACCGGAGGCTTCCGTTTCGAGAACTTCAACGTCCCCCAGGGAGCGACCATCACCTCCGCGGTTCTCTACATGACCCAGTACCCCTACTCCTCCAAGACCTCGATGGGGGTCACCGTCTACGGGGACAAGTCCACCAACTCCGCCGCTTTCTCCTCGGGCGACCAGCCCCACGAGCGGCCCTCGACCACCGCCACCGTCGCCTGGACTTTCCCGGCTCCCGCCTATGAAGCCACCATCACCAGCCCCCAACTGAGCGCGATCGTCGAAGAGATCGTAGGGCAGGGCGGATGGAGCGCCGGGTCGCCCCTGACCCTCCTGGTTCAAGGCAACAACCCGGCGGTGGACCAGAGGAACCGGGTGTATTCCTACAACGCCGACCCGGCCAAGGCGGCCTGGTTGGTCGTCGAGTATGACGCCGTCACCCCCACGCCCACCCCCGAGGGGTACAAGACCCCCACGCCGCCCCCGACCTCGACCCCCACCGCTCCGCCTTCGCCCACCCCCGAGGGGTACAAGACCCCGATCCCGACCCCCACGCCCTCCTACGTCAACCTCCTCCCCAACCCCAGCTTCGAGTACTGGACCGGCGGCACGCCGGACGACTGGACCCCGGTCACCGGAGCGGTCGTGGCCGAAGAAACCGGCACCGTCCATGCCGGGTCCAAGAGCCTCTCCCTGAGCGTCACCGGAACCGCCGGGACCTACGGGAAGGGGATCTACGCCGACGCCGAGCCCACCGTGGAAGGGAACACCTACACCTTCCAGATGTGGGTCTATTCGGCTTCTCCCGGTTCGATGGGGATCACCGCCAACTGGTACGTGGGCGGCTCCACCATCTACTGGGATACGGTCAAGTCGACCACGGCCAACCAGTGGGAACTTCTGACCGTCTCCTCGGTCTGCCTCGCCGGCGCCACCGACGCCCGCTGCGCCGTCCGCGGTTTCCTGGACGACGCTTTCTGCGGGTATGCCGACGACGGGGCCTGCTTCGAGGGGACCGCTCCCGTCACCCCGACTCCGGCCCCGCCCCAGGCGGGCGTGGTCGGCGATTACAACGGCGACGGCACCTCCGACATCGCCGTCTTCCGTCCCTCCACCGGCCTCTGGGCGGTCCGGTCCTTCACCCGCGCCTATTACGGGGTGTCCACGGACCGTCCCGTTCCCGGCGATTACGACGGAGACGGTTCCTGGGAGATCGCGGTCTTCCGTCCCGCCGCCGGCAAGTGGCTCGTCTACGGGGGCACCTCCTTCTACTACGGCACCGCCTCCGACCGCACGGTCCCCGGAGACTATAACGGCGACGGCACCGCCGAACTCGCGGTCTTCCGTCCCAGCCAGGGCAAATGGCTGGTGCGGGGCATGACTTCCGCCTACTACGGCGGAGCCGCCGACTTCCCGGTCCCCTCCGACTACGACGGGGACGGGGCGGACGACATCGCCGTCTTCCGCGCCGGGCAGGGCAAGTGGCTGATCCGCGACGTCCTCACCGCCTGGTTCGGAGTCTCCACGGACGCTCCGGTTCCCGCCGATTACGACGGGGACGGGGCGGACGACATCGCCGTATTCCGTCCCGGCCAGGGCAAATGGCTGGTTCGGAACGGGGCTTCCGTCTATTACGGCGTCTCTACCGACGTTCCGGTTCCCGCCGACTACGACGGGGACGGGACCGCCGACACGGCGGTGTTCCGGGCCAACAAGGGCAAGTGGCTGATCAACAACCCCTCCGTGGCCACGATCTACTTCGGATCGTCCAACGACAGCCAGGTCACCAACCCTTACCCGGGTCCGAAACCGACCCCGTCGGTCACTCCCACCACCTGAGCGTCGAACCGGACGGGACGAATAAGGGGCGGCGGCCGCCGGGCCGCCGCCCCTTTTTTCCGCCCCGGCCCCCTCCGGCCGCATTTCGTGGTATAGTATAATCAGGAGGGGGATATGAGAATCTTGTCGCTGACAACGGTTTTCTGCGTGCTCGCCCCCGGATTGTCCGCTGCCGCCCCCTCCTCGGATCTCTCCGCATTCATTTTTTCCGCCGACGACCCGGCTCTGGTGCGCGGCACCGAGATTGCCGAAGCGTTTTTCCGAGACGGCGGGGAGGCGGGAGTGGTGGTCCTGCTGGAGAAGGGCGGGGCCGGGGGCGGTTCGGGCCCGGTTTCCCTCCGGGAGCGTCGGCTCGGGGAGGAGCGCTTCCGCGCCTTGGAGGACAAAGCCTTGGCGGTTTTCCCCCGGGGGAGTTTCCGTCTCCGCCACCGGTACTCCGCCATCCCCGGTTTTTCGGGAACGGTGAGCCCGGAAGGGTTGGAGGCGTTGCTGGCCAGCGGTCTCGCTTTCTCCGTCGAGCCGGAGACCAGGATCGAAGCCTGTCTCCGTCAGGGGCTGGCCCTGATCGGCGCCGAGCGCTACCGCAGCCGGTTCGACGGTGCGGGGGTGGCCGTGGCCGTCTGCGACAGCGGAGTCGACTACCGCCACCCCCTCCTCGGCGGCGGCGGGTTCCCCAACCTCAAGGTCCTGGGCGGATACGATTTCGGCGACGGCGACGAAGATCCCTCCCCGGGGGGATCCGCCCATGGAACCGCCTGCGCCGGTATCGTCGCCGGGGCCCGGGAGGACGTCGGGGATTATATCGGCGGAGTCGCCCCCGGCGCCGGCATCTACGCGCTCAAGATCACCTCGGGCGATTCCACCTCGGCCTCCTCCGGGGATATCGTCGCCGCCTGGGATTGGTGCGTCCGCCATCGCGACGACCGCCCCGGGCAGCCCCTACTGGTGATCACCCTCAGCTTCGGCGGGGGGAAGTTTGCCTCCGCCTGTGACGACTATTCTCCCGCGCTGACACAGGCGGCGGCCGCCGCGCGCGCGGCGGGGATAACCATCTTCGCCTCCGCCGGCAACAGCGGCTATTGCGACTCGGTCTGTTGGCCCGCCTGCGTCAGCGGGATCAATCCCGTCGGCGCCGTTTATGACGACGCCTTCGGCCCTATCGCTCCCTGCGTTTCCCAGGACAGCTGCCGCCCCGACAAAATCTACACCGACGGCTGCAGCACATCGTACTACGTTCTTCAGGAGTCGGAACCGGATCTGGTCGCCGCTTACTCCAACTCGTGGCCCCTGGCGGTTTTTCTGGCCCCCGCCGACCGGGTCCAGACCCTGGACATAGCCGGCGCCGGGGGGTATACCGACGGGGATTATTATCCCGGTTTCGGAGGGACGTCCGCCGCCTGTCCCTATGCGGCCGGGGCCGCGGCCGTGGTCCAGGGCGCCTCCGTTTTCGTCAACGGGACGGCGCTCGCGCCTTCCGACCTGGAAGCGCTTCTGTGCGCCGCCGCCGTCAAGGTGGTCGACGAGAATACGGGGCAGGCCGCCTCCCGGATCGATCTGGAGAAAGCCCTTTGCACCCTCGTCGAACCCTTTCGGGACGTGGTCGGCGATTACAGCGGGGACGGCACCGCGGACGTGGCGATCTACCGCCCCCGCCTCGGGTTATGGGTCGTGCGCGGGATCACCCGGATCTGGTGGGGCCGCTCTGGGGATGTGCCGGTACCGGGCGACTACGACGGCGACCGCACCTGGGAAGCCGCGGTTTTTCGTCCCTCCGCCGGGCAGTGGGAGATTCGGGGCGCCGGGTCGGTCTATTACGGCCGGACCGGGGACCTGCCGGTGCCCGCCGACTACAGCGGCGACGGCCGGTGCCAACCCGCGGTTTTCCGCCCCTCCACCGGAGGCTGGTTCGTGGGCGGGTCCTCTCCGTTGATTTTCGGCGGAGAGGGAGATACGCCTCTTCCGGCCGACTATGACGGCGACGGCCGTGCCGAGCCGGCGGTCTATCGGGCCGGCCTGGGCAAATGGATGTTCCCGGGATGCCCCCCGTTGTATTTCGGCAGGGAAGACGACCTGCCCGTGCCCGCGGATTACGACGGCGACGGGCGCGTGGACGTCGCCGTCTACCGGGCCCCCTCCGGCCGCTGGCTGGTCCGGGGAGTGACCGGCTGTTCCTTCGGCGCTTCCGGCGACCTGCCGGTTCCCGCCGATTACGACGGCGACGGCACCGCGGATATCGCCGTCTTCCGGTCCGGCCGGTGCCGCTGGCTGGTCAAGGATGTCCTGAGCGCCTGGTTCGGCGTTTCCGGCGATCTGCCCGTCTCCGGCAACCTTCGCTGACCGGGGGCCCGGTCCGGCCCCGGCGGAGTTATCCACAAACCTGCGGAAAGGGTGTATACTATCCAGTGAGCAATTATTCGGAAGAATCGCCACCACAAGGAGGATGGGATGAAAACGGTATTTCTAGTCGGCTGTACGATCCTCTTCCTCGCCGCTCCGGCTCTGTCGGCCGAAGACCTCCAGTCTCTCGTGGCCGCGGCCGGTCCGGACTCGGTCGTCGAGTTGGGTCCCGGTTGTTACCGGGGGCCCGTCAGGCTGGAGAAGGGGATGACCCTCTCCGGCGCCGGCGCCGGGTTGACCGTCATCGAGGGGGATAAGGTCCCGGCCGTGATCGACGCCGCCGACGGTTGTTGCCTGCGCGGGCTTACGGTCCGCGGCGGCTCCGCCGGCGTTCGCAATAACGGGGGCAGGTTGGGGGTTTTCGGGTGCGAGTTCGTCGATAACGCCGTGAGCGCGGTGTACGCCGGCGGCGGGGGCTGCATTCTGGTCAACAACCTGGTGCGGGGGAGCGGGAAACTGGGCTTTCAGCTCAGCGCCGTGGTGGCCCTGGTCGGCAACAACACCGTGGCGGAGCGGGAGACTGCCGTTCAGGCCTGGAAAGCCCCCTGGAGCTCCTTGGCGAACAATATTCTGGCTTACTCCGGCGTCGGTTTCGGACTGGAGGAGGGGGCTTCTCCCGATCTGTTCAACAACGATTTCTGGGCCAACGGCGCCGATACGTCCGCCGGGGAGTTTCTCCCGGAAAATCTTTACCTGGCGCCGGTCTTCGTCAACCCCGACTCCGGCGACTACGCGCTTTCCCCCGGCTCTCCCCTCCTGACCGCGGGGGGGGGAGCCGACTGGCTGCCGGCGCGCCTAGGGCCGCTGGTCGGCTGCGATCTTTCCCGCGACCTCGGGTTGGAGGAATGCCGGGAGATGATGGGCCTGTTGGAGCGGGAGATCATCGCCTGGAAAGGGGAGCTGGTATACGGTTTGGGCTCCGAGCCCGGCGAATTCCAGGTTCTGGTCCGCCAGGCCGGTCCCGCTTTCCGGGTAACCTCGTCCGCCGCCGGGACGGCGATCGACCGGGTCCAGGCCTGGGATGACGTTACCGACGAGGATCTGAAAAGCTCGGTGATCGAATCGGACCCGGCGGCAGTCGAAGTCAGCGGAGAGGAGGGGGGGGCGTATCCTTCGGCCCGGGGCCGCTATGTTCTCGACAGCGTCTTCAGCCGTCCCGAATCCTTTTTCCGCGGCGACGGCGGCGATCTCTGTTTCCGCCGCCAAACCAACATGCCCCTGGTCACGGTGGAGGTTCCTCGAGGGTGGGAGATATCCCGGGCGGAGCCCGAGGGCGAGACCGTTCCGGGCGGGGTTCGCTATCGCAACCCCGAACAGGAGTTGTTCGCCATCTCCTTGGATTTGATTCCTTCCGCGGAATAAACCCGGATACGCGACGGGAGGCTTTCGCGGCCATGTTCGACGCGGTGGGGATAGGGCGTTGCTGTCTCGATTATCTGGCGCTGGTGGACGGTTTCCCGGCGGAGAATTCGAAGGTGCGCGCGCTCCGGCATGCGGTTGAAGGCGGAGGACAGTCGTCGACGGCCATGGCGGCTCTTTCCCGGTTGGGGCTCGCCGCCGCTTTTGTCGGAGTGGTGGGGGACGACCCCGAAGGTGTTCTGGTTCTGGATGGTCTGGCCGCCGCCGGCGTGGATGTCTCCCGGGTGCGCGTGGCCCCCGGAATCAGGACCCCGGTTGCCCAGATCGTGATCAATACCCGCCGCCGGTCCCGAACCATCGTCTATTCGGATTCGGCCCCCCACCTCCTCGACGCCTTGCCTTGCCCGCTCGACCTGCTGGCCGGCGCCGGCTGCCTCATGGTCGATCCGTTCGGGACCGGGCTCGGTCTCCGGACGGCGCCCGGTGCGCGCGCCGCGGGTGTCCCCGTCGTCTACGACCTGGAGCACACGGCCGAAGGAGTGGGGGGGATGATCGCTGCCAGCGATTACGTCATCGGCTCCCGCGATTCGCTGGCGCTGCTGGGGCTGGACCGGCCCGAGGCGGCGTTGCGGGAGCTGATGCGCCGCGGTTGCCGGAGAGCGGCGGTCGTCACCCTGGGCGAAGAAGGCAGCGTGGGGACCGACGGAGCTTCGGTCCGCCGCCAGCGTGCCTTCCCGGTCGACGCCGTCGACACCACCGCCGCCGGGGACGCCTACCATGCCGGTTTCGCCTACGGAGTGGTTCGAGGTTGGGACCTGCCCGAGTGCATGGAGTTCGCCGCCGCGGTCGGAGCCCTGGTCTGCCGGGAGGTGGGGGGAAGAAAATCGCTGCCCACGCTGGCGGAGGTGGAGCGGCTGTTGGCCGGGAGCGGGTCCGGTGGAGCCTAGAACGGTCGTGGGCCGGAGGGAACTCCTGGGGGCGGCGCTTCTCTTGGGAGGGGCCTTGCTCCTTCTTTACGGGGACGTTTTCTTCTCCTCCGTCCGCTTGCTTTCCAGCGTGGACGGGGATGTTTCCCGTCTTTACTACTATTGGAGATCGTTCGGATTCGGGTTGTTGCGGAAAGGGGTTCTCCCCCTCTGGAACCCGGCCGTTCTCTGCGGGGTCCCCTTCGCCGCCTACCCCGAGACCTCGATTTTTTACCCCCCCAACCTGATCTTTCTGCTGGTCCCGGTCTCGGTCGGGATCAACATCTCCCTGGTGGGGCATCTCTTCGCCGCCGGGATCTTCCAATACCTGTTTCTCCGGCGCCTCCGGCTGGGTCCGCCGGCGGCCTTGGGCGCGGCGTCGATCCTGACCTTCAGCGCCCCCCTGGTGCTGCACCTGTACGCCGGGCATCTTTCCAACATCTGTACCATGGCCTGGATCCCGCTCTGGTTCTTTCTGGCCGAACTGGTACTGGGGACGCGCGGTCCCGCCGCCCCGGTTCTGCTGGGCGGCGCCTTGGGCATGGCGATCTTTGCCGGGCACTGGCAGTACGTGTTCTACGGCGGCCTCTGGCTCGGGTTGTACCTGCTGGCCCGGCTGGCCGTTCTCGGGGGCGCCGGGGCCGCGGGGCGGGTGGGGAAACTGGTTTTCGCGGCCGGCCTGGGCGCGGCCCTGGGGGCCGTCCAGTGGATTCCGGCCCTGGAACTGTCCCGGGATTCCTTCCGCGCCGGGCTCGGTTACGACTGGGCGGCCGCTTTCTCGCTTCCCCCCATCAACCTGGTTACGCTCCTCTTCCCCGGGTTTCTCGGCGACGGCGTCGGCGCGATGTACTGGGGGCGGAACCTGTATTGGGAGATGTGCGCGTTTTGCGGAATCTCGACGCTGGGGTTCGTCGGGTTGGGGTTGTGCGGCCCCCGGCGTCGGCCGGCCGTGCTGTTCCTGGTGCTGGCGCTGCTGGCTTTGCTCCTTTCCTTGGGGGGCTATACCCCCCTGCTCAAGCTCCTGTACGATCATGTGCCCGGCTTCGACCTGGTCCGGGGCAGCGCCAAGGCGCTGTTCATGGCGGTCTTTTTCCTCTCCGCCGCGGCCGCGGTCGGCATCGAGGCGTTGGGCCGGGATCTTACCCGGCTCCGCCGGGCGGCGGGGTTGTCCCTGATCGCCCTGGCGCTTCTCCCCGCGCTGGCCTCGGTTTCCTCGCCCCCGCGGCCGTGGAAAAACCTGGTCAGGGAAGAACTGGGCCGCGGCCGGCATAACGAATTCATGCCCCCCGGGTTCCCGGTCTGGTGGCGGGAACTGGCGAGGGAGACTCCGCCGGAGCGGTGGACGGAGTACGTGGGGGTGCTGGCCGCCCACCCCATGTTCCTGGGGCCGGCCTGGAGCCTGGCCCGAACGGATTTTCTCCGAGCGGCGCTGGTTTTGGCCGGATTCGGCATCCTCCTGGGGCTGCGTGGATGGTGGGCGCGTCCGGCGGCCGTGGGCCTGGTTCTGCTGGAACTTCTCAGCTGGGCGGCGGGTTTCGTCACCGATTTCGATTCCCGCCGCTGCGGTTGGGAGAGGGGGCTTGAGGGCTTTTTTCGGGACCGGGGCCGGGAGGGGCGGTACATCAGCTTCGACCCCTCCGACTATAACCGGGGGATGCTGGGGGACGCGGCCTGCCTGACCGGATCCCAGGCCGATGCTCCGCTGCGGACGTTGCGCTACCTGGCCGCCGGAGAATTCGGCGACCCCGAACGTTTCGACCTGGTGGTGGATGTGACCCGGTCATCTCCGCTCTTCGCCTTGGCGGGGCTTCGCTTTTACGTGACGCCCGGTGATATGGACGTGCCCTATCCCGGTTTCCGGCGGGTCGCCCGGGGGGGCGATAAAGCCGTCTGGGAAGGGGCCGCGTGGGACCGCTGCATCGTCTCCTCCGCTTGCGCGTTCGTCCCCGACGGGCGCTCCCTCCTGAACCGGCTGGCCTCCCCGGGCTACGACCCGCGCCGGGAAATTCTGCTGGAAGACCCTCCTCCCGCCTGGTTCGCGGCCGGTCCCGTTCCGGCCGGAAAAGTTCTCGGGGTCGAGGAAACCCCCAACCGGCTCCGGGTCCGGGTGGAGATGAGCGGAAACGGAATTCTTCTGGTCAACGACTCCTGGGCGCGGGGCTGGTCCGCCCGGGTCGACGGTCGGGAAACGCCCGTCTATCGCGCGAATTATCTGATGCGGGCGGTCTTTCTCCCTCCCGGCGCCCATGACGTGTATTTTTCCTACCGCCCCGCTTCCTTCGCGCTCGGGGCCGCGCTCACCGTCGCCGGCGCCCTTTTGCTGGTGGGAGTGCTCGCGGTATCTTGCCTAAGGGGAAGCGGGGGGGGCAAGCACGTTTGAGGGCGGACCGCCCGGGTGGGTCCGCAGGTAATCGGCGACGATCCGGGCCACGGCTCCGTTCCCGAAGGCGGTGGGGTGGGCGGAGTCGTAATGGAAGGCGGGGTAGGGGGTCAGATCGGGATAATCCGCCTTCAGCCGGTCCAGGAGGTTGATGAAGGGAAGGCGGTTCTCCTCGCAGGGCACGGTCACCACGCGGTAGTTTTTTTCGTACTCGGAAAAGCGTTCCTTGCCCTCGAACTTGGGAAAAATCAGCACCAGGGGCTCGAAGCCGAAGCGGTCGGCGAGTTTTTTGAATTCGGCCAGCCCCTGGGACACGAAATCCCCCTCGTAGTAGTATTCCTCCATCGACTTGCGGACGTCCTCTTCGTCCGGGTCGAGGGCCTTGAGCCGGACGGCGCAGAAGAGAAACAGCTTGCTCTTGGCCAGGATCCGCGCCAGGGGCTGGGTGAGCATATAGACCAGCCGATGGTTCCTGACCAGGGCGCCCCGGAAGCGCATATCCAACTCCGATTTATTCCGGTGGTCGTTGAAGCAGTACTGCAGGATCACCACGTCGGGGTGGTAGGCCAGCCCCTTTTCCTTGAGCAGTTCCACCTCGTTGATGGTGTTGTAGCCCAACACCCCGAAATTGAGGACTTCCCAACTGCGCCCGCGGACGTTTTCCCGGTTGAGCAGTTCTTCGAGCTGGCTGCAGTACGTTTCGTCGTCTTCGAGAAAAACCCCCATGGTGACTGAGTCGCCGATGCAGATGACCCGGAGCGTCCGCGGGGGCCGGGCGTCCGGCCCGCGGACCCGTCCGCGGTAGCCGGCCGGGTTGATCTCGATCGCCGTCTTCCGGTAGTAGCTGACCCCGCCGGGCTTGAGGGTGTAGCGCAGCTTCGGGTTGGTGGAAAAAACGATCCCGCTGGAGGAGATCTCGGCGGTGTCGGGCGCCAGGCCCAGAACCCGGACCGTGACCTCGAGCAGCAGCAGCGCGAAGACGACGGCTCCGGCCAGAACCATGAGGTTTTTTTTCATCTCGTTGCGCTCGTGTCGTTGAATCGGCCTTCACGTTCTACCACAGTTTTCCGGGCCACCCTACTCGAAAACCGTCTACTCCCGCACAGTGCGTGGTTCCCGTCTGTTTTGACAAGACCTCCGCGCGCTTTATACAATAAGTCCGTGCCCCGTCACTTTAGGCCCGGGAGGAACCATGGATCAGGATCGGCATTCGCTGGAGGAGGCCATCAGGGATATCCGCCTGGAAGAATCCGGGGGGAGACCGCCTCGGACTTCTCCGGCGGCGCTGGCCGAATCCTTGAGCGGCCTCGACGAGGCCCGGAAAACGGAGACGGTGGCGGCCCTGGCCCCGGCGGAAGCGGGAGAGGTCCTTTGGAAGGCGGATCGGTCGTCGCGGGCTGAAATCGTTCAACGCCTGGACGATGAGCGTCTGGGCCGGATCTGTTCCTCCGCCGCTCCCGACCGGGCCGCGGATTTTCTGCGGTTGCTCCCGCCGCGGCGGCGGGGTCGGGTTCTGCCTCTGCTTGTCCCCCGTCAGGAAAAGCTGGTGCGCAGGTTGCTGAGCTTCCCTCCCGACTCCGCCGGGGCGCGGATGTCGCCCGACGTCGTTCCCTTCGACCGGGAGATGACCGTGGACCAGGCCGTGGCCCGGATGAGGGAGCACGAGTCGCAGGGCGAGATTTTTCATTGCTACGTGGTCGACGGCTCCGGAAAGCTCTTGGGAGTGGTGCCCATGCGCAAACTTCTGACCGCTTCCGGCTCCACCCGTCTGGGGGAGATGATCCGCCCCTTCGTGGTTTCGGTGAGAACCGATATGGACCAGGAGGAAGTGGCGCGGGTGGCGACCCGGCACGTGATCTACGCGCTCCCCGTGGTGGACGAGGAAGGGAAACTGGTGGGGTCGATCACCCTCGACAAGGTTCTGAGAGTGATCCAGGAGGAGGCCACCGAGGATATGTACAAGATGGCCGGGACCGATCAGAAGGAGATCGTCTCCGAATCGGTCTTCCGGATCGCCCGTATCCGCGCTCCCTGGCTGTTCGCCAGTTGGATGGGAGGCTTGGGCGCGTCCCTGATCATCGGCGTCTTCGAAGAGTCGATCGCCCGGGTGGCCGCCCTGGCCGCGTTTCTTCCCATCGTCCTGGGCATGGGCGGGAATATCGGCACCCAGAGCGCGACGGTGGTCGTCCGCGGCCTGGCCATGGGGTATATCGACGTCAACGCCTTGGGGCGAACGGTGTTCCGGGAAATGCGGATCGGGGTGATCCTGGGGATGACCTACGGCGTCCTGCTCGGGGTCTTCGCCACCGTCCTTCATTACCGGGCGTACGGGATCAATCTCGGGTTCACGGTGGGAACGGCCATTTTCTGCTCCATGTGCCTAGCCGCGACCATGGGAACGTTCATTCCCATGCTGTTGCGGCGTTTGAACGTCGATCCCGCCATCGCCACCGGTCCTTTCGTCACCACCTCCATCGATATTCTCGGCATCGTCGCCTACTTCACCGTCGCTTCCCTCATCCTCCTCTGATTGTTGTTGAGCGTTTTTTCGGACATTTGTCCGAAAAAACGCTCAAAGACGGGAATAAAACGTCTCCTTCTACGACCAATATAGTAGCAGGAGGTGTTTCATGAATGTCGTCAAAGGATCTCACGCTCCCGGGCGCCCCGTTGTCTACCGAAGCCGAGGATTGCGGGGCGTTCTGCGCCGCAACAGAAAAGTCAGCGCTCCCTTCTTGGTTTCCCACATCACCCAGCACGCCGTGGGAGACGAGTGTTTGTTCAAAACCGCCGCCGACCGCCTGGTCTTCCTCGAATTGTTGGGGGAGGCCGCCCGGAAATTTCGGTTCAAGCTCCTGTCGTACTGCTTGATGACCAACCACGTGCATCTGCTGCTTCAGCAGGAGGAGGACAATCTCCCCCGGTCCTTGAAAGAATTGTTTTTCCGCTACTCCCGGAAGTTCAACCGGAAATACTCCCGCCAGGGCCACCTTTTTTACGACACCTACCACCAGGTGGCGTGTTGCGATACCAGCCGCCTGCTCAGCCAGTCCATCTATATCCATCTCAACCCCGTCCGCGCGGGCATGGTCGCGGATCCTGAAGATTACCCCTGGTCGTCGTGCCGGTATTTCGTCCGGCCGCTGGCCGGGACCGCTCTGGTCGATAAGTTCTTCATTCTGCAGATGTTGGGAGAATCGCCGTTCCAGTGCGCCCAGGCGTACCGGGACCTTTTGAGCGCGGCCCGGGGGGAGGAAGCGGAATCGGGCGAGGACCAGAAATTCGCGCTGCTGCTCTGGGATTGGAGGGCCCGGGGGAAACTACGCTTAACCGGAAGTGTGCCCGCCGCCGGCCTCTCCGGCGCCGGCGACGACGAGGGGTTGCTGGAATTGCTGCGCTGCGTGCATTCCTCGGGAGGGTTCAAGAGCGTCAGCCAGGCGGGGACTCGTCGGCGGCTGGTCGGCGCCCTGCGCGCCCGGGGTTATGCGCCGGGCCATCTGGCCGCGTTTCTCGGCGTGAGCGAGCGTCAACTCCGTCGTTGAGCGCATTTTCGGACATTTGTCCGAAAAGACGCTCAACGGTAACGGTCGATGAGGTAGGGGTAGGCGAGGATGACCTTCTCCGGCGGGAAGACGATTTCGGAGCGGAATCCATGCAGCGCCCGCCAGATCAAAAAATAGGTGGCTCCCCGGGCCGGGTTCCAGAGCTGGTCGGCGAATAGGTGGAGGGTGACCCCCACCGCGGCGCCCAGCAGCCAGTCGACGGGGAGAACGAATATCCAGAGGAGCCAGGTCCCCGCCGCCAGCTCCCAGGAATGCAGGGGGAGGTAGTAGCGCCGATAGATATGGTAGTGGGCGGCCTCGAAAAAGGCGTGGATTTTGATGCGGGGGCCGAAGGTGGCGACGTATTCCGTCACATGGTCCAGGTCGATCAGCACCCCGGCCAGGAAGCAGGCCAGACCCGCGGCCAGGCTCCGGGTGAAGAATGCCGTCACGGCCGCCGCCGCCGCGGAGAGGGTTATGTGCTGTTTGAGTTCCACGGCGCGGTCGGTCAGGAAGGAGAGGGGGGCAGGTTGATGCCGACCTTGTGGGCGATTTCCTCGAACTCGGTGCGGGAAATGTCGTTAAGGCCCTTTCCTCGCTTGTCCAGGTGTTCGTTGAACTTGATCGCCTTTTCCTGCATCAGGGAATGGGTATCCTCGGAACCGCCGAAGAGCCTGAAATTTTTACCCCGAGTGATCCTCAGGTGCTTGTCGGTCCCGTCCAGGCCCAACCCCAGAAGCATCGAATTTTTCGACGTATGGTCTATCATCGATCTATCGCCTTGCCTGCCCGGCGCGCCAATCTATATAATTATGCCCTCAAAACGGCGTCAAGTCAAACAACCCAAGGAGGCCGGCAATGGTCAAACATCCGGGCAAACAGCACTACGAGTACCGCAGCGACTTCGAAAAGATGCATATGTACGGGGTCAAGGATAAAGCCACCACACTGCGCGAGCTCCGGTACAGCGCCGCCGCCGCCAAAGCCAGGATCAAACAGGATGTCGCTTGGGAGAACGAAGGGTTCGTACTCCCCTCCTACTACAGCCACATCGACGCCATCGTCGATTATGTCTATTCCCACTGACAGCTCCCGAAGCCCCGGGCTGGGGGAGATGGTCGAGGCGGTCAGGGAGTTTCACCGCCGCCACGACCTGAAGGAGCGGGGCGGGGAAGAGATGCTCCACCGGATGAATCTGATGATGGAGGAGCTGGGCGAGATCTGTCAGTGCCTGACCAAAGGCAAGCCCCGGGAAGAGCTGATCGAGGAGCACGCCGACCTGCTCATCCTGCTGCTGGGCAACGCCGTCTCCCTCGATTTCGACCTGGAGAAAGCTTTCTGGGAAAAAATGGACCGGATCATGAAACGCCCCGCCCGCATGGTCGGCGGGACCGTGAGGGTTACCGAGACCTGACCGTACCGCCGGGGCTGTTCTTTTCCCGTTACTTCTGCCGCCCGAACCGCGCGCGTCGCGGTCAGGCTTTCTTATTGACCCGGTGGTTGCCTACCGCCCGGTCCCCCACGATGATCCGGTAGATGTCGGCCTGCGGCCCGGATTTGACCAGTTCGCGGCGCGCTTCCGCCGCTCCGCGCCCGCACCGCAGGCAGGTGCTGTCGTCGCTCTCGAAGAATTTGGAACAGGCAAAACAATAGAAAAAACCCATGCTCGTCTCCTTTCGGCTGAAGGCCTGAGTATGCCCGGCCGTCGACGGGTATTCGGGCTTCCGTTTATCGGGTACGGGAAATATACCACCGATGGAGCGGGAAATAAAGTTAGCGTCTCGCTCCCGCCGGCGGTTGGTCGGCCTCAGCGGGAGGAATACGCGAAGATACAGTACATACCCCCCAGGTAGAGCGCGGCGATGAGCAGGGGGATCCAGGGCGAGGATTTCGGGGGACGGGATCTCCCCAGGAAAATCCCGGCGCCCGTCGCCAGGGTGAGCAGCAACCCCAGGGCCGCCGCGGCCAGGTCGGCGTTACCTCCCTGGGCCAGGAGCGACCGTCGGCCGTAGGCGAGATCGGTCCAGAAGAGGATGGCGAGGTTGAAGATGTTGCTGCCGAGAATATTGCCCAAAGCCATTTCGGAGTGGCCCCGCTTGGCCGCGGTCAGGCTGACGGCGACTTCGGGCAACGAGGTGACCAGGGCCAGGAGCAGGGCCCCCACGAAGGTGGTTCCCCATCCGGTGATTTCGGCGATGCGGTTCCCGCTGTAGGACAGCCAGAAACCGGCTCCCACCACCGCCAGGACCGCCCCCCCCAGCTTGAGGTAGATCGCCGGGGGGAAGTCCCTTCCGGGGGGCAGCGGTTCTTCCTGTCCGGCGTGTTCGCCCCGATAGAGGGAGATCGATGCCGCCAGGTACAAGACCAGCAGGACGGCCGCGAACAGCCCCACCGGGCCCAGGGTGAAGGTGTGGCCGGCGCGGGCCAGAGCGATCCCCCCCGCCGCCGTCAACGTCATCACGCACCCGAAGAAGATCAGGTTCCGGCACGACTTCCAGTTCTGTCCGTTGAGGATGTTGAGCCCCCCGGCCGCCAGGGCGATCAGGGGGACGATGAAGATGTTGAAGGCGTTGCTGCCGAGGACGTCGCCCAGGGCCAGACGCGGGGCCTTGACGATGGTGACCGCGCCGATCGCGGTTCCCAGCTCGGGGATCGAGGTCACCCCGGCCAGCAGAATAAAGCCCAGCCAGAGCCGGGTCAGCCGGTGCTTGTCGGAGATCAGTTCGGCGTAGCCGACCAGCTGCCTCCCCCCGGCGATCACGATGACGGCGCTGATGATGAATTGAATCCAGATCACGGGCGGCGAAGAACGATAAATTTTTGTTCCGGGCGGTACACCGGCAGCTATAATAGTATCAAACGCGGTTCCCGCCAAGGTAAGTCGATGTCTCCCGACAAGAAACATTCCCCGGAACAGACCGAATTTCCCTTCATGGCCAAGGGCGCGGCCGGGTTCCTCCGTTCCCCCAGCCCTCTTTTGGACCTGGGCACGCTTCCGGCCGCGGTTCTGCTGGCGGGGGTCCGGCCCCGCAAGTGGATGGCGGCGCACGGGATCGAAACCCTCGCCGATCTGGTGGCGGTGGTGCAGAGCAAGGACCTCTCCCAGAAATGCCTGGACCAGCAGGTCAGGAACAAGCTTCAGGACGAGTTGAAGGCGTACTGGAACGGGAAACAGTACATCTATATCTTCGGGATCAACTTCGTGGGAAAGGGGGTGGAGAGAGTGCTCTGCGACCGCAAGTTGAGAAGGACCTCCATCCGCGCCCTGCGCATCTCCCCCCACCTGATCGATATCCTGGAGAGGAAGAAGATCCGCACCGTCGGGGACCTGCTGCTTCAGCCCGAGCTCCAGTGGCGCAACCCCCGTTCTCTGGGCAACCTCCTGGTGGACGAGATCCTGGTTGCCCTGGCCGAGTTCGTTCTCCCCCCGCGCTCGTGACCGGCACCGGGAAGAAGAGCGGGTTCGTCTGCCTGGTCGGGCTCCCCAACGTCGGAAAATCCACCCTGCTGAACCGCTTGGTGGGAACGGATCTGGCCATTGTTTCTCCGCGGCCCCAGACCACCTGGAACACGGTCCGGGGAATCCTCTCCGACGAACGCGGGCAGATCGTGTTCATAGACACTCCCGGCCTCCACCGCCCCGCCGACGGGCTCGGGCGCCGGATGGTCTCATCGGCGCGGCGGGCCCTGGGGGAAGCCGATCTGGTGTATTGGCTGGAGGATTGCCGCTCCGACCCCGAAAGCGCTTTGGCGAAAGTCGCCCGGCTGCTGCCCCGGGGGCTCCCGGCGTTTTTGGTTCTGAACAAGGCCGACCTGGTCCCCAAGCCCTCGCTCCTGCCCCGGCTCGAAGTCTACGGCCGCGCCGGCCGTTTCCGGGAGATCGTCCCGCTTTCGGCCCTGACCGGGGAAAACTGCGACCGTCTCCTGCCGCTGACGTTCGAATGCCTCCCTCCCGGCGAGGAACTCTTTCCCGGGGACATGCTTTCGGACCAGCCGGAAAAAGACCTGATGCGGGAGTTCATCCGGGAAAAAGTATTTCTCAACACCCGCCAGGAGATCCCGTACGCCAGCGCGGTGAAGATCGAATATGTCCGCGAGGAACCCAGGCGCCTGGTGGTCGGCGCCACTATCTTCGTGGAGCGGGAGTCGCAGAAAGGGATCGTGGTGGGGAAGGGCGCGTCCATGCTCAAAAAGATCGGGACTCAGGCCCGCGGCCGGATCGAAGCCCTGGTGGGAATGCCGATCTTCCTCGACCTGAGAGTGAAGGTGCGCCCCAAATGGCGCGGCGACGCCCGCAGCCTGACCGAATTCGGTTATCGGGATTGACGGGTTTCGGCCGGGAGTCTTCCCGGGGGTTGCCGCTTCAATAGGGGGCGGTCACCTGGATATCTCCCTCGGACCCGAAAAACCAGCCGGAATACCCGCGCACCATCCACTTTCCCGTCCCCGATCTGAAGACGGCGGCGTCGTCGGACCCGTCCCCGTCGAAGTCGGACGCCAGGGGCAGGTCGGTTTCGGACCCGAAAAACCAGCTCCGCCCCGTCCGCGCCAGCCATTTTCCGGTTGAAGGGCGGAAGACGGCCATTTCCCGGGTACCGTCGCCGTCGTAGTCGCCGGGAACCGGGATGTCTTCTCCTCCCCCGAAATAGGCGGAGACGCCGCCCCGGACCATCCATTTTCCGGCCGCGGGACGGTACACGGCGATGTCGACGGTCCCGTCCCCGTCGTAGTCGGCGCTGACCGGAAGATCGCCGTCCCCGCCCCAGAACGCCCGGGTGGAGTTTCGCACCATCCATTTCCCCTGGCCCGGGCGGAAGACGGCGATAGCGGCCCTTCCGTCCCCGTCGTAGTCGGCCGGGACGGGCTCGTCGGCCGCCGCCCCGAAGTAGGCGCCGTCTCCTTCCCTGACGATCCACTTCCCGAGGGTCGGCCGGAAAACCGCCGACTGCCACCTCCCGTATCCGGTGTAAGCCTGCGGCACCGGGCGGTCCCCGTTTTCCCCCAGGTAATAACGGTTTCCGTTCCGGAACATCCAGGCCCCGGCGGAAGGGCGGTAGAGAGCCGCGTCGGCGGTCCCGTCTCCGGTGTAGTCGCCGGCCACGGCGGGCAGCGAGGGAGGGGTGGGGCGGTAACCCGGCCGGGGGTAGCCGCGCACGGCCCGGACGAAATGAAGCGTGTCCTTCGGTTTGACGTCGGCGACTCCCACCGAAAAGTCGACCGCCCAGGCGTTGGAGGTGAGCGTCTTGACCGTCGAACTCGACCAGTACCAGGCTTTTTGAGTCCCTCCGGCGAAGATGGGATCGATCACGGGATAAAAACGCCCGAAGTCGACGAGGCTGACCAGTTCGTCGTGGTTGGGCAGTCTCCAGTCGTTGTAGCCGCCCACGTCGAGGGAGTTGAGGCCGTCGACGAAATCGAACGCTTGGGTCCAGGAACGTATGTTGGGGCTGGAAGCGTCCAGCCAGGTCAGGCCGGTGGCCCGGTCGCGGACGGTGTACGTGCCCTCTCGGACGAAGCGCTCGCCCGAGCGGGGGTAGCCGGCACCGGCAGCTCCGTCGTCCCCGAGGTCGAACGGCCCCGGGGGGTGGATGACCAGGGTCTGGCCGGTGGCGGGGAACCCCTCGGCGTCGTCGCCCGTGAAAAAGCTGCGGCACGCCCGCACCGCCGCTTCCCGGTCGTTGTCGAGCAGTTCCGCGAAGGATTGGCCGAAACCGTACGACATCTGGTACACGGCCGTTCCCGAAGCGAAGTTGGCGGAGCAGGTCGAAGTCCAGTAGGGATCGTGGGTGGTGCCGGTAAAAAGGTAGTGGTTCGGATCCTGGCTGGCATCGAGCCCCAGGTCCCGGGTGGAGAGCAGCTCCAGGGCATTCGGGATCCGCCAATCGCTGAAACCGCCGAACGAGTCTCGGTTGAGGGAAGCGACGTAGGCGAACGCGTCTTCCCAGGACATGATCCCCGAACGGCCGCCGGCGGGCTGGCTGTTGCTCTCTCCCTGCTGCCACATCAGGCCCGTCGCCCAGTCCGCCACCACCCCCGTGCCCAGGTCCTCCCAACGGGGGGGGTGGAGAGGGTAGCCGATTTCATAATAGCCGTCGTCGCGCTCGTGAAAGGCCTCGGTCTGGCCGGTCGCCGGCACTCCGTAATAAAGGTTAAAAACAATGACGGGAGTGGGAGGGGGCGGGATGGGGGTGGGGGTGACTACCGGGGGAGTGGTATAGCCGTAGGGCGTTGCCGTCGGGGTCGCCTGCGTCGGGCCCGGGTCGAGCCCGGGTCCGCCGGTGACCGCGATGACGTAGGCCGTCTGGGCGGAGGCGCCCTCGCTCTCGCGGAAACCCCCGGCGCCCTGGGTGAAGTCGATGTACCACTTATAGGAGGGGATGCAGAAGCGGGAAGTGCCGCTCCAATGGGCGCCGGTGCCGACACGGGAGCGGAGCAGGGGGGGGATGGCCGGGTAGAACTGGCCGTAGTCGATCAGGCTCAACAGCTCCTGCTGGTTGGGGAGGCGCCAGGTGCTGTAGCCGCCGTAGTGGTTGCGGTTAAGCCGTTCGATGTAGAGAAACGCGTCTTCCCAGGTGAGGCTGTCCTTGAGCCCCGCCACCTCGAGCTTGGAGGAATCCTCCCCCTGCCAGATCAGGGCCGTGGCCCGGTCGGAGACGGTGCCGTTGGCGTTCGCGATGAACCGCTGGCCCCAGCGGGGGTAGCCCGCCTGCACGGCGCCGTCGTCGCCGAGGTCGAAGCCGACGGGGTTGTGGATCGGGTTGGTCTGGCCGGAGCGCGGGAACCCCGCCGCCGTCTCCTCCCGGGGCAGCGTCCGGACCGCCTTGACGTAGCCCGTCGGTTCCGGGGAGCTTTCCAGGTTCACGGTCTGCAGGAGTCCTTCCCGGAAGTCGAGGCCGTAGCCCCGCAGCCCGCTGACGACGTCGGCGTAGGTGGTGGACGACCAGAAGAAAGCGCCGACGGGAATGGAGCTGAAGACGGAGAAAGAAGCGGGGTCGTAGGCGCCGAAATCGACGATGGCGGCCAGCTCCTTGCTGTTGGGCATTCTCCAGTCGGTAAAGGCGGCGAACGAATTCCGGTTCAACTCGGCCACGTAGGCGAAGGCCTCCTCCCAGGTCAGGAGACCCTGGTAGGTCCCCGCCGCCTGGGACCCGCTGTCCCCGGTCTGCCACATCAGGCCGGCGGCGAGGTCCGCGACCGTGCTCCCGGCGGTGCCGAAGCGCTCTCCCTGCAGGGGATACCCGGCCCGGACCGCCCCGTCGTCGCCGAAGTCGTAGGGGCCCGCGGGGTGGTAGGAATCGAGCTGCCCGCTCCGGGGAAGACCGGTGAGGGTCCCGGGATCGGGAGTGGGGGTGGGGCAGGAAGGGGCCGGGGTGGGGGAACGGTAGGGCCCTCCCCTGACGCCCCGGACCAGGCACCGGTCCGAATACCTGACTTGTCCCGACCAGCCGTCGAGAAACCTGACGCCGAAGGCCTCGTCGGGAACCCCGTAGCGGGAGGTGCCGGTCCAGTAGAGAGCGGGCACGGCCGGGTCGAAGGATTCGTCGATCAGTGCTTCCGGGTAGCGGTCCCGGAATTCCAAGAGCGAATAGAGTTCGAAGTAGTTGGGCAGGCGCCAGTCGCCGAAACCGGCGTAGCCGGATTCGTTCATGGCCCGTACGTAGTCGAAGGCTTCCTCCCAGGTCAGTTCGCCCTCGAGCGAGCCGAACGCCCGGGTCCGGCTGTCGGTTTTCTGCCAGCAGAGGCCGGTCGCCGCCTGTTCGACGTACTCGGCGTAATCGAGGTAAGCCGGGGCCGTCAGGGGGTATCCTTTCTCCAGGTCCCCGTCGTCTCCGGTCCGGATGCTGTCGACCTGGCCGGTCTTGGGGAACCCTCGGACGCTTTCGGAGTAGGGGAGGGAAGCGACGGCCTTGACGTAGGCGGTCTCCGTGGAGCCGGCGTTGGCGTGGCCTTCCCCCATATTGATGTAATAAGGGGCGTACCCGGTCGAGGCGAAAGGATGGTGGGTGCTCGACCAGTAGGGGGATTCGTGCATCCAGGAGAAGATACTATACGCCGCCGGCAGCCAGGTCCCCTCGTTGACGATAGAGAGCAGTTCCTTGATGTTGGGCAGCCGCCAATCCGTTCTCGATCCGAACTCCCGGCTGTTGAGACCGCTGACGTAGGCGAAGGCGTCGTCCCAGGAGACCATGCCTTCCAGACCGTCGACCGGCCGGTAGCCGCTGTCGTCTTTCTGCCAGATCAGGCCGGTTCCGAGGTCGCTGACGGTGCCGTCGCCGTTGTCGACGAAGCGCACGCCCTCCCGGGGGTATCCGATTCTCAGGTAGCCGTCGTCTCCCAGGTCGTAAGGAGCGGCGTAATGGTAACTGGCGGCCTGCCCGGTCCGGGGCAGGCCGTAGGGATCCTGCGCCGCCGCCCGGCCGGTTCCCGCCGCCGCGATCGCCGCCATCCCCGCCAGGGCGCCGACGAATCGTTTCCTCCTCCGCTTGGCGGGGTCCGCGTTCACTTCCCGCCGACAAATCTTGTCATAACAGCATGTTTCATAAGGGACTGCGTCTTTTATAAATATAAGCCCCGTGCGGGTTTTTGTCAACGTCCGCCGGCGGAAGGGAAAACCGGCGCGGGTGTCCGCCGCCGCGGCCGGCCCTTACTCCAGACGGTCCGGGTAGGGGGGGATGAAAACGGTTTCCAGAACGGTTTCGGTTCGGTCCGCGGCGATCTCCAGGCTGCTCAGGTAGGAAACGACGTGGGGGTCGAGGTCGGGAGGGTTGACCAGAAAGAGCAGGCGCCGGCACCCGCTCCGGCGCAGGTAGAGCTCGTTCGCGTCCGCGATCGCGGGCACCCCTTCCGGTCGCAGCAGGGTGTCGTAATAAGGAATGGGCGCATCGGCGTCGATCAGACCGTATTTACCGGAAAGGATGGCCAGGGGCAGCCCGGCCTCGCGGGCCAGGCGCCCGACTTCGGCGATCCGGCGCGAACGGTAACGCTTCCGGGCCGGCAGCAGCCCCGGCGCCGCGTCCTTGTCCCGGCAGCAGATGGTGCAGACCAGGGTATTCATGTTCCGAGGGGGGTCAATGGAGGAAAACCCTGATCATCGCCGTGGCGCTTCCCAGGTAGATGGCGATACCGAGGACGTCGTTCATGGTCGTGATCAGGGGGCCGGAAGCGATCGCCGGGTCGATGCGGAGACGGCTGAAGGTCAGGGGGACGAGCACGCCGGAGAGGGTGGAGAAGGTGACGGCCAGAAACATGGCCAGGCCCACGACCCCGCCCATGAACCAGCCGTTGCCCTGGCCGGCCTGGAGGAGAAACGCCAGCCCCGCCAGGATGACGCCGCAGGAAATCCCGAGCAGGACCGCGACTTTGAGCTGTTTGAAGACTTCGGCGAAGACCCGGGACGATTTCAGCGTTCCCAGGGCCAGGCCCCGGATGACGATGCTGGACGATTGCAGCCCGACGTTGCCGCCGGTGGCGGTGATCATGGGGATGAAGGCGACCAGGGCGATGACTTGTTCGAGCGTGACCTCGAAGGAACGGATGACCAGGCTGGAGAGAAAACTGCCCCCGATGCAGATCAGGAGCCAGGGGAGGCGGATGCGGGCGATCCGCAGCGAACTGGTCGCCCGCAGTTCCTCGTCGTCGGTGCCGGCCATGCGCAGGATATCCTCGCTGGCCTCCTCGTCGATGATTTCGACCGCGTCGTCGGCGGTGATCCGCCCCAAAAGTTTCCCGGTCTCGTCCACCACCGGCAGGACGGCCAGGTCGTATTTGCGGATGATCGCCGCCGCCTGTTCCTGGTCGGTCGCCGGGGTGACCCGGGCAAATGCTTCCAGCATCACCTCGCCCAGGAGAGCGCCGTCGGGGGCGGCGAGGAGCTTCTGCAGGGGGACGAGGCCGAGCAGGCGCCCCTCCCGGTCGACGACGAAGACGGAATACAGCGCTTCCTCGATGGTGCTGCGGCGGATGACCTGGATGGCCTGATTGACCGAAAGGTCGGCGGGCAGGGCGATGAGGTCGGCGTCCATGATCCGCCCGGCGCTGTTTTCGGGGTAGGCCAGGAGCGTGCGGATTTCCGACGAGCCGTCCCCGGAAATTTCGCCCAGAACCTGGGCCTCTTCGTGCGGCTCCATCTCGGAGATGATCTCCACCGCCTCTTCCGGGGGCATGGTCTCCAGGATGTCCCCCAGTTCCGGGGGGCCGAGCCGGTCGACCAGTTCGGCTTCGAGGGAAGGAGAACTGTCTTCGAGGACGTCTCCCTGGAGGTCGCGGTCGAGGAGGCTGAAGATGCCGAAACGTTCTTCCCGCGCGAGCGTCGAAAGCCAGTCGGCGATATCCTCGGCCCGGGCCTGGCGGAGCACCTGGGCCGCTTCCAGGGTTCTGCCGGAGTGGTAGAGCGCCAGAACCCGGCCCTGGCAGAGTTCGTCGAAATAGACGCGAGCTCGCATACGTTTCTCCGGACGCAATTATCATCCGCCCGCAATGGCGGGAGCGAACATCTAGTTGCCGGTACGGACTAATCACATAGTATAACCGGAAGCGGGAGCCGGGGCCAGTTTCTCCTGGGACGGCCGCCGTTGCCGCGGCGCCGCTTTCGGGCTAAGATAACCGCGTGAGTACGATCGAGAAGAAGAGCTGGGGCGCCACGATCTTACGCCGCCTGGCCCGGGAATATCCGGCCGCCGGTATCGCCCTCGAATTCCGCACTCCCCTCCAACTCCTGGTGGCGACCATACTTTCCGCCCAGAGTACCGATCGGCAGATCAACAAGATCACCCGGGATCTTTTCCGCAAGTACCGTTCGGTCGGGGATTACGCCCGGGCCGACCGCGCCCAGTTCGAGGAGGACATCCGCTCCAGCGGTTTCTTCCGCAACAAGGCCGCCGCCATCATCGCTTCCGCCCGCCTGATCGAAGAGCGGTTCGGGGGAAAGGTCCCGGAGACCATGGACGAGCTGCTCACCCTCCCCGGCGTCGCCCGTAAAACCGCCAATATCGTCCTCTGGCACGCTTTCGGCAAGGCCGAGGGAATCGCGGTCGATACCCACGTCAAACGGCTGGCGGGAAAGCTGGGGTTGAGCGGGGAGACCGCCCCCGACAAGATCGAACGGGACCTCCTCCAGGTTTTTCCCCGCCGCCGCTGGGGGGAGGTCAACACGCTCCTGATCGTTCACGGCCGGCAGGTCTGCATCGCCCGCCGCCCGCGCTGCGGAGACTGCGTACTCGCCGACCGCTGCCCCTCCGCCGAGACCTGAGCGGGAGTATCCGCGCCGCCTCGCGGCGGCCCCGGTTCAGTTGCAGGAGTATTTGTTGGTGGAGTCGTCCGAGACGTTAACGTTGTCGTATGAAGACCCGGTACAGTTCTGCACCCAGCAGCTGGAGAGGCGGTAGCAGCTATGGAATCCGGTGGTGGTGATGCCGCCCCCATCGACCAGGCAGGCGCCGGCCATGTTGCACCCGGAGAAGCCGTAGGTCTGGCAGCCGTAGGCGTAGCAGTTGGAAAGGCGGTCGCAGTCGTAGAAGCCGATCTGGGTATGGCCGTACCCGTCGATGTAACAGTTGGCGAGGTTGTTGCAGTCCTCGAAACCGTTCTCCGCGCAGTCGCGGGCGGCGCAGTTGAGAAACCGGCAGCTCTCGTCGTTCGAACCCTGGAAGCCGTTGGCGGCGGCGTTGCTGGCCACGCAGTCGATGAAGCTTACGTACGCACCCGAACCATGTTCGAAACCGTGACCCTCGCTGCTGTAGGAGAAACAATCCCGGACCGTGACGTAATTGGAACGAACATATACGTTGCCCGTACCTCCCGCACCCCCGCCGGAGAGCACCCGCAGCCCATCGACCTTGCAGAACTCGACGTGGATATCGAGGTAGCACCCGCTGTCGAAGGCGAGCACGGTGCCCCGCTGCTCCTCGCCCACGATCTTCCTGACGTGTTCGATCGTGACGGTTTGATCGATACTGTAGGTTCCGGCGGGGATGAAGACCGAGCGGTAGACGTCGCTCTCCAGCGCGGCCGCGAGGTCGTCTCCGTCCCCGGTCCTGACCACGTAGTCGTAGAGGCGCTGGCCGCTCCCGCCGCCGGTTATGGGGACGTCGGTGGAGGTCCCGAAGTAGCCGAGGGTGGTGTTGCGGATCCGCCACAGCCCCGAGGAAGGCCGGAAGATCCCGACTTCGGCGATCCCGTCTCCGCTGAAGTCCCCGGCGACCGGGGTGTCGGCGGCGGTCCCGAAGAAGACCTGGGTGATGCCCCGGATCAGCCATTTCCCGCTGGAAGGACGGTAGACCGCGATGTCCTCCCGGGAGTCCCCGTCGAAATCGGCGGCGCCGCCCGGAAGAGCCGGGCAGAGCAAGGTAAGACCGACCAGGCCCGTCAGTAAGCGTTTCATTGTATTCACCTCCCGGAAGTTGAGCGGCGCCGGGAAGCGGGGCCGATGGGCCGCTTCTCCGGGAAACCGTGGTTCAGTTATTGCACGAGTCGGAGTCGATGCTGAAACAACCCGTAAACGAAGTGGAACAGCCGTAGGCCACGCAGCTGGAGAGGTAACCGCAATAATCGAAGCCGGTCCCCGCGGTCACCACCGAGCAGGACCCGACCTGGTCGCAGCCGAAAAACGCGGTGTCACCCACGCCTTCGGCGCGGCAGGCGGAGAGGTTGTCGCAGCCGTGGAACCCGACTCCGCCCGAAACCGGGCCCTTGACCGCGCAGGAAGAGAGGTTGTAACAGTTGTCGAATCCGTAGGCACTGGCATCCTCGGAGACGCAGGCGGAGAGGTTGTTGCAGTTGGAGAACCCTCTGTAGCAATCTTCGGCGGCGCACCCGATGATGCGCGCGGTCTGGATGGTGTTGCTGCCCTGGAAGCCGGCGTCGTCGGACTGTTCGGCGTTGCAACCCAGGAAGGTGACGTACTGGCTCGCGGACGTGTACTCGAACCCGTTCCCGGCGCTGGAGAGGGAGTAACAGTTGCGCAGGGTCACGTACCAGGCGTTGTTCACGTAGAAGCTGCCGCGTTTCAATATCGAATCGCCGCCGCCCTGGATGATGATGTCCTCGACCAGGCAGCCCTGGCTGGTGATGTTGAGATACTGCCCGTTGATAAGCATGATCCGGGGGTAGGCGTGGAGGCTTTCTCCGCTGATGCGCTTGACGCTGGCGACGTTGATCATGCTGTAGACGTAATAGGTTCCGGCCGGGACGAAAACGCTGGTATAGGTCGTGCTCTGCAGGGCGGCCAGCAGGTCGGCGCCGTTCCCGGCCTTCACCACGTAGTCGTAGAGGCGTTGGCCGCTCCCGCCGCCGGTTATGGGGATGTCGGTGGAAGTCCCGAAGTAGCCGCGGGTGGTGTTGCGGATCCGCCACAGCCCCGAGGAAGGCCGGAAGATCCCGACCTCGGCGATGCCGTCTCCGCTGAAGTCCCCGGCGACCGGGGTGTCGGCGGCGGTCCCGAAGAAGACCTGGGTGATGCCCCGGATCAGCCATTTCCCGCTGGAAGGACGGTAGACCGCGATGTCCTCCCGGGAATCCCCGTCGAAATCGGCGGCCGCCGACGTCCCCGCCGCCGCCAGGGCGGCCAGCAACAGCGCCTTTGCGCTCGGTCTCATAGATACCTCCGCTCTGCGGTTGTTGGGCGCCCCCGGCCGGGGGCGCCCGTTGGCTTGCGCACTCGCTATCGGGTAACCGGTATGTCTCCGCTGGCGCCGTAGTAGGGCCGGGAGAGGAAGCGGATCAGCCATTGCCCGCTGGAGGGACGGAAAACGCAGTATTCGTCTCCCAAGCTCCCGTTGAAATTGGCCGGCACCGGGGTGTCGCCGCTGCGGCCGTAGTAGAACCTGGTGTAGCTCCGGATCATCCATTTCCCGTCGGCGGCGCGGAAGACTCCGGGGTTGTCCGATCCCCCCGGCCAGAAATCGGCCACCACCGGGAAATCCCCGCTGTTCCCGTAGTAAAAACGGGTGCGCCCGCGGACCAGCCACTGGGCGGTGGAGGAGCGGAAGACGGCGACGTCGTCGGTGCCGTCGCCGTTGTAGTCGCCCGGGACCGGCAGGTCGGAACTCCCCCCGTAGTAAACCGGGGACAGGCCGGAAATGGCCGACCAGACCCATTTGCCGTTGGAGGGGCGGAAAATGCCGATCCGGCAGGCCCCCAGGTCCCCGGTCCAGTACGCCGGCACCGGGGTGTCGCCCGATTGGCCCAGGTAGACCGTTCCCAGCTGCCGGTTGATCCATTTGCCGTCGGCCGCGCGGAAGACCGTGGGTTCGGTGGTATCGTTGCCGTCATAATCGCCGGGGACGGGGACGTCGCCGGACTGCCCGAAATAGAACCGGCTCAGCCCGCGGACCAGCCACTGGGCGGTGGAGGGGCGGAAGACGGCGATGTCGTCGGTGCCGTCGCCGTTGTAGTCGCCGTCGCCGATGACGTAGCGGGTGCCGCTCCCCCCGGGGAAGGAGACGTCATAGACCGCCCAGAAGAACGCGTAGTAGGAAGCCCCGTCCCAGTAGGTGTCCGAATAGTTCATGTCCATGTCGATCTGGAAGATACCGTTGGGCCGGAGCCCCCCGGCCGTGCTCCAGGAGTTGAGCATGATCCAGGTGGGGTTGGCCGGGTCCCGGTCGTCGTAGCCCACGCAGAGGACGGCGTGGCCCCAGCCGTTGGACCAGGAATGCCCGTTGACGTAATCGAGGTTGAGGTAGTAGTTCTCGGTGTAGTTGTCCCAGAAGTTGTCGAAGGTGTCGCCGTCGGCGGAGGTGGGCATGAAAAAGGCGAACCAGACCGCCTTGCCCTGGTGGAGCTGGTTCTTGATGTTGGCGATGGCCGTGGCTTGGCTCACCCCGTGCGTGGTCAGGTAGCCGGAGCTGCAGGAGGTGATTTCGTGCCGGGGGGTTTTGGCGATGGCGGCGCAGCCGACCGCGGGGCTGCCGGTCGAACAGTTACGCCCGCTGTCGGCGAAAGAGGCATTGGAGTTCGACCAGGGCAGGCAGTATCCGACCGCGTCGAAGAAATCGGCCAGATCCTCGGCCCAGCCGCCGCAGCAGGGGTATTGGCCGTATCCGTTGGTGCCGCAGGAGTTGAGGTGCTGGACGGAAAGGCGGTCCTTGGTCCCGGTCAGACGCTCCAGTTCGATGGCCAGGCACCCGACCCCGGCCCAGACCCAGCAGTCGCCGCAGGCGCCCTGGTAACGGGTGGAGGGGACGTAGCTGAGGTTGCCCAGGAGGCTGTAGTAGCTGCCCTGGCGGGGAAGGGTGAGCGAGGGGTCGGACCAGGCCCGCTTTCCGGTCTTTTCCCGGGTGCACCAATCGCGGCGGAGGGCGGGGTCCGGCCGCATCACGCCCAGATCGCCGGTTCCGCTCCGGGGAGTTCCCCGGAGTTGCTCGATGTCGACTTCCCGGAGCGGGGCGGGACGGGATATGGGCGCCGTCGCCAGAAGCAGTACCGTCGCCGATCCCCAAACCAGAGTCTTCATATCGTCCTCCCTCCCCCGAAGGGGATTGCTCGCGCGTGAAGCGGCGGAGCGCCGCGCATCACTTGACTACCGGGGTGTCCCCGGTCTGTCCGAAATATACCCGGGTCTGGTGGCGTATCGCCCAGAGGCCGACCGATTCCCGGAAGATGCCGATCCCGGCGGATCCGCCGCCCTCGTAGAAAGCCGGAAGCGGCGTGTCGGCGTTCTGGCCGTAGTAGATGCGGGGGCCGTTGAGCAGCGCCCAGAGGCCGGTGGAGGGCCGGAAGATCCCGGGCATTCCCCCCCCGCCGTCGTAGGCGGCGGGAACGGGGATGTCTCCGGCCTGCCCGAAGTAGACGTAACTGTAGGCCCGAGCCTTCCAGAGCCCGTTGGCGGGGCGGAAGATGGCGACGTTGGTACTGCCGTCGGCGGTGTAGTCGGCCGGTACCGGATAATCGCCCGCCGTCCCGTAATAGATCCGGGTCAGGCCCCGGACCGCCCAGAGCCGGGAACTGTTGCGGAAGATGGCGCAGTCGGCGGTGCCGTCGCCGCTGAAATCGGCGGGGATGGGGGTGTCCCCGGAATTTCCGAAGTAGACTCGAGACCAGTTGCGGATCGCCCAGAGTGAGGAAGCGGGGCGGAAGACGGCAATGTCGGTGGTGCCGTCGCCGTTGTAATCGCCGGGGGCGGCGGTGTCGGCGCTCTGACCGAAATAGACCCGGGTCAGGCCCCGGACCAGCCAGAGGCCGGCTCCGGACCGGAAGAGGGCGATGTCGCTGGTCCCGTCGCCGTTATAGTCGTAGATCCAGCGCTGGGGCGGTCGGACCCGGAGCCGGTAGACGCTCCCGTTCTGGGCTCCCGCCCAGATCTCGCCGGTGCCCGCGGTCCTGATGGCGGAGATGTCGATGCTCCCGACAATATGGGTCTGAACGGCCCAGTGCACGCCGTTATAGAAGAGAATATCCCCGTTGCTGCTGCCGGCCCAGACCTTGTCGTTCTGGAGCCCCACGGCGACGGAGGAGACGGTGGGGTTGCCGATGTCGGTGAAGAGAGACCATTCGTTGCCGTCGTACTGCAGGATCGTTCCGGCGTAGCCGGAGGCGGCCGCGGCTTCCTCCCCGCCGCTGGCGACGTCGTAAAGACAAATTTGAACGGTCGTTTCCACTTCCCAGGCGACTCCGTCCCAGTGCAGGATCCAGGTGGGGGGATTTCCGGAAACCACCCCCGCCACCGCCCAGGCATCATGGAAACTGCTGCCGGCCATGCCCCGGACCCAGACGCCCGAACCCAGGCTGGTCTGGAGCTGCCAGGTCGCGCCCTCGTCGCCGGAAGCGTAAATATTCCCATCGCTTCCCCCCACCCAGACGTGGTAGGAGTCGGGCGAATACGCCGAATAAAGGTATTGGTGACTGCCCCCGATCAGGACGGTCTGCAGGGCCCAGGACGTCCCGTTGTAGTGAAAGATGGTGCCTTGGGCCGGAAACGTGTTGTAATTACCCACCGCCCAGACGTCCTCGCCTTCGGGGTAGACGAACATTCCCCGGAATTCCCCGGTATGAGAACTGAACACGGACGTCTGTAGCGTCCAGGCCGAGCCGTTGTAGTAAAATACCTTTCCCTGTCTGCTTTGCCCCGACGGCACCGCCCAGACTTCCCCGGTCTCGTTGCCTCCCACGCCCGTGATCGTGCCTTCTCCCAGAGCGGTGGAGAGTTCCCATTCCTGCCCCGGTGCCGTCACCGGCCCGGCGAGACTCAAAATCAGTATCGACGCCAGTATTTTACCCGACATCGCGCATCCTCCTTCGACTTCGGAACCGTTCGAGCGTTTTTCGGTCGTCCCCCGGCGGGCCCGGCTTGGTTTCCGCGGCCGTCCGCGCCTTCGCGCGTCACTCTCCCTCGGGGGCCTCGTGTTTCGAGGCCTGCTTGATCAGCCGGTTTTCCAGGGCGAAAAGCTTTTTCATATCCGACAGGGTCCGCGCCGGCGCCCCCAGCAGGATCTGGTCCGAGGCGATCTTTTTCTTGGCCGCGACCCCGGTTTTTCCTCCCATGAACACCCGGTCGCCGACCTCGGCGTGGTCGCCGATGCCGACCTGGCCGCCGAAGGCGCAGTTGCGTCCGATCCTGGTGCTGCCGGCGATGCCGACCTGGGCGGCCATCACCGTGTTCTCCCCGATATCGTCGTTGTGGGCGATCTGGACCAGGTTGTCGAGCTTCACCCCCCGGCGGATGACGGTTTCGCCGAAGGTGGCCCGGTCGATGGTGGTGTTGGCGCCGATTTCGACGTCGTCCTCGATCACCACGCGCCCGATCTGGGGGATTTTGACCTGTTTGCCCCTCTCGTCGGGGGTGAAGCCGAAGCCGTCGCTCCCGATGACCGCCCCGGCGTGGATGATGCAGCGGTCACCGATCACGATGTTTTCGTTGACGGTCACGCGGGGGTAGATCCGGCAGTCGTTACCGACCTGGGAGCCTTGCCCGATGAAAGCGCCGGCCTGGATCACGGAGCGGGCCCCGACCACCGCCCCGGCTTCGATGACCGCCTGGGCCTGCACGGTCACGTTTTCTCCCAGGATGGCGGTGGCGTCCACGGTGGCCTGAGGCGAAACCCCGGGTTCGAACTGGCGCGGAGGGTGCAGAATCTGGGCCGCCCGGGCATAGGCCAGGCGGGGGTTGGCCACCCGCAAGACGGGTTTCTTGCCGGGCTCCGTATCCGCTCCGGCGATGATCGCCGCCGCCGGCGATTCCAGGGCGGCGGCCAGGAAACGTCGTTTCTCCACCCAGACCACGGTTTCTTCGCGGGCGTTTTCCAGGTCGGCGACGGCGCTGACCTGGATATCGGGGTTGCCGGCGAGTTCGGCGCCGAGTTTTTCGGCGAGTTCGGCTACGGTGAGTTTCATAAGCGTATCTATACTCCGGGGTTGGTCTCTCTTTAAAAAATTTTACAAGAACCGCCGCCGCGGTCAAGGTGATTGTGGGCCGGCGGGTTCTCCTGGGTCTTGACGGAGCGCTCGTATTTGGGCCGGGAAGGATAAATTTCCTGGGCGCCGGAGCCTTCCCGCGGGAAAATACGGGCGGGTTCCGCGGTGAAGACGAAAAACAGTTTTGTCCATGAACCTCTGAGGCCGGTCACCGCCGGTTGCGATCCGCTGCCGATGGCGCAGGGCGCCCCGGGTCTGCCCCGGAAATTCGTACGCGGCGGCCGGACGGTGACCGTCGTCGGCGTGCTGCGTTCCTGGCGGGAAACCGGCGGCTGTCGCCACGGCAGCGGCGAGCGGTACGTCCGCAAGCATTGGTTCGAGATCGGTACCGCCGACGGGCAGATCATGAAGATCTATTTCGACCGCGCCCCGCGGGGGAAACGCTCTCTTCCCCGCTGGTGGCTGGTCGGCGTCCGTTCGGCTGCCGGGCCGGATGAGCCCCGGGGGGAAAAGACCGGGGACGTTCCGGGGTCGAATCCGGCTGCTCCTTGAATCCCCGCCGCCGGGAAAGCCGGTTTCGTCAAGGCGCCAGGGGCAGCAGCACCGCCGCTTCCGCCCCGCCGCCTTCCCGGTTGCGGATCTCCATGCGGCCCCGCAGCCGTTTCAGGTAGAAAGCGGCGATGCCCAACCCGTAGCCGCTGCCTTCTTCGCCCTCGGTTCCGGGAAGGGAATCCTCGCGCTCCGGCGGCCCGGTCCCGCGGAAAAAGTGGGGCGGGAAGCCCGGCCCCCGATCCTGAATCTCGATGCGGGCGAACCCGTGTTCCCGGGTCGCCCGGATCTCGATCCGTCCGCCCCGGGGGGAAAATTTGATGGCGTTGGTCAGCAGGTTGCCGAGGACGGAGTTGCAGATCAGGGGTAGGTTGGTGTTGACGGCGAGGTCCGTCTCGCCTTGCCAGGCCAGGTCGAGGTCCTTCTGGCGGAGGCGGTGGCAGAAAACCTCGGCCAGGCGCTCGCGGATCCTGTCCAGGGGCACGGGCTCGACCGTCCGGATGAAGGGCGTCTCCTCATGGGCGTCTTCCACCCCGACGATGATCTCGTTGATCCGGGTTGCCATCAAGGAAATCGCTTTCAGGTCGCCGTCCCGGGTCTCGCCGCTTTCCCGGGCGATCTGGGTCCTGGAGACGATGGCGCTCAAGGGATTGCGGATGTCGTGGAAGATGACGGCGTTGAGGCGCCGCCGGGTTTCCAATTCGCGGCGCAGGCTGCGGGCCTGCCGGGCCAGGGCATGGATCAGTTTCTGGTGCTGCAACCAGACCCCCACTCCGGTCAGGCTGATGACCGTCGTCGCCACGGAGATGTTGACGATCCGGGTGACGACCGGTCCGGAAATTTCGGGAGCGCAGAATAGATTGAGCCCGCAGAGAAGCAAAATGAAAGCGACGGCGGCCAGGTTGAGGGCCAGATCGCCCAGGAGCACCCCGTAGAGGACCAGGAGGGGGAGAAAGACGTAGGCGGGGTTGGAGGTCATCTCCGGCAGGGGGCGCAGTTCTTGAAAGGTCGCCTCCAGGAGGATGGCCAGCCCTGCCCAGAGCAGGGGGCGGCACCAGGCGGGGTTGAGGACCACCAGTACCTGGATCAGGATCAGGCAGAGGGCCGCCCCGGCCCCCGAGAGCGGGACGGTGCCGGAGGCGAGGGCGTCTCGTCCGACGATGAGGACGATCGCGGCCGTGGTTACGGAGAGGACGAACCGGAAGGAACGGAGGCGCAGGCGGTTGCGCCAGGACTCCGGCTCGGGCGTCGGTTTCGGGGGCCATGGGTGCCATACGGTGGAGGAGTCGCTCGGAGAGATTTCGGTCGGTTCTCCTTGCATCGGCCGCCTTTCTTCGCGGATACGGAATCCTTCCCCGGCCTGCCTTCGGCGAGCAAGGGCCTTCCCTCGCTTTTCCCCGGCGCCGCGGCTGTTCCGGCGGAGGCCGTCAAGCCGGGTTGAGGATCAATTGACGAACTTGAGCAGCCGGTCCGAGTCGGCCGAGAGCTGTCCCTGGGTCAGGTTGAAGGCATCCATGAAAGCGCCGAAGTTGGCCTTGTCGTACGTCCCCGGGTAATAGCCCTCGATGAGCAGATCCCCGTCCTTGTCGATATAGTAGCGCGCCGCCGCCGCTCCCAGGTTGAGGGCGTTGACGAATTCCAGGAACTCGGCTTGGTGGGTTTTGGAGAACTCGTTGCCGGTAAAATAGGCGGTGAGCAGCATCCCTCCCCGGTAGTCCCTGAGGGTGAAGTTCAGATAGACGTTATGCTGGGCTTCGAGTTTGTCTTCGTCGATCGTGATCTTGTACCCCAGAAATTCCAGGTGTTTGCCGATCTCTTCGGCTTGAGCCGGGGGCGCCGCCGTAGCCGCTCTCATGGTGCCCAGCGCCGCGATTCCGACCATGACCCATACCGGTATCCTCATTCTCGTTCCTCCCGACAGGTTCGTCGCCGGTTCGCCCGGCGTTAAATTCGGCTTCCCCGCTCTCTACCCTTGGGCGCGAAAGCTACTAACAATCATTATAGCTCTCTTCCCGGTTTCGATCAGCCCTTTTTTCCCAAACGGGGTACTGCAGTGGTGTGTGCCCGGCGCTTCCGCCCCCCTCTCCACCCGTCCAAACGGAGATGGGAATCATTACCGCTTGCCCCGGAAATGGTTTTGACAATGTGGTCCGGAAATGTTAAGTAACCGATAAGGGAGTTTGCCAAGGTCGGCCTCTAGGGCGCCGGAACGCTTTTTGGAAACTTTCTTTTCCGTATCCGAAAATACTAACGGGGGAAGAGAACGATGAAACAACCATGGTTGTCGGGAATCGTCATCGCTGTGATCTGCAACGTATTCGCAGCGGCCCCGCCGGCGTCGGGGGGTGTTCCGGTCCGCCGCGCCCCCGGCGATGAATATTGGCATGCGTTGGGGGAGAACCAGGACCTCAATGGGATTATCTATTCCATCGTAGGGGATGGGTCCGGAGCGATTTACGCGGCCGGAAGTTTCACGCAGGTGGGAGCAGTAGCCGCCAATCGCGTGGCTCGGTGGGACGGGAGTTCCTGGTCGGCGCTGGGTTCGGGAGCAACCGGCGTCGTCTATACCCTGGCCTGGGACGGAGCCGGGAATCTCTATGCCGGCGGCGAATTCTGGTCCGCGGGCGGCGTGGCCGATACCAGGGGCGTGGCCAAGTGGGACGGGAGTTCCTGGTCGTCGCTGGGTTCGGGGCTGGATGGAGGAGGAACGGTGTTGGCCTTGGTCGAGGATGGAGCGGGGAATCTCTACGCCGGAGGAGCATTTACAACCATCGGGGGCGTGGAGGTGAACAACGTGGCCAGATGGGACGGGAGTTCCTGGTCGGCGCTGAGCACGGGTCTGTGGGATTGGGACGCGGTGCGGGCCTTGGCGCTGGACGATGCCGGCAACCTCTACGCAGGGGGACAGAATTATATTTCCGGGAACGTGTCCAAATGGGATGGAAGTTCCTGGACGAATCTGGGAGGAGGCGGCGAGGCTTCCCTTTTGTATGCCGGCGGCTCGACGTTGTATTCCGGCGGTTTTTATTTCGACCAGGGCGGAATCACCCGTTGGGATGGGAGTTCCTGGTCGGAGCTGGGGACGGGCTTGGGCGGCGGCGACTTTGAATACGTGCCTCCGGGAGTATACGGCTTGTCTCTGGACGGATCCGGGAACCTCTATGTCGGGGGGAATTTCACCACGGCCGGGGGCTCTGCGGCCGGCTATATCGCGCGATGGAACGGGTCGTCGTGGTCGCTTCTGGGATCGGGATTGGACTACAACGTTTATTCCTTGTATTACGATGAGTCCGGGAACCTCTACGCGGGGGGGCAATTCACCGAAGCGGGAGGTCAGCCGGCGTATTATATCGCCCGCTGGTACGACCCCGGTCCCACCCCGACTCCGGTTACCCCCACTCCGGTCGCGGCGGCTTCCCCCACGCCCATCCCAGCCTCGCCCACGCCTCGGCCCACCGCCACCGCCGTGGCCGCCGAGATCGTCCACTACGTGGTCGACGCCGACGACTATAACGGCGACGGCATCTCCGACGCCGCTCTCTACTCCGACGGGACCTGGATCGTCGAAGGCATGGGCGACATCGACTACGGCACCGCCTCCGACATCCCCGCCCCCGGGGACTACGACGGCGACGGCACCGCCGATGCGGCCTATCTCCGGGGCAGCGTCTGGCACATCCGCAACATCACCGAGGCCCTGGCCTGGGGCGCCTGGGGCGACATCCCCGTCCCCGGCGACTATGACGGCGACGGCACCACCGACCCCTCGGTCTACTCCCCCGCCACCGGCTGGTGGCGCCTGCTGGGCGTCTCCAGCTTCCAGTACGGAGGGGCCGACGGCGACATCCCCGTCCCCGGCGACTACAACGGCGACGGCAGCGCCGACGCCGCCCTCTACCGGCCCCTGGACGGGAAGTGGTACCTGCGCTCCCAGGTGGTCCAGTGGGGAGTCGCCGGCTCCGGCGACATCCCCGTCCCCGGCGACTACGACGGCGACGGCACCACCGACCTCACCATCTTCCGCACCTCCCTGGCCCGCTGGCTCATCCGCGACGGCGGCTTCGTCCGCTGGGGCGTGGTCGGAGGCACCGACGTCCCGGTCACCGGCGACTTCTTCCTGGACGGGAGCAACGACCCCGCCATCTTCCGGGAAGGCCGCGGCCGCTGGTTCATCTACGACCCCGCCTCCCCCCAACGCTACGACATCGGCGCCCCCGGGGATATCCCCGTGACCGGCCGCAGCTACTGAG
>Ga0116162_10000054_pt1 | contig 99329 bp, 75 predicted proteins | sample AD_UKC105_MetaG_FD_89875 | JGI IMG/M metagenome (GOLD analysis project Ga0116162, IMG submission 89875) | Active sludge microbial communities of municipal wastewater-treating anaerobic digesters from Hong Kong - AD_UKC105_MetaG | ecosystem: Engineered > Bioreactor > Anaerobic > Digestate...
AGCATACTGTGCCGTATGAGGCTGTTGAAAAATGTTAACGTATAGAGTTGTCATCCTGAGTGCAGCGAAGGATCTCGCTTTTGGAGCTTATTATTGAGATTCTTCGGTCGCTACGCTTCCTCAGAATGACAGATCGGGGATTTTTCAACAGCGCCTCGTATGTGACCGATCCCGAATCGCCGCTGTGACGCAGTAGGATTGGCCTTATCGCGGTTTTCCGGATTTCTCTGTGAGAAATCCGGGTTAGCCTGCATTTCTCACCAGCGCAGGTTAAAAATCGTGATAAGGCTGATAATAAAAGGAACAGCAAGTGAGTGGCGAGGGAGCATACTGTTGCGTATGTGACCGATCCCGAATCGCCGCTGTGACGCAGTAGGATTGGCCTTATCGCGGTTTTCCGGATTTCTCTGTGAGAAATCCGGGTTAGATAGCTTTCTATTGACTGTTCTCCTCGATAATGTGGTAAAATCTGGCAGCTATGAATTTTTTTGTGTTCGGATATTTTGGCAGAGGCAACCTGGGAGATGAAACACTCCTCGGGTCATTTGTGAAATGGAACAGAAAAAGATTCCCGGGTTGCAGTTTCAGGGTTCTAACATCCAACCCGGCAGACACCTCGCAGAAATTCGATGTGGCTGCGGTTCACAAAAAAGACATTTTCGGAATGATCAGGGCGATCCTGTGGAGTGATGCAGTGATCTCTCCCGGCGGCGGTATTTTTCAGGATGTAACCAGCGCGCGAAGCGTAATTTATTACCTGTTCATACTTTTCATTGCACACCTGATGAGACGCCCGGTGTTCCTGATGTCACAGGGTCTCGGCCCGCTTAAAAGAGGCTGGGTCAAAAAGCGTGTAGGCAAAGCCCTCAAAAAATGGACCCGCAGGGTATGGGTGCGCGACGAAACCGCTCTGAAATACATGCGAAGTCTCGGTCTCGACGGGCCGCGTTTCGAGTTGGGCGCGGACATGGCTCTCGAAATGGCGGACATCGAGCCATGCGATTCAAAAAATGATTCTTCCCGGGGTGATCAGCCGCTTCGGGTTGCCGTGTCTCTCAGGCCGTCCGAAGGGCTCGAACATGTTATGGGCGTTCTTGAAGGATGTCTTTTGAGACTGATGGAAAACACGCAGGTCGAGATTCATCTTTTCGCTTTTGATCTTGAAAAAGATGTCCCCGTCATTAACAGATTCGCACAGGAAACAAGCCGTTCCGCGCCTGACCTGAATGTAAATATTTTCGGTTCTTCGAAAAGTGCCGTCCCCTCTTCGGAAAGTATGCTCGGAATGATCTCGGGAATGGATATCGTAATAGGGATGAGGCTCCACTCGCTTGTTTTCGCGTCTCTATGCTGCGTTCCTTTCGTTGCGCTTTCGTATGACCCTAAAGTGAAAGCTTTCGCGGAAACCTTCGGGCAACCTGTAGTAGACGAGTTGTCCTCGGCATCGCCACTGGTTCTGGACAACGCGATTTCAGAACTCATAGAAGACGGCGGCGCGGCGGCGCGTGAAAGAATTCTCGCTGCAAGAAACAACTCGGTTAAACTTTTAAACCAGTCTCTCGATGCCTTTGCAAGCGAAATGGCCGGAATCGAACAGCGCAATTTCAATGTTCTCGGGATTCCTGTTTCCGGCATGAGCCTTTCCAAAACTATCGACCTTGTGGGCTCCGTGATTTCGGAAGACAGGAAGCTGCATATCGCAACGGTCAATCCTGAAATGATAATGAGGGCCGAGAAAAGCAGAGCGTTCAGGGACATCCTCAGGCTGGGCACATTGAATACTGCGGATGGAGTGGGTGTCCGGCTCGCCGTCAGGCTCAAATACGGAAAGAGAATTGAAGCAGTGACCGGGGTCTCGCTGACGGAAGCCCTGCTTGATAAATCGAGTGTTGAAGGATTTCGCATCTTCCTTCTTGGCGGAAAGCCCGAAACCATAAAAAAATGTGCTGAAGCTCTTAAAAAACGTGAAAAAACGCCTGTTATAGCTGGTTTCCATCACGGTTACATCAACGAAACAGACCCGGAAGAATTATCAAATCTCATCAACAGCACAGAACCCGACATCGTTCTGGCGGGGATGGGATGCCCGTTACAGGAACAGTGGATAAAAGAAAATCTGCACACTATCAAGGCGAAAGTCTTCATTGGTGTAGGCGGCACTTTCGATGTCATTGCCGGAGAAACAAAAAGAGCGCCGGTTTTTTTACAGTATATAGGCATGGAATGGCTCTGGAGAATGATCGGTACGCCATCGAGATTTTTTAGAATAATCGATTTTCCTGTCTACATTTTTAAGATTTTTTTCGATGCCCTGTTTAATTTCCACCAGTGATAAAATTGCCGCACCTGTGACAAAATACCCACAAACCTTACCGGGGATTTAACACCCATTATAAATAACCCTTGAAAAAGTCATGTACAACGCCTTTTTTTCACATCACCATGATTTGGTTATACACTGAGGATTGGCATGAAAATTGTACAATATATGGAAACCGGGTTTTAAAATAAATACTGTTCACTTAATATGGGTTTTGAAATATAATAGTATAGCGAATTGGGAGCAGTCAGTTTTAATGAGCACAAAACGTTTCTTCAAATTAGTCGTGCTTTGTGTTGCTTTTGTGACTTCGCTAGTATTATTTCCCACCCATTCATACAGTGCGCTCAAGTCGAGCCTGGAAAATTATCAGACGAGGGAACCCGCGGGGTCTCCTCCTCTTGGATACCCGAAAAACAGTTCGACCATAGAGCTAGGGAACGACGGAACAACAGGCGCGTTCAATGACTCGATAACCATAAAAGGGATAGGAGGGTTCCATTCGGGTGACGCAATTGAAGCCGATGCCATGTACTTTGATTGCGGCGGCGGCAAAACAGTTACTTTCGATCATCCGGAAATCACTTTTGTCACAGACGAAAATGATAATGTAACGTTCAATAAAGTGTCAATGGCGGAATTCAACCAGACACAGGTTGCCGCATTGAACCTGAGTGGCCGCGAGATATGGTGCAAGATGGTTATGCCGACAGTGAACGGTTACACGTGGTCTTACCCGAACGCAATGCGATTCGACGGCAATCCGCCGTCTGTCGGAAACGGAAAGGTCTCGACTTTCGCGATAGATGTTTTACCCGGCGGTGACATAATATGGCGATGGAGGCTCAACAACATCTCAGATTATGGGCCGGACCCAGACGGCGATAACGGGAACAGTTGCCCGCTTTGCGGTGACGACGGGTTCGAATGCTATAAATGCAACAAGACAGCAACCTGGTACAATGTCCAGATTTTCAGGGCGGTAGGCGCCAATGGGTTGTTTACCACTCCTTCAGCCGGTTCCGCAGAGCCTGCGGTCGACGGGTATATAATCGACGGAGTGGACGACCTCGGGCAGGACAGGTTCCCGATGGACGAACATACAACCTACTGTTACATTCTCAGACTCGGCGACTCGGCCGGAAATTTCAGCATAACCACAAGTGAACTCAATACAGATGCCGATACACTCGCGCTGAAGAAATGTGTCGTTCCAGACGACACCCCTCCTTCTTTCTCGAGAGTGGATTTCTTCACCAGCTACACGGAAGAAGACGGTTTTTCGGGAATATTCGGTCTCGATTCACGCGGCGACCCGGTTGTTACGAGCAACCCATGCCATTTCAGCCCAACGGATTGCACTTTTGCCACACCAAGAAAAGTTCAGGTAAAAATAACCGCGAGCGAGCCTCTTTTCGACGGGCAGAACAGGTATGGAGCAACAAGAATAGCAGGAGACTTGTTCGATAACGACAACGACGGAAATATTGACGAAGAGTCCGGCGGTTTCAACACCGTTAATGAAGATAACGACAACGAGATCGACGACGATGTCGCACAGACCGATACTTTATATCCGTTCGATCCTGCGAGGCCTTACGACGATCACATAGACAACGACGCCGACGGCTACATAGACGAAATGCCTAACGGAGACGCCAATTACGACGGCTCACCGGAATACGACGGCTCGGACTATACATGTCAGCCGGGGCATTTCTACAACTATCACCAGACTTTAGATATCGAGAATCCGGTTTGCGTGCCGTTCCCGGCGATAAAAATTGCGGGGCCGGACACCCAGGCAACCGTGCCCGGGCCAAAACACGCCAACGGAAACCTCATCTGGATCTGCACTCAGGATGGGATTACTACTCATCCCGATTGTGTCGATCAACCCGGCGGAACATCGATATACAGGTTTGAGTGGGATTTATCGGGCGCCCCGCCAAGATACGGCGTCGAAGAAGGCGAATACTCGCTTACCATAACAGCGGCTGACGGCGCGGGAAACGTCGCCGAGGACACGGTTCCGCTATACGGTGACCTTGTCAATGTCGATAACTCTGCTCCTGAATTTGAAGTTAAATATTACTCGAACAACTCGTTCTCAAGCACATTCACAATAGCCGACCACGATAACGACGATGACGCGGTAACGCCGGATATGCCGATAGCGCCTATAGGAACCGCTTATCTCGAAGTGTCGTCATGGGTGGAATATAATACGCAGATTGAATACCTTGGGGCAACCCCGTCCGTGTTCATATTCACACCGGACGAAAAAACACCGGCTTATATGGGTGAACCACAACCGGTGGATTACGAATCGCCGACATTTTATACTATATGCGACCAGAGTTCTTCCTGCGATTACTGCACCGGCGACGGATGCATCGGGTACGATCCGCTGGTATCGCCCTGCGCAGTATTCAGAGGATGCTTTGAGGTAGCTTCCGGAACAATCAATAACGGATATGCCGCGATAACCGTTATGGCGCCCGATATGAGAAACAATCAGGCGTGGGACATGGAAAATTACCAGGCGGCGGCCGACCAGAAAGATCAGGACGGGTTCAAAGACGACACGTTCGGCGGCGATAAAATACCCAATTATGTAACAACTTCATACGGCTCTCCCGAGCCGGACACGGAACTCGTCAAAGGCCAGCTTTTCGCTATCGACACGCTTATCCCTGAGCCGCCGGCTATGAGCCTTCCCGTATCGCCCTGCGACGGCATAATCGCCCGCACCAATATGTCATGCTCCAACGAAGCGGCAACTGTTAAAAACCCGTCGATTCGCTGGACAATGATCGATAACGACAACGATGACGACTTCGACGGCTCTATTGACGAGGAATGCGTCGATGGAATTGATAACGACGGTGACGGGACAATTGATGAAGACGCAAGAGTATGCGATTTCGTCGGCACTCCCTCGTGGCAGATAGGGCAGTGGAAACTTCAGATCGCAACCACCCCGGGGTTCGATGACGGCACTATCGTTCTGAACACAGTGGTCACGGGAACAACAAAACAGTTGCAGCCGATGGCCGAAAGAACGGTAGATGAACCTTATTACTGGAGAGTCGCTCCATATGACAGGGCCGGAAACATCGGCCCGTGGAACCCGTATCCGGTAACAGCTACCCAGACTGAATATTTTACTTTCGGCATAGATACCCTGCCCCCGCAACTCGATGTAACTTATTATCTCGACAGCGATTGCTCCGTTCCGATGCCGACAACCCCCCAGGGTGTGGCAATCACAGGAGATACCGCCAGCAACGGACAGACTATCGTCTGCATTGAAGCAGAATCTGCCGAACCGATATCCGAGAGCAGTGTTCCTGTTTTTGAAACATGGCAATCCGGGGCACTGGTTCAAGGCCCTTACACCATGATACCAACCCCGGCATCCTCGACGACAACTTTCAGGTATGCCTTCGAAGTGGACGCGCTGGGATCGGGGAAAATATACAATGATGGAGAGGCTTTCCTTTACTTCACCACCAGGGACCAGTATGGAAACGAGCTTGATCACGAGTTGGCGGCAACCGGCTCGACGTTTATGATCGACGCTACTTTGCCGGAACTATTCTTCACGATCACCCCTTCGCTTGCATCGAACGACAACGACCATGACGGAACTCCGGACGAACTCGAAGACGACGCGGTTAAAATCCAGTGCAACGTATCGAAATATATCGGAGAATCTTTCAATGTCCGCGTGAAGCAAAAGAACTTCGTCGTGACACCCTCGGGTCTGGACGACCTGCTCGACAACGACTGCGACGGCAGTGTGGACGAGGAACTGGATAACGATATAGATGATGACGGCGACGGTCTTGTAGACGAAGATATAGGCACATCCGGCGGCATGCCCGGAAGCGGCTGTTGGGTAGAACTCTCTCTCGAGGGCGACTCCCTGACCCAGTACGCCGGCTACTATAATGTCGTGCCGGATTATTATGACGGGCAGGCAACGATTACGGCGGGAGACACCGAGCCGAACAGCCGGTTCTACCTGACCGACCTCGGCGGAAATTATATTTACACCACGGCAAATTTCGATGTGGACACAATTGCGCCATCACCGCCCACGCTTATTAAACCGACCCACAATCAATATGTAAACGACAATACCCCGCAGATGGGATGGAGGATCTCCAACAGGGTGTCGGACCTCCTCAAATATAAAATTGAAATCTCGACATCGTCCAGTTTCTCTACTCTCGCGGCATCTAAAACTATTCTTGACGATGGTTACTCATCAACTTTCTATACCACGATTAATGACGCGGACATTATCAACGGCGACACGTTGCCGGACAATAAATACTACTGGCGGATGTTCACTTACGACCAGACCGAAAACCAGAGCTTACAGAGCATCACTTATGTATTCTATGTGGACACCGAAGGGCCTGCTCCGCCTGTGTTTGACGCCGTGACCAACCCGACCACAAAGCCGACATCCCCGCTTTCCGGATACACAAGCCCGGTAGAAGCCAATGCCCAGGTAAACATTTATATCAACAACATTTATATCGGCACTGTTTATACCGACTCCGGTGGAAAGTTCGAGCTTGGTATCGACTACGACCTTGACGGTGTAATCGATGAAGACCCGGTAAATGGAGTAGACGACGACCTCGACGGGCTGGTTGACGAAGACCCCGACGGGATATTCCTGCTGGAAGGGCCTAACACTGTCGAGGCAATTATCACAGATTCCGGCGGAAACGTCGGAACGAAAGGCTGCGACACAAACACTTCCTTTTACGATTCAGAAAAAGAAAAATGTATCATTAACCTTGATTCCGGTCCGCCCAAATTTGTCGTTACTTATTACAGCGACGCGGAACTGACACAGGTTCTCCCGACGATAAACACCGTAACCGGCAAGCAGGCAACCAAAGCAGGCAACGTTTACATGCGGATAACTTCAAGCGAGGAACTGGTGCAGGCAGGAGCTCCTAACCCGCCTACCTTCTCCGTGGATTTCCAGGGAACTGTCGACGTCAGCAATGGAATCACCGCTTCTGTCGATGATTCATATACAGAATTCATAGGGAGCTTCGAAGCAAAAACAGAATCCGCTCCTTACAATATCGATGGAGACGCAAAAGTGGTTGTCATAGGAGTTGACAAAGAAGGCAACCAGACTCCAGCCGGAACGCTTCCAACCCACGGAGCCTATATTACCGTAGATACTTCAGCGCCGACTTTCCGCATCACCTACTGGAAAGATTCCACGCTGCAAACGCCACTCAGAAGCCTTGCGGGAGTACCACAGTCAAAAGATCAGTACATTTACCTGCGGATTACTGCTAACGAGGTCTTGTCTTCAGCTCCCGGGATCAGCATCAATCAACCCGGAAGCAGCGATGTTTCTAACGACACCACTACGGCGCTTGACCTAACGGGCATTTATTATAAATATGCCTACAACGTCAGGGCCGAAGATGGAAGCAATTATATTGACGGCATCGCCGATGTAACAATGACAGGAACAGACATAGTAGGCAATACAGGTACCGACGTAGAACCTTCGCCCGGCGGACAACTCATGATAGATACGACAGCTCCCCAGCCGCCTGTTCTTTCAATAGACGTTGTTGAAACTTCGTTCACTCAGGTAAACGGATCCGGTTCGGTCAAAACAACCACGGGAGCGCCGGAAAGTTATGCAAACATAGAAGTTTATGTCAAATTGAACGCACCGGAGCCTTCAGCGGATGACGGGGCGGATAATGACGGCGACGGGCGAATCGATGAAGAACCCGGCGGAGCAGACGGGCGGGATAACGACAAAGACGGTTTTATCGACGAAGACTACACAACTAATGCCTGCCTGAAAACAACCCAGATATGGTCTTCAACATACGGCGAATGTATCTATATCCCGGCTGATCAGGAACCTGTTCCGGACGGAACAGCCACAGCTGATGAATACGGAAATTTTGAAATCATAACGTCAGGAATAATTCCGGGCGTAAATTACATATACGCAAAAGCAATTGACAAAGCAGGAAACGAAAGTGAATATTGCACCCCGATAGCATTGATAGGGCTGCAGGGCGTTTCGACAATACTGAATCATGATTTTAAAGCGGGATGGAACCTTGTGGGGATTCCGCTCCAGCCTGTAGTTTACAATCCCGCCGGCGCTCTTATGCTGTACGATATCGAATTTTTCCAGTACAAAAGCGGCGCTTATGTATACGATTCAGGGCTTGACCCGGCCGCGCCCGGAATGTGCTACTGGGCATATTTCCCAACCGACAGAACGGCCGTCGCCGAAGGAATTATGTCTACTACCAACACGGTGCAACTCCAAAAAGGTTGGAATCTTGCGACTGTTCCTTACAATAAAACACTCGCATGGGGAGACCAGATAAGCGTTATGGATTCAACGGGCACATACCCGCTGAACCACAGCTACGTGGAAACAATTCTGGAGACTAATATTTACAAGTACGACCCGACTAACGATAAATACCTTGGTCCGTTCGAACCGGGTTCAGGAGAGTCCCTGGAACCCTGGGAAGGCATAGTTATTAAGGCTCTACAGGACTGCACTCTTGTTTTTCCGAGCATCTATTCTCTTCCCGAGTAATGGTTGCGAAAACACATGTGTCTTAATTATTTGTAATGAACCTGATTGGCAGAAAATTGATGCTTTCACATCTTGAAAACAAAGCTCTGAAGCTTATCCTGTTTGTCTTCCTGCTGCCGGCTTTTGTGTTCCCGGCAATCGCTTCTTTTGCCGATGAGTCGTCAATTGTGGACAACTACCTCAAGTTCTATGCTCCGGAGATGCTCGACTCGAAATCAGCGGCAAGAACAACATCCGAACAGACCGGCCACAGAACCGACGACCCTACCCTCGCGCATCTCGATCTCGTGAGAAACTGGGATTCGCTTTCGGAATCAAGCAAACAAAAACTCGAACCGGTTATAACTCTCTCCGACTGGAGAGACGGAAAAAGAACCGTCGGGTTTGGCGAATCGGGAAGCAGTTGTTCCAACTACATCAGCGCGGAAGACCGCGAAAGCGTGCAATCGGAACACTTTATTTTTTATTACACGCTCGTGGGACAGGATGCTGTTGAAAATGAACTTGAAAACGGTATTCCCGTTTATATCAATAAAATGATTCAGACTTTTGAAAAGGTCTGGAACCACGAAATCGACGTGATGGGACTGCCCGCGCCGCCCCTTTCAGCCGACAATAAATACCATGTGAACGTCTGCGATGTTTTCGGGCACATGTCCGGTGTTCTCGCGTACACCAACACATACGTCCACTATTCAGACTACACCGCTGTTTCGTTTATTGAAATCGATAATGATTACACAAACTCCGGGATCCACCTGTACAACAACATAACAGAAGACCAACTCGTGGAAGTTATAGCGGCTCATGAATTCTTCCACGCAATTCAGTTCGGTATGAATTATGATGCGCCGACTACATGGTTTCTGGAAATGAATGCCGTGTGGATGGAAGAGGAAGTTTTCCCCGATGTGGACGACTACATTCCTCAATATCTTGATTACAGATTCAGAAATACCGATGAACCTATAGATAAACATTCCGGATTGCTGGCATACGGCTCCGCAATTTTCCTGAGATACATAACAGAACACATAACGGGGCCGGACTATGTTGTCGACATGTGGTACGATCTCAGGTCATCCTGCCTGACCCCGAGCAATTACACCTGGTGCAACCAGTATGTATCCGAAACTCCTATGATTGACTCATCCCTGTCGACTTACGGGAAACAACTGGAAGGCACGTTCAGAGACTACGCCGTGGCAATATACGAGAAAGACTTCGTGGACGGCAGCCAGAGCTATTTCCCGGATGTTCTGACCAGCAACATGGGAAGTTCCTACCCCATCTCAGATACATGGACTCTTGATCACCTTTCATCACAATACTACAAACTCTCCGCGCCCGACGATTCCTCCACTTACGGCTTGCAGATAAGCTTTACGGGAGAAAGCTCGGCGGAATGGGCGGTTTCGGTTATAACCGGAACGGAAGACAATTACAGCGTCAATCATATTTCAATCACTAACGGCTCGGGCAACACAACCATTTCCGGGCTCGGATCGAAATTCAATGAAGCTGTTCTCGTAATCAACAACGTCCACAAATACACGAACACGGCTACATACTCGTTCACAGCCAACCTTGTTACAGAATGTTCGACACAACAGCAATCCTCAATCCTTTCTTCAGGATGGCATCTCATATCGCTGCCGTTTATACCGTCAGGAAATTCCGCATCCGCTTTGAACTACCTGGATGCTCTGGATAACTCAGTAAATGGAACTCTCATTGCCTACGACACTCAAAATCAGCAGTTGGTTTACGACATCGACTCTGCTTTCCCCGGAATCGGTGAAACAGGCCGCGGTTTCTGGCTCTACCTCGAAGACAATGCAAAAATATCAGCCGACACCTGCGAGAACATACAACAGCAGGAATCGATCGAACTGAAACAGGGGTGGAACATCATCGGGAACCCGTTCGATTCGAATATTAACTGGTCGGATACAGATATCGAAATAAACCTCCCGGGACAACCCGGAACATACACATTGCAGGAAGCCGATGATAACGGATGGATAAATTCGACTTTGTACCAATTCAACGGGACAGATTATGACAAATTAAATCCGGGGGCCGGAAATACGGTATCACCATGGTCGGGATACTGGATTTACGTTTTCAGAAATGTGACATTGATCATAAATGAGTGACAAATATTATTTTAAAGTGGAGCGTATTAAAATATTATGGTAAAATGTTTAATGGCTGGTAGTCTCGGTTTTGTGTGTTTGTATAAATACCGGTCAAAAAACTTTTTTAATATATATAAAAAAACACTTCCAAACAGGTGGTGAAAAAATGAAACGTTTGCTAACCCTTTTAGTAGCTGTAACTTTTATGTTTTCGTTTGTAAGCATAACTTATGCGGCTGGAACTGCTGATGACTGGAGCGCAACGCTCACCTTTTCCACAGACAGCGGCGACAAAGACATTCTGCCTGTAAAAATCGGCGAAAGCAAAAGCCCGGTCGAAAAACTCAAGCCCCCCCCGATGCCGGGAATCGCTTATGACGACTCATACGATCCCATCGTATACGGCTTTGTCCTTAACTCCGAAGGCGTCGGTGCCGCTAAAAGCATTGCCGAGCCCGACGAAGAAGTGCCCGGCAAAGTCTGGGCAGTCAAAGTCAACGTCGAGGTCGAACCGGGCCAGACAAAGAAAGTCTCTCTTGAAGCAAATCTTGATGAGTTTTTCTCGGATTATGATCTATCAGTACTTATTCCCGACACTAAAGAACTGATAGATTTTACACAGGACGGCCAGCTCGAAGAACTTTTCGAAGTCTCAGAAACAACAGAGAAAACCGTATATGTAATGGCCGGCACATCGAAAACCTTCCTCGCTTCCAATGGCGAAGAAATTTTCGGCGCGGTAAGACTCGCCTCAACGAGCGATCTCGCCAGCGGAATCGACGTTTACGTTAACGGTCAGAAAAAAGACACTTCGGAAGATGGAACTTTCGATCTCACAAGCTCTCTCCAGGCCGGCAACACCTATACGATCAAGCTCGATGCTCCTTACGTTATTGGTAAAGAGTTCGAGGTTACAATCGGTGAAAACGGCTTCGATCCGGTTATGGTCCAGGATCTGTTCGGCGGCGACCTCGACGACAGCGGAAAAATCGATCTTAAAGACATTGTTCCGATTAAATCCTGTTTCTTGAAGAACCCGGATTCGGACGCCTGCAACGGAGAAGAAATCTGCCCGCAATGCGACATCAACCAGGACGGAAAAATCGACCTCAGGGATCTCGCTATTATCAAACCGGGGTTTATGCAAGAAGAAGAATTTTAATTCACACGGGATCCAATACCTGTTCCCGGGGTAAGCAAACCAGATAAATAAAACAATAAAGACCGCCTTCCGGCGGTCTTTTTATTTTTTAAAACTTTATAATTCTTCTATCAGTACGACATACCGATCAGTATCATTCAACAAACCTTTCGCGCAGCGCCTCAATCAGGTAAAAACATGCCGGCAATACATTCTCGATCTCAGGCTTCGGGTCTACCGGATTTGACCAGAAAAACGGATTGACCCAGCTCTCCGGGTTCACCGGCCGCACGTTCAGACCTCCTATTTCGGCCACCATTGCAAGAATCCCGCATTCATCATACAACCAGTCTTCAATCGTTCCATTCGACGCATAGAGCGAATATCCGGGCTTCACGGAATAAGGATTTTTCTGCCGTTCCGCCATCTCTTCTCCCAGCTTCATGAACAAATCATGATCACGACATTTTCTTTTCACGTAACTGTACGGAAAAAGAAAACTCCTGCCGAAAGAATGCAGGGAAAGCGTGATTTTGAAATTTCTGCCCAGAATAAAATCCCTGAAAACCTGCGACTCGGCCTCGGAACACGGCTCCGAACCCCTGTAATAAGGCGATATTTTCATTGAACTGCCCGCAAAAAGAGATATCGGCAGATGATAAAAAGCTACAGGGAAATTCCTGTTCAGATCAACACCGCCCGAGTTGCCTCTCACAGCAGCTATTCCCAGCCCGCCGCTCAGCTGCGATTCAACCTTCGCATACCCGTCGGGGTTCAATATCGGCAGAACCCAGATATTACAGTTCTCCAGAACGCTGTTTTCCGAACCTTCCGAAAGATACCTTATTATATCCAGCGCCGTCTCCGCGCCGATAAACTCAAGCGGATGCGTAAGCGCAAAGAACAGAAGCTCGGGCTTGCGATAATCACCATCGCCAAAACATATCCCGCTTATGCCCCTGCCCTCTCCCGACGCCCCTACAGCCACCAATTCCACCGGCGCCTTCGATCCCGCCAGCACTGTTTCAACCTCGGCATTGAAACCCGAAAACGTTCTGTAATTCGTTTTTCCAATAAATCCCGTCATTTATATTCCTTTGACATCAGGTTAATTATCAATTCTGTTTCCACTAACCGGCAAACAAAACATATAATCCCTGATCCCGTCCAAAATTTTTCTTCGTCTGCATCAGGTCGGGCAAAACTTACCCCGGAAGCTTCTTTCACCCCTTCATTGCGGCGCGGCGCGCCAGTGCAGTATCCTTAGCCTGTCCCGAATTATCCATATCATAATGGCACTCCTTGTAATTCTTTCCGCTTCCACACCAGCATGGATCTTCGGGTCGCAACATCGGTTGTCCCGCCAGGCTCCTTACCCTGAATATCCTCGCTATGCTTTTCAGGAATCCCATTTTTTCTCCAGGCAATTTACATCATCAACCCGGGGCTAAACCCTTTGCCATTTACAAATTCTTACTCTTCCTCTTCGTAACCAAGCACCTCGGCAGCCTTCTTACGCTCCTTTTCAGACGCACACGATCCCTCCACGAAAGTGCCCTGTTTGTTTGCGAACACGAAACACTCCCCATCCCATTCGCCCGCAACCATAACCCTGACTTCCCACTCCGTCGGCTGCTCGCTTCCATCTGTAAAATACTCCGTCTCTTCACCCACCCTGATGCATACCGGTTCAAGCTTGGGATAGTTTTTGTTGCTCTTCAGATCATCGGGATGCTCTGCAAACTTCGCGTTTGAATCATAATAACTCTGCTGCAATTTTCTTATAACGGAAACTTTATTCTTGCACATTGCAAGGTTCCAGCGATTTTTTATCGGCTTTAAAAACACCACTACAAGAACCGCCGCAACAACAAAAACGATTATCCACAAGGGTACTGCGCCTTTTTCTCCCGAAAACATTTTGAACATGTTTTCTTTCCTCCAGCGAAGCTTTTTAATTTTTGATTTGAAGTGTATCAACACGCGATTATGGTGTCAACCCATCCGGGGCTTGCCAACAAACATCCATCAGTTATAATTTTTCAGAATACTGAATCGGCCCCGCCGCAGAATGACCGGTAACGACAATGGAGAACAAATACCAGGAAAAATACATGCACAGAGCGATCGAGCTCGCCGAATCAGGCCGTGGCAAAACCTCGCCCAACCCGATGGTAGGCGCCGTGATCGTAAAAAACAACCGTATCGTCGGAGAGGGATTCCACAAAGCAGCCGGGCAACCCCATGCAGAGCCGGAAGCACTGCGGGAAGCCGGGGAAAACGCAGCAGGCTCGACGCTTTATGTCAACCTCGAACCATGTTCGCACCATGGCCGCACGCCACCCTGCGCGCCCGCCATTGCCGACGCCGGCATAACAAGAGTTGTTGCCGGCATGAAAGACCCCAACCCGGAAGTTTCAGGACGCGGTTTTGAAATTCTCGAGCAGAGAGACGTCGAGGTTATCACAGGAGTTCTCGAAGAAGAATGCCTCCGCCTCAATGAAGCATTCGTAAAAGTAATGAAAACCGGCCTGCCATTCATAACACTCAAAGCGGCGGCATCGCTCGACGGCAAAATCGCAACAGCAAGCGGGCACTCGAAATGGATTTCAAGCGAGGAAAGCCGGGAAACAGTCCATGTAATGCGAGGAGAATCCGACGCTGTGCTGGTAGGCCTCGGGACCCTTCTTACTGACAATCCGAAACTCACGAGCAGGCTGCCGGAAGACCGGAAAATAAAAGATCCCCTGCGTGTCGCCTTCGATCCCCGGCTGGAAATCCCGGTTGACTCGAATTTCGTAAATATGGCGGGCGATGGGAAAACAGTATTGATAACGCTTGAAAACGCAAACACCGAAAAAGCTGAACAACTACAGGAAAAAGGCTGCTCGATCATCAGGGTTCCCGAGGACAAAAAGGGACATCCCGACGCGGCGGAAGCAATGAAAAAACTCGCGGGCCGGGGTGTGAACTCGGTACTCCTCGAAGGAGGCGGAGAGCTGAGCTTCTCCATGCTCCAGTCCGGACTCATAGACCGCATAGTTGTCTTTTACGCCCCCGTTCTCATAGGCGGCAGAAACGCGAAAACCTTTCTCGAAGGAGAAGGGTTCCCCTCCATCCCTGATTCCCTGCGTGTGAACAACATTGCGATTTTGAAAAACGACAGCGGAGACATCGTTCTCACAGCAGATATAAGCTCCCAACAATAGATTTTGAAAATTGACGTGTTTTATTAATGGCGATATACTAAATCCACCTTATGAAAGGTGCCGTGATATGACAGTTCATTTTGAAGAAGCAGGACCCCACAACACCGATCAAACGCTGGAAACAGCGCAAAAAGCGGCACGTGAGCGAAACATCAAACACATCCTTGTCGCGTCAACATGGGGCGACACGGGCGTGAAAGCGGCAAAAGTTTTTTCAGACAATCCGGCCCGCGTAACCATCGTGTCACACAACACGGGATTCAACGAAGAAGGCGTTCAGCAGCTCGAACCCGACAAGGCGGAACAAATAAAAAAACTGGGCGGGCAGATATACACCGGAACAATGGTGCTACGGGGTCTCGGCACGGCGGTCCGGCAGCGCTCGGGCAATTACTCCGAGGAGCAGCTTATAGCCAACACGCTGAGGATTCTCGGACAGGGCATCAAAGTCTGCGTGGAAATCTCGGCAATGGCATGCGATGCCGGGTTAGTGCCTCCGGGAGACGTAATCGCAATCGCGGGCACGGGCCGCGGCGCGGACACCTGCGCGGTGATTGCCGCAAATTCTTCAAACAGGTTTTTTGATATCAAAGTCAGGGAAATCCTTGCAAAACCTTCAAACTTCTGACAAACCGCTTTGACAGCGGTTGGAAAGAGAGGTATACCGGAAAATGGCTCAGGCGGCAAAAGTTCTTATTTCTTTCATCGACGGCTCTTTTCTGTATGCCGCCCTCTCAAAGAGGGTGGAAACCACCGACACTTATTTGATCTGCAATAAAATAATCGGCACACCCGAAGGAACCGCTGCGGATAAACCGACGATCGCAAACGCTATAAACCGCCAGTCGAAAGTCGGCACATGCCAGGAAATGCTCATCCCGCTCGCGAGAATAAACGGCATCAGCATACAGGAAGAATATATAGGAAAAGACGTTCCTACAGACATGCAGCAACTCTGGGACGAATAAAACCTTCGGCTTTTCTATACAACGAGGATCAATACAATCCGCGCTTACGGAGCATCCTCTGTTTGTCGAATATATACTTAACGATTTTATCTCGCTCGTTATCTCTTATGATTTCGTAATTTATATGCGACTCGTACGAAACCTGAGCGCCTGATTTCACTTCACGAACATCTTTGACTTTCCCCACAAGCGCAACCTGCTGATCGCCCGGAAGCGTGTAGTTTATCTCGATAAAATTGTCCGGCGTCAGGTTTCCAATTGTACTGATCACAACATCGTTCTGGCTTATTGATACCGTCTCACCCTTTTTGATATCCGATATCGGCGTCACCGGGTCCCGCAGTATCCTGTAAGTAAGCGGCACTTTATCTTTGAGCCCGTATGAACTGTCTTTGCTGGTGACCCGGAGCTGATCCTCCGAGGGCCTGTTAACCTGAACCGTCGGAGGCGTGCCCGGATGAATCGTCGTGATTTCGCCTGTGAAAGTTACATCCTTGTTGTCGGCATGAACTATTATTTCTATGGGAGAACCCTTTCTCAGCGCCTTGCTCGAATGCTGCGAACTCGGCATCGGGAAATAAATAGCATTATCATTTTTTCGAACGATCATGCTCCCGAAATTGAAGTCCTGATTCAGCACGGATATGGACATTTCTACCCTTTGCTTGATGTGTATCTCATCCCACTGGGACATAATCTTTCTCCCCTTAGTATTGACCTAATACGAGATTGTGATATAAAAATACCAATGCCCGGAAGAAATGTCAAGTCACAGGGCAGCTCTTGGAGGAGGAATAATATGAGCAATATACGTAATCTGGCACTGTTATCCGCGAAGGGAACCGGAAAAACATCACTGGCGGAAGCCATTCTTTTTAACGCGAAAATAACAAAGAGAATAGGCCGTGTGGAAGACGGCAACACGATAATGGATTTCGATCAGGAAGAAATCGATCGCGGGATATCTCTCGTTCCGTCCATCTGCTCATTCGACTACAACAAGCAACGCGTTCACATAGTCGATACTGCGGGATACCCCGACTTCATCAATGAAGTTAAAATCGTTCTCCGCGCTGTGGACAATGCCATCTTTCTGGTCAGCGGCGTCGAAGGCGTCAAGTCACAGGGCGTCAAGTTCTGGCGCATCCTCGATGAATCAGATAAACCGAGAATCGTTTTCATAAACTCAATGGACAAAGAGCTCGCGAACTTCAAAGAAGCATGGAACTCGCTCAGGCAATCGTTCGAAATGTCCTTTATCCCAATCTGCATCCCGGCTGTCAGAGGAAACAAACTCGTCGGCGTCATCGACCTCATAAAGATGAAATTCTTCGAAGACAAAGGCGACAAGAGCGGAACATCCACCGAGTCGGACATTCCCGACGATTTTACGGATTTCGCAGATGACTACAGAGAAAAACTCATTGAAAGCGTTGCCGAATCAAATGATGAATTGATGGAACGATACCTGGAAGGCGAAGAACTCAGCCCCGAGGAAATCGCAACCGCCCTCAGGAAAGGCGCCGCAGACAACAAACTCTGCCCGGTTCTTTCCGGTTCAGCCACCAGCAACATCGGAGTGACCCAGCTCATGGATTACTTCGGCCAGCTTTCCGCGGCCCCCGAAAGAAACGCGGAAATCAAAGTCTTTGATAAAAACGGCAATGAAACAACAATCAAAACAGGGAAAGACGATCCTTTCTGCGCCACCGTCTTCAAAACCATGGTCGACCAGTACGCAGGAAAACTCAGCATCTTCCGCGTTCTGAGCGGAACCGTCAAAGCGGATACCAACATCACCATTTCGGAGAAAGATAGAAAAGCAAAAATCTCCCATGTCTTCATGGTTAAGGGGAAAGAACAAAAACAGGTTGATTGCGCGGAGCCGGGAGACATCGCCTGCGTGGTGAAAATAGACGAAATCGAAACGAAAAATACGATCTGTGACCAGAACAATGTCGTCCGCCTGCCTGAACTCGTTTTCCCGGACCCGGTTCTCGCCCTCGCGGTCGTGCCGGCGGAAAGAGGAGACGAAGACAAGCTCAGCCGCGGACTCAGCAGCATGCTGGAAGAAGACCCGCTTCTCAAAACAAAAAGAGACGAGCAGACGAAACAGCTTACCGTATGCGGAACCGGCCAGGTCCACCTCGATTCCGTGGTCAGCAGACTGAAAAAACGGTTCCAGCTCAACATTCAAGTCTCCCCGCCCGAAATCCCGTACAGGGAAACCATCACAAAAGCAACCAAATATGTCGAATACACGCACAAAAAACAGTCGGGCGGCGCAGGCCAGTTCGCCCGTGTTTTCATAGACATGGAGCCCACGCAGAGAGGCGAAGGCTACGATTACGTCGACAAAATATTCGGCGGCTCGATCGACCAGAACTTCAGGCCCTCGGTGGACAAAGGCATAAGGCAGAAAATGGCCGAGGGAATACTCGCCGGCTATCCCGTGGTGGACGTGAGAGTCTCGCTGGTTGACGGGAAAACCCATCCCGTGGACAGTAAAGACATCGCGTTCCAGACCGCCGGTCGCGAGGTTTTCAAAAAAGCGGCGATGATGTGCAACCCGATCCTGCTCGAACCCGTCATGAACGTCGAGATAGAAATCCCGGACGAATGCATGGGCGACGTCATAGGCGACATCAACAGCAGGAGGGGCCGGGTCAGCACAACCGAGCAGGCAAGCGGCGCTACCATAGTCAAAGCGCAGATACCGCTTTCCGAAATGCTCAGGTACGCTCCCGATCTCGATTCCATGTCATCGGGGCGCGGAACTTTCACCATGGAACCTTCCACTTACGAAGAAGTTCCGAAAAGAGTCGCGGACGAGATCATATCAAGGTATAATAAGCAGAAAGAAGAAGAGGTCTGATTTAAAACACCGGCCTCGAAGGTGGATCGTTGACGACAACCTTTCTTTCAGTTACAAGAATATCGCTGGCTTTTGCAATCGTCTTATGCATGCTGGCAACCCTGCCGCAGAAGGGGCTGTGCGAAGCCGAACACGCGCTCGCCGAAGGAGTTTCGATAACGCTGGGCAAAGACGAAGACAACCTCAAGCTCAGACTGTCGAAACCCGTGGTGCCGAAAGTTAAAAGATACGGCAACACGAATCGGATCGTCGTCGAGTTCGAAGGAACAACCGCGGCCCCTTCAATAAACGACCTCGTTAAAGAAAGAAGGGGCAGCTGCGTGGAGCGGTTCGAAGTCCAGATGTTCAAGCGCCGCGCAGTCATTAACCCTTCGGGCGGAATCCGCCAGATGTCATCGCCTACCGATATGCTGATCATCGCCTACGTGGAATCCGATGTCGAGATAGACGTCGATGCGGCGGGAAAAGATATCACGCTTTACTTCTATAGAATAGGAACCGAAACACCGCAGTCCAGGCCGCTCCCCATAAATTACATTGAACAGGTGGGTTTCTATACCGAGGGAATCCACCAGGCGCTCACGATCGAAATGTCGGAGGCAAATATGCCTTCCCTGTTCGAAGAACTGAATCCTCACAGGCTGATTCTCACGTTCCCGGACTCGCAGATGACGGAACGCGCAAAAAACCAGATCAAAAGATATATGCAGACCCCGGCTTACATAATGGTCGAAGGGTACAACATCAATTCTCTCCCAAAACCCTACGACAATGAAGTGGATTCCCGGCAGGACCACTTCGTGGGCGGCCCTTCCCCGCTCGAATCAAATGATTTCGAAGAAATGGCGGAAGGAATCCAGAGCCGGGGCACGGTCATAACAATCTTCCCGGCGGAAAATACTCACTTCACCATTACAAAACGAGGCGGCACCGTGTTCGAGATCATCTTTACGCGCCACCTGAAAGGACGCGACCACCTCATGAAGGTCTATTCCGGCAAGAAAGAAATTCCGGACTATTACCCGATGGAAGATGAACTTGGCCGCGAGATCGTGCCGGACTTCAATGCCGAATCAACTGAATAACCGGTTAAGTTTCAATTTTTTCGAAATTTACTCACCACGGAACTTTTGCATCCCCCGCACTGTTCATAAATCAGCAGGCTTAATTAATCGATCGTTTATATAAAAGAAAAGGAGGCCCAAAATGGCGGAAATAATATTCACAGATTCGAACTTTGCGACGGAAACAGAGAAAGGCGTATCAGTTATCGACTTCTGGGCACCCTGGTGCGGCCCGTGCCGAATGCAGGGCCCGATAGTCGACAGAATCGCAGCCGATTTCCAGAACAGGGCAAAAATCGGAAAAATGAACGTCGATGAAAACCGCGCCACTCCCGGGAAATTCGGCATTTCCGGCATTCCCACTATCCTGATAATTAAAGACGGTGTGGAAGTACAGAGATTTGTAGGCGTTCAACAGCAGAACACTCTCAAAGCAGCTATAGAAAACCATCTTAATTGATAAGATTTCGGCCCCGATGCAAAAAACCGCAACAATACAATGTTGCGGTTTTTTTGTTGGAAAAAGATATCCCCCCCCTGATCAGACACATTTGAGTAACTCTTTACACAACCCGCAGCAGCTAAAAACATAAAATTTATCCAACTCTGCCTTAATTTTCCCCGTCATGGTTATTTTTTGTAAAAAACGCTCTTCAAGCATTGAAATATCGCGCAAAAACCAACTTGAAATTGAAAAATTTTCCCTTCCTATTTTATTCAAACGGCCCATTTTTATAAAAACCCCCTATTTTCATAGCCTTTTTGGCATTATAAATAAATTATAGATAGGTTTAAATTTATTTGTAGAATACTTGACAACATTATGCTAAGGCATTAAAATTTAAAAGTAAATTGATTAACGGTTCTCTCGGAACCCTGTCTCGGAGGAAAATCAATGACAAGAATTCTCAAAACTTCATCACCGGAAATCGATTCTTTGTTGGAAAAACTTTTAAAAGATAACTATTTAAATAATCCGCCGCGCACACAATACCCGGCCCGTGCCGAAACTGCCGCTGTGGATATTTTCGAGTTGAATGGATCCATAGTAATCGAGCTCGAAGCTCCGGGCTTCGATAAGGATGATATTTCTGTCGAGTTTGAAAACGAGCTGCTCACAATTAAAGGTTCAGGAAAAACCGATTCCGGCGCAAACCCTGAAGGTTACATCAGGAAAGAAATCTCACGGCCCGGTTTTTCCCGCTCTTTCCACATGCCTGATAATATCGATGCCGACGGTTTCACGGCTTCGTTCAAAAACGGGGTTCTCATCGTTAAGGCCCCTTTACTTAAAGATAAAAAAGAGGTTTGTGAAATCACAATTGAATAGGGGAACCTTTGAATATAGATCCTGCCGGGGAAAAAGCTGCGCTTTCAGCTCCGGCACATGGCTATCATCAAGCCGGGAGAAATTTTCTTCTGTCTTATGAAACTTTGAAGGAACACTGTTTTCGCCCGGCCTGTTTTTAAATAAAGCGAAAAAAAACAGGACTGTTAAATAAAGTTTGGAGGTGTCTATTATGTCTATTATCAGATGGAGACCGGCGGTATCAAACACGGGAATCACAAAATTCGGAGATGTTTTCGACAGGTTCTTTGAAAACTCTCTTCTTCCGCAGTGGGAAAATGAATTCTCATTGAGGAACTGGGCACCCTCCGTGGATATCTACGAGGAAGAAACTGAAATTGTGCTCAAGGCGGAAGTCCCGGGTCTCAGCAAGGAAGACATCACTGTGGAAGTGAACGAGGGCCTGCTGACGATCAAGGGCGAGAAGAAGGAAGAGAAGGAAGAGAAAGAGAAAACCTACTACAGGACAGAGAGAAGGTATGGTTCTTTCCAGAGATCTTTCTATCTTCCCGAAGGCGTGAATGCCGAAGAGATCAAAGCCGGCTACAAAAAAGGGGTCCTCGAGTTGAGAATACCCAGAGTTGTTGAGGAAAAGAAAGAAGCCAGAAAGATCGAAGTTGCGACCGATTAACCTGCAAGGGGAATCAGGACAACGCTCGGATCTGACAATATCAGGGCGGAGGGAAAAGACCTCCGCCCTTTTGTTTTGACATAAAAAAAGAAAACGCGCTATTATTACGGTTGACCATTGAAGTTTTTCGGGAGTTTATCTTGAACAAAAAACTTTTAATAATTTTTACAACAATCCTGATGGCGTTCGGCTGCCGGTTGTCGGCGCAGGATTCCGTTTCGAATCTCAGGTGGCCCGCGACCCCGAACCCGATATCGGATATAGCGATAGTGGGAATAGACGATGCAACCATGTACTATCTCGGCCCGGCATCATACCAAAGACAGGGCGAAATTTACAGAGGATCATATCCGTTGCACCGGGTATGGTTCGGAGAACTGACACAGAAACTCAGAGAAGCAGGCGCGAGGATAATAGCGTTCGACCAGCTTTTTATAAAATCCTGGAAAAATTATGACGACCAGTCGTTTTCTAAAATAATCGCGGACGGCCCGCCTCCGATTCTAATCGGGTTCGAATCCATACCGGGCCCTCTCGCCAATTCTCCGGAAATCGACATGCGGCGTTTTGCCCTGCCCGGGATCAGGCTTGCGGACTCCAAATCCTTCACAGCCGGGGCGCTTGCCCTGCCCGCCCGGGAGCTGCTCGATTCCGGGGCGGCTCCGGGATGCCTGACGGATCAGCCGGATGCAGATAACGTCTTCCGGCATTCCAATCTTTATATCAATTACAACGGCTATTCACTGCCCTCCTTGTCTCTCGCCATCTTTATGCAAACCATCGGAATATCACCCGCGGAAATCCGTGTATACGGTTCAGGAACAAACAGGTATCTTTCCGTGAGAGGCAGATCGATACAGATTTCATCGAAAGACACTCTTCAAGTTGCTTATCCGCCTCACAATTCGATTTTCAAATTTTATTCGTTCTACGATGTCGTAAAAGTTAAAGACGATTTCAAAAAAGGCGCGAAAGAAGCCCACGCGGAAAAGATGAAAGAGTATTTTCAGGACAAAATCGTTATCGTAGGCTACAACGATATGGCTCTTAATGATTGGATTTCAACTCCTGTGGGTGGCGCATATCCGGGTGTCGAAGCCCTTGCCGCATCAGTTAACCACTTATTGAACCTCTACTCCGAGGTTGACAGTAACTGGCGCAGCAAGATGCGCAAAGACGATGAAGAAGACAGCACCGAAGTGGAAATAATCATTGAATAAAAAAGTGCCCGCGCCGGTTGGACACGGGCTAACAATACCTGTAGAGGGTAAACAATAAATATTTAAACCGCATATAGCGGATTAACTCCATGCCGGATCATGCTCACGGCGATTTCAAACTATAGTGCTGTCGCTTTATAAGATGACCTTACATCGATGTTATAGGATCAAGATTCCTGCCAAGAACACGCTTTCTCAAAAAAGCCTTGTTTATTATGTTTTTTAAAACCAGACAAAATTTTTCGGCGCTCAGGCTGCTGCTAAAAAACAACACATGTGGCATTTTTGCATCATTTTTTCAATCTGCAAAACAGTTTTCCTCCACATGAATAACTGAACCTCCTTCCTTCCCCATGAAATCCACAAGTCGGGTTCAGGATTGCTTTTCTTATACAGTCCGATTCATTTTCATTAAAAGTTAACCCGGATTTCTCACAGAGAAATCCGGAAAACCGCGATAAAGCCAATCCTGCTGCTGCGGGTGACATGCACAAGCTTTGCTATGTGCATGAATCAGCAAAAATCGGTCGGTCCCATACGCAACAGTATGCTCCCTCACCACTCACTTGCCGTTCCTTGTATTATCAGCCTTATCACGATTTTTAACCTGCGCTGGTGAGAAGTGCAGGTTAACCGGATCGATAATGAATCAATGCGGCGCGCTTACGACAGAAATGAATAAAACGTGATTACCGCAAATAATCTTCTGTTTAAAGAAAATATTGACAACCGATTGGACTTTGTGATAAAAATAACAAGCGTTTTGCAGTGCGTTGTTCGTATTATCATTGACCACCGTGAATAGTTTGACAAAAAAAGATGAGTCAGATTCGTTACAGACAGGTTGCAAAGTTATGCCGCATTCAGGGATAGACATAAAAAAACCAAGCGAACAAAACGTTTTATCAATAAAGCGTAATATATTTAATCCCGGTAATTCTGTTCACACCTGGTTATGAAAGCGGAGGATATCCGATGAACCGACGGGAATTTCTAAAGAAATCAGGACTGGCACTGGTCGGAGGCGGAGCAGTGGCTTCCGTACCGGAAATCGCCGAAGCGTCCGGTCACGCAAAGCAGGCGTCGCCGGAAGCGCTGGGAGTCCTCGTTGACACCACCCTTTGCATAGGGTGCAGAGAGTGCGAGAGGGCTTGCGAAAGAACAAATCATGTCGCCGACACACCACTGACGGATGAGTATTTCGACGATAAGAGCGTGTTCGACAGTGAGCGGGCACTGAGTGTGAATCAATACACTGTCGTCAACAAGTACCCGAACCCGGTGGAACTCGGCAAAGACGGTGATGTTTACGTCAAGAAGCAGTGCATGCACTGTGTTCATGCGCCATGCGTGTCGGCATGTATTGTCGGCGCATTCAAGAAAGACGAGAAAACAGGCGCCGTCACCTACAACGCATGGGAATGCATCGGCTGCCGGTACTGCATGATGGCCTGCCCGTTCCAGGTGCCGACCAACGAGTTCGGGAAAGCTATTGAGCCCCGGATCAAGAAATGCACCTTCTGCTTCGATCGAATCTCGAAGTACAACGGAACGCCGGCATGCGCGGATGCGTGCCCGATGGGTGCCATGACGTTCGGCAAACGATCCGAACTGATCGAAGTTGCAAGAGAGCGCATCAAGCTGAATCCGGACAAGTACCTGAACCACATCTACGGCGAGCACGAAGCCGGCGGCACATCCTGGATGTATCTCGCGGGCATGCCGTTTGACAAAATCGGGTTCCCGAAGCTGGCGGACACGTCTCCCGCCATGACATCGGAAACACTGATGCACAGCGCGTTCAAGCACTGGATACCGCCCTTCTCGATCTATGCCGCGATCGGCGCTACCATGTGGATTTACACAAGAAAAAAACAATCTGATGAAGATGAATAAATCGAAAGGGAGCCTACCGGAATGAGCGCACACGATCTGCCAAGGCCGGTTGAAAAGCCTAACTTTTTCACCCCGGGCACGTTAGCCCTGGTGGCAATTATGGCATTAGGAGCAGCTTTCGGGCTCTGGAGGTACATATCCGGCCTCGAACCGGTCACCAACCTGACCAATACATACCCATGGGGAATATGGAAAGCCATCAACGTCGCCGCAATTGCGGCTTACGGGTCATCCGGATTCACCCTTACTTTCATTATCCACGTACTCAACAAAGAAAAATATCACTCGCTGATGAGGCCCGGCCTGATCGTCGGCCTTCTCTGCTACACATTCGTCGGAATTGCACTGATCGTCGATATCGGAAAATATTACGATATCTGGCATCCGCTGTGGCCCACCATGTGGCAGGGCAACTCGGCGCTGTTCGAAGTCGCAATGTGCGTGATGTGCTACCTGACTGTTCTTTACATCGAGTTCGCTCCGCTGGCTTTCGAGCGTTTCATCGGCAAAGTAAACCTTCCGGGCGCACTGGCGGGATTCAACAAGCTTACGGAAGGCATCCTGAAACTCGGCAGAACTGTGCTCGGCAGGACAATGGGAATCTTCATGGCGCTGGGCATCACGCTCTGCTGCCTGCACCAGGCAACACTGGGCACACTGATGGTGATCACGCAGGGCAAGCTGCACGGCCTGTGGTGGACCCAGGCGCTTCCGCTGCTTTTCCTGTCGTCCGCAGCCGCAGTCGGGCTCTGCTCCGCGGTGGTGGCTTCGCTCTGGTCATCAAAGGCGTTCGGCCTGAAATACGAAATGAAAGCCATCACTTCGCTCGCTCGCTCGATTCCGATCGTTATCGCTTTCTACGCAGCGCTCAGGATTATCGACCTTGCGCTCAGGGACAGCCTCGGTCTCATGTTCGAAGGATCGGGCAGATCTTACATGTTCCTGGTCGAGTTCTTCATCGGCGTAATTCTCCCGATGATCATATTCTTGTTCCAGTCGGCAAGAAAATCACCGAGAGCCATGTTCTTCGCCTCGTTCCTTTTCATGCTCGGAATAGGACTGAACAGAGTCAATACATATTTAACCGGCTACATGCCGTATAACGCGAACGGGGCATTCTACTTCCCGACATTCGCCGAAATCATCATCTGCGTCGCGCAGATCGCCGCGATCATTTTCCTGTATCGCCTCATCGCTTACATATTCCCGGTGATGAGCCAGCCGGCAAAGGAAGAAGAACCCGCGCAGGCGGGGGCGAAATCGCAGCCGCAGCCTGCTTGACGAAGGACTGACAACGAGATTAAGGAAACAGGAGATTGGACAATATGCGAAGGTACTTGAAAACTCTTGGTCTGACGGCAGTTGCAGTCCTCTTCACCGTCAACCTGATAGTCGCGTCATCCGACACAAAAGTCGAGTACAATCACGGAATAACGGACCCGACACTTTGCGAAAGCTGCCATGTTCAGAAAATTCCGACATACGGAGACAGCGAGCTTAAACCCTGCCCCAAATTCCATCCCCAGAAGTGGGAACCCGCGGCCAAAGGCCCTGCGCAGGCAAGTATCAGTTACATGGAAGGCGGGGATTTCGGTCCTGTTAAATTCAACCATGCCAAACACGCGGATCATTCAATGATGAAGGACGGCTGCTGGACCTGCCACCATAATCATTACGATGCCGACAAACCGTTCCAGAAATGCATTATCTGCCACGACAAAGGCCTGATCCGAAATGACATTTCGGTTCCCAGGCTCAAAGCGGCATTCCATCAGCAGTGCCTCGACTGCCACAACGGCTGGGACCCTGGCGCCAGTTGCGCGAATGTCTGCCATGCCAAAAACGTGGACGGCACAGACACCATCCTCCCGGATGATGCGGTTACCTATCCGCCGTTCACGGCTCCGGAAAAAATTACTTTCGACACAGCCAAATTCGCAAAAACGAAAGTTTACTTTTTCCACAACGGCCATTCCGAAATGTTCGGGCTCGAATGCAAGGACTGTCACTCGAAAGTCGAATGCATGGCCTGCCATGATAAGAAAGAGAAACCCGGAACCCGCTCGCCGCTGGTTCACAAGGCAAACGAGAAAGATATCCACTACGCATGCTCAAGCTGCCACGATGTAAGGTCCGGAAAAGGATGCAGCAAGTGCCACTCGAAGGAAGAGCGCAAGATGAATGCGTTCGATCATTCGAACACGGGATTCCCTCTCAAGGCGTACCACAAGAAACTGAAATGCAACCAGTGCCACGGCGAGAAGATCGGCAAAAGAGACAGCAAATGCGAAAGCTGCCACAAGAGCTGGAAGGGATTCAACCACTCGAAGGTTGGTGTCGAGCTCGGCGAGGTTCACAAAGAATTCGATTGCTCGAACTGCCACAAAAAAGGATTCGGAAAGAAAACGGACTGCACGATGTGCCACGACGAATATTACGTCTACCCGGACATCGAGCCGATGATGTAATTACACCTTTTTTGAACATAAAAAAAGCGGCGCTTTCCCAATCGCGCCGCTTTTTTATTTGCCTTCGGACCGGGCCGGAAATGCTTCCCCTTCAGACGTGCGGCCTGACAGTCCGCACAGTCGGGATTGCCGCGTCGCTCGCAATAACGTGACAAAAGATATACCCGGGTATTTTCAAGATTAAGCCGTCCACGAAATAAGAGCCAAAAGGACAAAGAGCAGGCTGGCCTGCCTCCTCGCAATGACATATTATCTCTTCAACGGGCAACGTTCCTTACGGATTACCCATAAAAGTCGAGCGAAGCGCTGAGTGTTGCCGGAAGCAACACTCAGCGCTTCGCGTTCGAAAAGTTTTGGAAGGATTCTCAAGGAAACCTTTTTCAAAAGGTTTCCTTGAGCCGCCGGAGGCTGGCCTGCCGGCCTGCAAAATTATTCCGTTTTTATTCTGATAATCGATATAATACGCCCGTCAGGGCAGTTTCCCGTCGTAGCCCGCAACGATACCGTCGAGGATCTTTTCTGTGCCATGCTCGGTATATTCCCTCGCGACAGCCACCCTTGTTTCATCGAACCTGTCGAGCGGCAGCTTCGCCGTCACCACATGGCCGGGGAAATGAAGATGGAAGTTGATCGACCGGAACTCCTCGGGCCGGATAAGAACCCTGTGCAGCAAAGCAATATCCGTGTCCATCTCGACAATCTGCTCCTCGGACATCGGCCCATCGCCGCCCTTAACAGTTATGCTCCGGCACTTCGGGAGCACAAACTGCTCCAGCGGCTTGAATGTCCTCAAACCATTCTCGTCGAAGAACGCCGCGAGCTTCGCCAGATGCTTCCCTGAGCGCTTCGCTTTGCTCTCGTAATACGCATCGTCTTCCAGCGCCCACACCCGGCAGTTGAAAGGCCGCACATCGTATATAACGCATTTTCGGTCTACCAGGAACGGGCAGAACACGTCGGGACTGAAAAAAGAAAGAAACGCCCATCGCGCCGCACGCCGCAGAATCTCCGCTTCGAGTTCCGGGTCTGCCAGCTCGTACCGGATGTAGCGCCACACGTTCAGATATTCGAGCAGGTAGAAATCCGGGCTTGCGCTGCAGCAAACATTCCCGCAGTCGCCGCACTCGACACCGGGAACCGGTGCATACATTGCATTCAGCCTGGCGAACAGTTTCTCGTTCTTCGCGCGTCGAGCCAGCCTGTCGGTATCATATTTTATAAGCGGCGGCGGCTCCTTCATAAGATAGTCGCGCCCCAGCACGGCCAGCTTGCCCGCTATCCTGTTCTGCAAATCCGCATCCATGCCATCTTCACCCGGATATAATAATAAGGGAAAACTCGTATAATGTTAAAGAAGAAACCGATTCGCCGGAAACGTTACTGCTCCACCGGCCTGAGCGTCGGGAAGAAAATAACGTCGCGAATCGACTGCTGGTTGGTCAACAGCATCACCAGCCGGTCGATCCCCATGCCAAGCCCGCCCGTAGGCCGCAGCCCGTACTGAAGCGCGGTAACGAAATCCTCATCGACCGGCGGCGCTTCCTCGTCGCCCGCGTCGCGCAGCGCCTGCTGGTGCTCGAACCGGCGCAACTGCTCCATCGGGTCGGTAAGCTCCGTGAACGCATTCGCCATCTCCATGCAATTGATGAAAAGCTCGAAGCGCTCGGTGATCGCCGGATTGTCGTCGTGCTGCCTCGCCAGCGGCGAAATCTCCGTCGGGTAATCGTAAAGGAATGTCGGCTGGACAAGGTTCGGCTCGACGAGATCATCGAAAAGCCGGTCAAGGAGCTGACCCTTGTTCATATCCGGGTCGGCATCCACCCTCTTCTCCTTGCACAACTCGAAAAGCTGTGCCGCATCCATCCCGAGGTCGAGATCGAGATCCGCGAACTGCTTGAAAGCGTCAACCCACTTTATCCGTGTCCACGGCGGGGTCAGGTCCAGCTCAATCTCTCCAAAAACTATTTTTGTCGAACCGGTCACCGCCTGCGCCGCATCAGCTATCAACTGTTCGGAAAGCGTCATCAGGTCATTGTAATCCGCGAACGCCTGGTAGAGTTCCAGCATCGTGAACTCGGGATTGTGTTTCGTCGAAATGCCCTCGTTCCTGAAATTTCGGTTGATCTCGAAAATCCGTTCGAACCCGCCGACAGCTATTCGCTTCAGATAAAGTTCGGGGGCGATCCTCAGATAGAGATCGATATCGAGCGCGTTGTGATGAGTAATAAAAGGCCGCGCCGCCGCGCCGCCGGGCACCGCCTGCATCATCGGTGTTTCCACCTCGATGAAATTTTTCTCGAACAGGAATTCCCTTATCCGCCTGATTATGGCGAATCTCATCTCGAAAACCGTCTTCACGTCCGGGTTCGCGATAAGATCCACATATCGCCGCCGGTACCTCAGCTCGACATCGCGCAGCCCGTGCCACTTCTCCGGCAGTTCCCGCAGACTTTTCGACAGCATCACTATGTCTTCTGCGACAATCGTGATCTCCTCGGTGCGGGTTTTGAAAACCTTCCCGCTGACACCGATGATATCGCCTATATCCACGAGCTTGAAAATCTCGTATTTTTCCTCGCCGAGATTGTTTAGCTTGAAGTAAACCTGGATCTTTCCCGAATCGTCCCAGAGATCGGCAAACGAAGCCTTCCCCATCCTGCGCACGGTCTTCATGCGGCCCGCAACCGACACCATCTGCTGAGACTCGGACAGCGCGTCGTAATTCTCCGCCACCTCCCGCGCATAGTGCGTGCGTTCATATTTCCGCTCGTAAGGTTTTACTCCCAGCTCTCTCAACTTCTCTATTTTTTCGAGTCTTTGCTGTACCTGTTCATCCTGTTCCATATCAATATCCCGGGCTATGCCCACCTCTCTATTCGATGGCAGTAAGAAATTAAATTAAAAGAAGAACCGCCGCGCGGTGTTTATTTCTTTATGCTTACCAGCAGGTATTTGACCGAACCTCTCGGGGTATCCGCCGTGACCATGTCTCCCTTTTTAGCGCGCATCAGCGCACGGCCCACCGGGCTGGCGTCCGATATCCGGCCTTCTCCGGGATTCGTCTCCATCGATGAAAGGATGACGTATTCTTCTTCTTCCTTGGTCTTGAGATTCTTGACCTTGACACGCGAGCCTATTCCAACCCGATCAGTCGAAATCTCACCGGGGGTCAGCACCTTGCTCCGCTTGAGGATACTATCGAGATGCGATATCCTGCTCTCGAGCATCGCCTGTTCTTTCTTGAGATCCTCATACTCGCTGTCATCGCTCATTAAAACGCTTTTCTCCTGGCTCTTCATTCTTTCCTGGAGTTCAGCGCGATGATCCTTTTTAAGATGCTCAAGAAGCTCAACGAGTTTCTTGTGTCCGTCCGGCGTCAGGATTACTTGATCATCAATATTCTGGGACATAAAGCCCTCCGATAAAAAAGCTCGTTTTTACAGCGCTAAAATTGTAGCCACGGCGCCTGTCAATGTCAATGTTATTTGAGTATCTCTTGTTAATTGTCTGTTATTTAATATATGGCCAACCCCGATTAAACAGCTCCGTCGCTTTCATGCCCGCTTCCTCAGCGGATATCACATCCATGCAGTTCGGCTTTTTATCGCAAACCCTCAGATAGCAGGGAGCGCAGTCTATCGGCGAAACGAGTTTCACGCCGTTTGAAAAAAGGTCTATCTCGTTCGGGCAGGTAGGCCCGAACAGTACGAGCGCGGGGACATTCACGGCGCATGCGATGTGCATCGCGAGAGTATCGCCGCAGATCAGCCCGTCCATCTGAGAAATCACCCCGGCGAACAGGCGAACATTCTCGACAGGCTCGACCGACAGCAGGCGCCCGCCCGTCGATTTCACCGCCTCGATCTTCTCTTTTTCGCCGGGCCCGCCAAGCAGAATAATTTCGTATCCCGCGCCCGGTTCCGCTTCTACAGCCGTGATAATCTCGCGCCATTTTTCAGGCGACGGGGTTTTGTTCGCAAAAACGCTGCCCGCGCCGACAACCACCCCGAGCTTCTTTTTTTGCGAATCGACAACCGTCCCCAGCAACCGCGCGGACTCTTCCATCTCAGCGGCGGAAAGCTCGATCCGGGGGCTCGCAGGCTCGCCCTCAAGCCCGCAGATATCCATCAGCAGAGAAACGTATGTTTTTTGGTTTTTCCTGAACTTGAGATCGTCCGACAGCCCGAGCGAAAACGCATATTCCGCTTCCGCGTTGAGGGGATACGCCGTCCCGTGCTCGCTCAACCCCATTCCGAGCTTCGTTCCGGCGTTCAGAATCATCGCGAGCCCGCTGCACGCCTTTTCCTTGTCCAGCGACAGAACTATGTCGAATTTTCTCGGCAGCAGCGCCGGCACCGTGGATGCGTCCATCAATACTATCTCGTCGATAAGGCTATTGCCGTAAAGCAACGGGGCCGAAGCCGGGTCCGTCAGCCACGTGACTTTCGAACCGGGGTATTTCGCCCTGAGCGCTGGAAGTATGGTTGTCGTTCGGAGAACATCGCCCATCGCCGCGGTTTTAATAATAAGTATTTTTTCTTTCCACGGGTCATAATGGCGGCAGCCCTCGCAAAGCCTGTTATGGATACACGGCCTGTCACCCCTGTAATGTCTGCAATCCGGTTTGATTTCCAGCAAAATGACCCCCTGAACAACTTACTGGTTAACTATTGTACGTTCGAGCAGAACCCGGGTCAACCCGGTCAATTCATACTCCGTTATTGATATGTCACAAAGCCGGGTTATACTATTCAGACTGTATTTGACAACGTAAACGGCGACTGGATTCTATTTATAGTGAAAACCCCCGGCAAACAGGATCTGACGCAGGGCGGCATAGCAGGCTATATCTTCAGGCTCAGCATACCCGTGATGCTGGGCATGGGGCTGCAGAACATGTACACGATCGTCGATCTGTACTGGGTCGGCAGGCTCGGCGACACCGCAATCGCGGCGATAACACTCGCGGGCACACTCTTCTTCTTTTTCTTCGCCATAGCACAAACCGTGGGGGCCGGAGCGCTCGCGATAGTCTCCAGGGCATACGGACAGAAACAGAAACAGCAGGCCGTCCACACTGTGCGCAACGCCGTTTTCGCGGGGATCATAATGGGAATAATCGTGGGTGGAAGCTGCTTTGTTTTCGCCCGGTATATCCTGATCGGCCTGCGTGCCCGGGGAGACGTGATCACACTCGGCGCTCTTTATCTCAGGCCCATAGGAATAGCTTTCGGATTCCAGATTATCTCTTTTGTGATCAACTTCTCCATGCGCGGCGCGGGCGACATGCGAACCCCGCTGATAGCCATGATCATATCGACCTTCACGAATATGCTGCTCGACCCGCTCCTCATTTTCGGCTGGTGGATATTCCCCGAACTCGGAATCTCCGGCGCGGGCATCGCCACCCTGATCGCCACTGCAATCTCGGCTGCTTATGTGTTCGTGATCCTCGTTACCGGCAGATCAATCCTGCATGTTCCAATAATCACCAGGTTCAAACCCGACTGGCCGCTGATAAATCAACTCGTCCGCATCGGGCTACCGGCGGGGCTTCAGTTCCTTTTTCTCAGCTTAAGCTTCATGATCATCATAATACTGGTTGCGGCGTATGGAGAAGCCCCGGTGACCGCTGCGGGAACCGCCTGGCGCCTCATCCACCTCTCGACAATTCCGGTCATCGGAATCGCTGCTGCCGTCGCAACGCTCGTCGGGCAGAACCTCGGCGCGGGGAAACCGGAGCGGGCGGACAGCGCATGCAAAATCGGGATCGCCGGTGCCTGCTTCTGCGCAAGCATAATCGCCGTTACCTTCGCCGCTCTGCCGGATTTCTTTATGAAAATATTTGTCAACTCAGATGAGGTCGTTGCACTGGGCAGAACCATCCTCAGAATCCTCGCTTTCAATGAAGTGCTGCTCGGGCTCAACATCGTTTTCAACAACGCTTTCAGCGGCGCGGGCGATAACATGCCCCCCATGTTCGGCGCCATCGTCCGTTCGGTAATACAGATTATCGTGGCTTTTTCACTCTTGAATGTTCCTTCCGTCGGTATGAACGGCATCTGGATCAGCATTCCTGTCTCAACGCTATTCAACACTATGTTCCTCGGCCTCATCTATCGAAAAGGACACTGGAAAACAAGAATGCTCAGGAGGGAAGAGGAAATGAACAATAAACCCTTGAAAAAAGATGCGAATAATAATGCCGTTAATCCGTAACTGTTGCGATTAAATCCCCGATCAAATAGAATATATAATGCTTCCTTAAAACTTAATATGGAGAATTTTGTGAAAAAACCGATTGTATTATTCGCGATGATGCTGGTTCTAATAACAGGTTCAGCCGTGAAAGCGGAAAAAGAAAACCACAATTTTATTGTGCCCGTACTTGTCCAGAAAGCGGAGGCGGAAGGAAGCGACATCCAGAAAGACGCTTCCGGAATGCTCGGCAAGCTTTGCGGAATCCTGTCCGAAAAAACGGGAGACGACGTGCAATGCCACGTGGTTTACAAACCCAACGAGGCTATGAGCCACAAAGAAGGTATCGAAAAATACATCAGCGATATTGAAGAAAGAGACTTCTCCGCCGTTTACCTCAGCAGCAACGATTATTACAACCTCACAGAAACATACGGCTATGATAAACTCCTGCCTGTTCTCTCGATAAGCTTCAACAAAAAAACGGAAGACCTCGCCTGCCTCTACATCCGTGAAGGCGATGGGATAGATTCAGTCGAACAACTGCGCGGCAAAAAATGGGCCGGCAGCTATTTTTACATGGGCACGAGATACATTCTTGAAAAGAACGGTGTGGACGAGCCGCTCGCCGATTTCTTCGGAGAGATATCACTTGATCTGAAAGACCAGTGGGTGGCAATGGCGGAAAAACTTATCTCCGGAGAAACAGACGTTTTTACCGGTTCACTCGAAGACGAAATGGTCGGAAGGATTCGAGACAAACGTTATAAGGAAATCAAAACCCTCGTATGCGAGCCACACAGGGCAACCCACATGATCGCATTTAATAAAGACAAAATGAGCATCAACAAAATGAAGGAATACAGGAAAATACTGCTCGGAGCCCACACCGACAAGGCGTTCGGCTCATTCCAGTTTCTGTTCGTGGCGATCCGGGGGCATTTCGTGCCTTTCAGCAACGAATCCTACGAAGTCACAAAAAACTACATGCAGACATGTACGGAAAGAGGCTGGCTGAAAGAACAGATGGATTTTGTAAGCGGAAAATGATGTTTCACCGTGACGTGTTTGTACCCCGGGCTCAACCCGGCTGCCCGGCTTTGACCATGGATAGAATCTCTTTCGCCCGGGCGGAATCTTCGTCATCCGGCGAGCCGGCACGAATCACCCACTGAAGGTATCTCATCGCCGGAATCTTCGCTTTATACTTGAAAGCGAGAATACTCGCCGCTTCGAGACCACACTTGCGCGCAAGCTCGTGATGCGGGTCTTTTTCCATCACGCCCCGGTAAAGCTGAGTTGCAAGATGAAAATCTTCAGCCTCCCTGACAGCATCCGCAAGCCTCATTTGCTGCTCGGGCGTGAACTCGACTTCGGTTTTCTTGGAAACAAGCTCCCTGTACAACCGCGGCAACGCGCCGAACTGCTTTTTCTCATATGCAACCTCCACCTTGCCCATGAGCTCGTCTTCCGGAGTCACCCGCGCAAACTCTCCTCGCTTCACTTTGTCTAAATGAGGCACGATCACCACGCGCGCTGCAATCATTATCCACAATATCAAAGCCCCGAAAGCAAACCCCCCCGCGTGCGCCATATACGCAACGCTCGAAAACTGGAGTATTTTCATCATCGCAAACTGGTAAACGAAATATATTCCGAGAAAAACCACAGCCGGCAGGCTGAACGGAATCGGTATCCACCCGAGGAGAAAAACACATTTCACCCACGATCTCGGAAACAATACAAAATATCCGCCCATCACGGCTGAAATAGCACCGGACGCCCCGCCCAGCGGCACGGACATATCAGACGTCATATTGAAGCTTATCTTGAACGCAAACGCGGCGACCGCCCCGCCGGCGAGATAATAAACAACGTACCCGATCCGACCCATAAGGTCTTCCAGGTTCGTGCCGAACAGCCACAGGAACCACATATTGCCGATAAGGTGCATCAGCCCGCCGTGTATGAACTGGTGCGTTATCGCAGTGTACCACGCCGGCCTCACCGTCAGGAACCCGAGCTGGTCCCAGACGTTCGAAAGCCCACCGCCGTATACGCCGCCGAAATATATCGCAACATTCAGAACGATCAGGCACAGCGTCATGAACGGGAGCCTGCGTAGCGGATTGTCAACCGCATAAGGTAACGGCAGCAATTGTTCAGCCCTCTATCCCGGATTTCTCACAACGAAATCCGGTAAATCGCGATAAGGCCAATCCTACTGCGTCACAGCGGCGATTCGGGATCTGTCACATACGCAACAGTATGCTCCCTCACCACTCACTTGCTGTTCCTTGTATTATCAGCCTTCTCTCGATTTTACACCTGCACTGGTAAGAAATGCAGGCTATATATGATTTCAACAGTTTGAATTATACCACAATTCCGCGACTCCCGGGCGAGCGAACGGACACAATGCTCGGGAAACGAACTACCCCGCCGCAAGCGGACGGGGTATCAAAATACGTGAGAAAACTTTTGAAAAAGGTTTCTCACACTCTTTCAAAACTTCCAGACGAGAAGCGCGACAGGCGCGCTTCTCTCCACAATATTGCCATACAACACCGTCGGTCCTCACCCCGGTGCAAGCACCGGGGTAAGCTTCCCGAATAAAAAAGCCGGGGTATCCCCCGGCTTTATAAAACCTTTCCAACTTGTAAGATCGAAATATCAGGATCCGAACTCTTTCTTGACGATAGCAAACGCCTGGTCCGCGATCTCCATGGTATCGTTGAATTCCTTGTCCGTGTGGGCCGCCGAAATAAACCAGTTGTGCGTGGGATGGAAGAAAGCGCCCCTCTTCGTAGCTTCTCCGCAGAAAAGCTGGTTCCTGAACAGGTTGTTTTCGTTGGCGAACCTGCAGAAAGGAATACTTGGCGGGCCTGTGACTTTGTATTGAAGCCCGTGGCTCCGCGCCGTCGATTCCAGGCCCTCTTTGAGCTTCGAGCCGAAACTGAGCATTTTCGCGACTCCGTCGGTATCTTCCAGTTCCTTGATAGTTGCCATGGCCGCAGCCATCTCCAGCGCTCCCGCCCAGTAACTGCCCGTCAGAAACACCTTTCCGGCCGCGCTCTTGAATTCATCTTTACCTACCGCCGCGCTGATCGCATAGCCGTTGCCGATCGCCTTGCAGTAGCAGGCTATATCCGGCTCGAATCCGAAGTACTCGTGCGAGCCGCCCAGGCTGAGGCGGAATCCCGCCCTGACATCGTCGCAGATCAACAGCATACCTTCGCTGTCGCATATCTCACGAACGCCTTTCCACCATCCATCGACCGGAAGCTGGGAATCAACAAAAGTCGGATGATGATATGGCGTGAGAATTATCCCGGCGACCTGTCCTTTGTACTTCTCGACCATCTGCCGGACACTGTCGATGTTGTTGTATTCGATCATGTGGATATTTCTGCGATCTTCTTCTATCAGGCCGCCGTGCCCGGGGGTACACCATGCATGAGTGCCGTGGTAACCGCCCTTTGCCATCAGTATCTTCGGCTTGCCCGTGTACTCGCGCGCCACCATGGTGGCCCACGTGCAGACATCCGCTCCGTTCTTCGCGAAAACCGCCCAGTCGGCTATCTTGATCAGGCCTGTCAGCTTCTCGGCCAGCTTGATCATGACTTCTCCCGGATGGTTGAAAGTGCTTCCGAATTCCATCTGCTCCTTAACGGCCTTCTGGACGTTCGGATTGTTATGGCCGATAACCATCGGCCCGTAAGCGCACATGTAATCAATGAACTCGTTGCCGTCCACATCCCAGTAACGCGGGCCCTCTCCCCTTGCCGCATAATATGGAAACGCGCCCGGTACGGTCAGCGCCGGTGTGAAATGTCCATATATCCCCCCCGGAATCAGCTGTGTAGCGCGCTTGAAAAGCTCTTGCGATTTATCGTATTTATAGAGTGCCATTATATCGCCTCCGTTCTACCTCGGTATTCATATAGTTTGTCAGTTTCATAAAGGAGAATCCTTCCGTCCCTTATTGATCCAGATACTTTGTAAGCCCGTCAAGCAGCGCATTGAAATTATCAACCATCGGGATTAATCCCCTGATCCTGATATCTCCCGCGCCAAGAGCCGCCATGGAATCTGTTGTTCCCTGGAACACGCCGAGGGCAACATCCGGATTCTTGAACTCCATTATCGCGTCCGGCGCAACCGGGGCTTCGCCCAGCCCGTATGAAAGACCCTCTTCTCCCTGTATCACGTATGCTGAAGATCCCCCCTCAAGAATCCTCATCTGAATCGTGCCGGACGGTATCGTTTCGGCTATCTCGGCCATGTGCGGATCGTTCTCCGCCACTTCTATGGCTCCCCTCAACGCCGCAAGCATCAGAAGCTTGACTACAAACACCTTGTCCTTCGGGTCTTTAACAACTTCCTCCGTCGGCTGCATGTAATAATTCAGTCGATCCGTAAGCTGCGTGAACCTTTTGAGTAACAACACATGCCTGATTCCCTTCCAGACCACCGGTATCACGTTCTCTCCAGCAAACATCCTGTTCAGCTTTTCAGCGCTGGTGAACCACATCGCAATCGTCGGAAGAGCGACTTTACCGGGAACAACTTCAACTTTCCCCTTGCGGAACTTCAGCGTTACAGCCGGGCCGTCGCTTACATGAAACATCACAGACGCTTTCCATTTCCTGATCAGTTTCGCGGCAGTCTCATCATATTCAACCACCTCTTCGAGCAACGGCAGCACCGCTTTCAGGTAAATACCCGATAGCACCTTTTCTTTTTCCATTATGCCACCTCGCCTCATTCTCTTATAACTTTCAATACACAATATTATAATACTTAAATAGTGTTGTACAGTATTATTTCAAAAATTGGAACTTCCAATAATCGTAGGATATTCAGCCTCAACACTCTTTCGCCGGTGCCGGGCCGGCCCTCGCCTGTTCTATTCTTTTCTTTAAATAAAGGAACTTTTACCCGCCCCGCCTGTTTATATTATTACATAATGCATTTAACCTGCTTTTCTTGCCGGCGCAGGTTAAGGAATGGTTAATTATGGCTGTCAGAAACAAAAAAAATCTTAATAAAGACAAGCCGAAATGCGTTCATGAATTCTATGACACGAAAGAAAAGGGATTCTGGACCGTCGAAGCCACGCCGACCAACAACAGGGGCGGCAACAAGTTTGTCGAGGTGCCCGTAACCGTGTTCAAATGCCGCATCTGCGGCGAAACCAGTGAATATCCTGACTACTGGGAATCCAATTTCCTGAAACCATCCAAAATCGGGAAGAAAAAAAGAACGCCCGGCAAGTCAACAAAAAAAGAGAAAGCCGTGAAAGCCTGACGGCTTTTTTCCATGCTCAATACTTCCCTTTCAAAGATGCGGTTTCCAGCATCAGCCTTACCCGTTCCGGGCCGGTTCCGGGGTTAACCTCGCCGCCGGTTGAAAAAATGAACCCCCCGCCCCGTTTTCCGATCTCTATTATTCTTTCACATTCCGCCCGCAGCTTTTCAGGCGGGGCGCTCACAAGCATCCTCACGGGATCAATGTTTCCCATCAGCGCGACGCGGCCCCCCATCGCTTCTTTCGCTTCTTTTATATCCACTTCGTGGCCGAAATGAAAAACATCCATCCCGCATTCCGGCAGAACCCCCAGCAGGTGCGTCGTTCTCGAATCGTTGTGCAGCAGCTTAACAGCATCCGGGAACGTGTCGAATATCATCTTATGGTAAGGAACAACAAACTTCTCGAAATCCCCGCGATTCACAAACCCGGGAAAATCCTCGGCGAGAAAAACCCATTTCGGCATCCCTATCTCCCCGGCAAGCCATTTCGCGCCCGCTATACTCGCCTCGGTGAACAGCGTCATCGCGGCATGAACGAACTCCGGATCGGTCGCGATTTTAACAAACCAGTCCGTCGAGCCGACAAGCTCGACAAGCGTGTCGAACGGGTTCTCGAACCTTACCAGGCCGTCGCAATAGCCGTACTTTCTCACGAGTTCTCCGGGCATATGCTCGATCCAGTACCTGATCTCCTCCAGCCGTTTCAGATTAACCGCATCATACCCGGGCATGGGCACTGAAACCTCGCGAAAAACACGTGTTGTCAGCGGCCCGCCGCCGGCTGCCTGTTTTATCCTGTTTATCAGTTCCGGATAAATCGCCGGTGTCGGGTTTGCCATGAAGAATACCGGCTGGCCGGGAAACAGTTCCGCTCCCCGCGCAAGCATCGCGACTTCCTGTTCGGGCACTGTCAGCCCGTCAAGCCCGGGCGTAACCGTCCTCATATAAAAATCAGTTATCGCGGCTGCAACAGGCACACAGTCTACCGGCTCGAACCTCGCCGCCGCAAGCACTCTCTCCATCGGCTCCATCACGCGCTCCCGTTCCATTCTGATTAATCAGCATACATACAGATTATACACCCGGCGGTCAATCGCAAAATCCATGACTGCTGAATTCATACCGGTGTATAATAACCTGAAAACTTCTCCGAGAGGCGAATTCTATGGGAACCGAAAATATCAGATTCGAATCCGGCGGCTGCGGGATTGCGGGGTGCTATCACCGCGCCGAACCAGACACCGGGCGGGCCGTGATAATAAGCCACGGGTTCGAAGGCTCAAAAGACAGCGAAAAATGGATTTTTATCTGCGATGAACTTGCCGCAGCAGGGATTTCAGCGCTGAGGTTCGACCACCGGGGAATGGGCGAAAGCGAAGGCCTGTTCGAAGATACCACGCTTACGGGCCGGATAGATGATCTTGAAAAAGCCGCCGGTTTTGCACGCAAAGAACTCGGCGTCCGAGAAATCGCTCTGCTCGGCAGCAGCTTCGGTGGCAACACCGTTCTGTTCGCCGCGTCAAAGGTCAGTCCCGCCTGCTCCGCGATTGTCGCAACCCCGCTGAACTTCGATTTTTTCGATTCGCTCGGATTGCCGGTATCAGACGACAGTGAATTCATCGACCTCGGAGAAAGAAGAATACGCGCATCGATCCGCAAAGATGTCGCGAAATACGACATCGCGGCGCAGGCCGCGCGCACAAGCAGGCTGCTTGTCATGCACGGAACGGCTGATGAGTTGATCCCACCGGATCACGCGCTCGAAATACACTCCGCCGCCGCACCTCCCAAATGCCTGTTTATGATCGAAGGCGCGGATCATTCTTTCAGCGAATGGCAACACCGCAGAATAATGTCCAGCCACCTGCTGGAATGGTTCTCGAAATTTATGTGATGAACTACCCCGCCGCAAGCGGACGGGGTATCAAAATACGTGAGAAAACAGTAAAGTTTTCTCACACTCTTTCAAAACTTCTAGACGAGAAGCGCGACAGGCGCGCTTCTCTCCACAATATTGCCGTCCAACACCGGCAAATAAAAATTTCCCGTCTGCAACGGACTTTCATTCGCCCGTCTCTGCGGACGGGTCGAAAGTAAACTTCACATAGCCGTTTTTCGGAGATGGAATCCCCTTCATGGCAAGATAGATCTCGCCGCTCTGCGGCAGCATGATCGCGCTCTGCATCGTGTTTTTCTTGCACACCGTATTGTTCATGTTCTTCGGCTCCGGCACTCCATTGATCGCGATGTCGAAATTGTCGCTCATTATTTTCATACCGGCCTCGGCGTCGATATCACCGTGATACTCTTCAAGGAGCTGCCCAAGCCTTTTATAACGATAGTACGTGTCCGACTCTTTGCCCTTGCCGATTATGTAAAAATACTTCTCCTGCTTTTTCTTCATCTTCGGGTGGGTATAGTGGTTCGTGTGATAGATCAGCCCTTTCTTCGCCGACCCCCTGAAGATATCCGACGCCGACTGTTCCGCGAAAAAAGCATCCGCGGTTTTGCCGTCCGCGACAACCACGTTGTAACCCGTCGTGCGCGGCGTATCTTTCAGAATCGAGTATGCCTCATCGAGATTATGCGACCTCTCGATAAGCATTCTCAACTGGATCATGATCGGGGTTCCATTCAGCGTCGCATCCGACGTCACGGAAGTCATTTCGCCGACCGTCATCTTTTCCGCGTTCATCCCGGTCAGCGTCCCCACGATCGACGGCCAGCCCAGCGCCAGAAACGTTATCCCGCCCCTGGGATTGTAAATGAAAACCGTGTTCAGCTTCGCCAGGTCCGGGTCCGCGCTCCAGTCCAGGTTCCTGCCATGCACGATATTCCCGTCCCGCGTGGCCTCCGGAAGCGCAATGAAATTCGAGCACTGCGGCCCTACCCCAACCCAGTGCGCCGACACCACATCCAGAAAGATGTTCGACATCAGGATCTTTTCGTAATCAATCCCGGAACCTTCCGCAACACCCTTCATTTCCTGTATGTACTCATCAGGGATATTGCTTTCCAGCAACTTTGCCGATTTCCTGATATCGTCAACGCTCGCGCCGAACAGCGACCCTTTATCCTCGAAAAAATATTTAACAAGAAAATGTATTTCGTCTTTCAGGAGTATTCCGTGCTGAACACCGATCTGATGTGGCGTGCCGGCAAGATGGACAACCGTTAAGCCGTCAACATTTTCCCGCCAGCCCTCGCCGTGAGTCGCGACAAGCTCGGCCTGCGCAAAACCGCTCAACGCCAGCAACAACACCAGCGCCGCCACCTGAATCCGCATCACTGCCTTCATGTGTTATCTCCTCTGTTTGAAAAAACTGCTGAATTTCAACTGTCTTTTATACTGCCCTGTCCAGGTTTTCATAAGGATAACTATCAATGATGCGTTGTCAAGCTTCGTTTTGCCTGTGAAACGATTTTCCCGGCTTTGTGTTATAATAACCACGAAGCCGGATATCACGAGGTACGTGTTTGATGAGCCTGAAATCTTTTGAATGTAATAGTTGCAGCTACATAATCTTCATGGACGAAAACCAGGATTCTCCCTCATGGTGCCCGTCATGCAGATCCACAATGAGCGAGGCCGGCATCGAAGGCCCGGAAGAATGCGTGGAATACAGATGCGAAGAATGCGGAGCCGAATTCTGCACGCCGCCCGGTGCAATGGAACCATACAAATGCCCGAGCTGCAACTACACGTTCCCGTCCAACCCTAACCGCCGGGTAAAACATAAACTCTGATCGCGGGCACCACCGCCCCCCCGCCGTTTCCCGAAGTGACGACTGAACGCGAGACCCCCGGTATCCTGCCGCCGTCCCCGCATATCCAGACCCGCTTTTTATACTGATATATGGCCTGAAGTATTGATCTTGGATATAAAATAATAGAAAATAGATAAGTTGAAATGTGAAAATGTTATATATCCGGTTGGTAAACGACCGGGTTTTGCCCCTTTCCCGGATGGCGGGAGGGAGCTTTTGGGAGGTATAGCCGATGTCCGGTCATAATAAGTGGAGCACAATAAAAAGAAAAAAAGGCGCGGCTGATCAGAAACGGGGCCGTGAGTTTTCGAAGATCATCAAGGTGATCACGCTGGCGGCGCGACAGGGTGGAGGCGACCCGGATCAGAATGCCACGCTGAGAACAGCAGTAGACAAAGCCAAGGCGATAAACATGCCCGCGGATAATATTCAGCGCGCGATCAAGAAAGGAACCGGAGAGCTCGAAGGCGCCAACTACGAGGAATACGTATACGAAGGATACGGCCCCGGCGGGATTGCGATAATTATCGAAACACTCTCCGACAACGGCAACAGAACCACGGCGGAAGTCAGGCACGCCCTCAATAAATACGGCGGCAGCATGGGAGCTTCAGGCTGCGTGCAGTGGATGTTCGACAAGAAGGGGATCATAATGATTCCCGCGGAAGGGCTCGAAGAGGAACAGGTCATGGACGCGGCGATAGAAGCCGGCGCGGATGATGTCGAGAACCAGGGAGACTACTTCCAGGTGTCAACGGAGCCGACAGAGCTTTACAATGTTAAAAACGCGCTGGCGGAAGCCGGTTTCAACATCGAGTCTGCGGAGCTTTCAATGGAACCGCAGACGCTGGTTGACGTTTCAAGCAAAGCGGATTCCGTTTTGAGGCTTCTGAGCGTTCTCGAAGATCTGGACGATGTTCAAAATATATATTCAAACTTCGACATCTCGGAAGAGGCGATGGAGAAGTTCAATGGATGATGCCGCCGGAACCGAAGGAGCGTCCCCGTGCGAATAATCGGCGTCGATCCCGGGCTTGCAAACTCGGGATACGGGATCATCGAAGAACAGGCCGGTTCGCTTAAAACAATCGAATATGCCTGCATCACAACATCAAAGGATGATCCTTTTCCGCAGCGGCTCCGGGAGATATACGACGACTTCGCAGAGGTTCTGAGAGAATTCAAGCCGGACGCCTGTTCGATAGAAGCACTGTACTTTGCAAAAAACGCCAAAAGCGCCTTCCAGGTCGGGCATGCGCGCGGCGTATTCATACTGTGCGCTTCGCTCGAAGGCATCCCTGTGTTCGAATACACGCCGATTCAGATCAAAAAAGCGATTGTCGGCAGGGGAAGAGCCGACAAGCAGCAGGTCCAGTACATGACAAAAGTCATTCTGAACCTAGAAGAGGAGCCGCAGCCCGATCATGCCGCAGACGCTCTCGCCGCGGCGATATGTCACTCGAATTCCGACAGGTTGAGGGAGATGACCGGGAACCAGCGGAAGGTTTACAAATAATTTTTTACGGCTGATGTTGATATGATTACCTTTTTGAACGGCAATGTTGTTGAAACCAGAGAAAATGCCCTGTGGCTCGATGTCAACGGCGTGGGCTACCTGATCAGCGTGCCCACTTCGGTAACCGCCTCGGTAGCGCCGGGCGATGAAAATGTCACCATCCACACGCGCCTGATTTCAACCGGCGAAAGCCTTGACCTCTACGGGTTCATGACCCCGGACGAGCGCGATCTTTTCAACCTCGCGATCACGGTTTCGGGGATCGGCCCGAAAGCCGGCATCAAGCTGCTGTCTCTGCCGAAACAAAAACTTCTCGAAGCGATCATAAACGAGGATGTCGCGATCCTGACCACCATCCCGGGAGTCGGCGCAAAAACAGCAAAACGGGTAATCCTCGAACTCAAGGACAAAATATCCAAAATCTACGACAACATATCCGCCGGATTCAGCAGGGTCCCGATCGAAGAAGGATCGGAAGCCGCAACCGCAACCATGGGACTGCAATCTCTCGGATATTCAAACTCCGAGATTCGCAGTATGCTGAAAAATATTTCTGAAGAAGACCTTAAAACTCTCCAGGCACAGGAAATTATCCAGCTCTGCCTCAAACGTAGAGACTGATATAAAACGGGAGTCGCGTTTTCCTTTTTCAACGCTCCCGAATGCTTTACCGGTTGTGAAATTTTATTGAAGGAGACAGATAATGAGTAAAGCGAAAGGAACCACCCGGAAACCCCGGAGCGCAAAACCCGAGCGCGAGAAAGTCGTGCTCGCCTATTCAGGCGGCGTAGACACTTCGATTGCTATAAAATGGCTGCAGGACGAGCGTAACCTCGATGTCATTGCCGCCTGCATCGACGTAGGACAGGGAAAAGAGCTCGGCCCGATCAAAAAGAAAGCCGAAAAACTCGGCGCGATCAAAAGCATCGTCGTCGATGCAAAAGACCGGTTCTGCAAAGACTACCTGGTCCCCGCCATAGCCGCGAACGCGAAGTACGAGGACAAGTACGTGCATTCGACTTCCCTTAACAGGCCTCTGATAGCGGAAATTCTCGTCGAGATCGCAAGGAAAGAAAACGCCGCGTTCATAGCCCACGGCGCAACCGCAAAAGGCAACGATCAGGTGCGAATCGAAGTATCGTGCCGCGCCCTCAAGCCTGACACGAAAATCATCGCAGTAGCCCGAGAATGGGGAATGACCCGCGACGAGGAATTCGACTACGCGAAAAAATACAAAATCCCCCTGCCCGTCACCAAGGAAAGCCCCTACAGCATCGACCTCGCCGTCTGGGGCAAAAGCACGGAATGCGGTGTGCTCGAAGACCCCTGGGTCGAGCCGCCCAAAGACGCGCATGAATGGGTTACCCATATCGAGGACACGCCGGACAAACCCGAGTACGTCGAAATCGGGTTCCAAAAAGGCGTCCCGGTGAGCCTCGACGGAAAGCGCATGAAAATGTTCGACCTCATTGACAAGCTGAACGGCATCGCCGCAAAGCACGGCGTGGGACTCACCGACATGATGGAATGCAGGCTCGTCGGGATCAAAAGCCGCGAAACATACGAAGCGCCCGCGGCCACCGTTATCCTCAAAGCACACCAGGATCTCGAATCGCTGGTGCTTAACAGGGACACGCTTCACTACAAGGTACTTGTGGAACAACGCTACTCCGAACTGATATACGACGGGCTGTGGTTCTCAGAACTGCGCGAGCATCTAGACGCTTTCTTCGCCTCGACGCAGCAGAATGTCACCGGAACCGTCCGCGTGAAACTGTTCAGGGGCAACTCCGTCGTGGTCGGCAGAAAATCGCCCAATTCGCTGTACAGATGGGAACTCGCGACATACGACACGGGCGACCAGTTCAATCACGCGGACTCGGAAGGATTCATCTCGATCTGGGGACTCCCCGAAAGAGTGGAATCTCTCTCGGGGCGCAAAAAAGGCAGGCAGGCCAAAGCCGCCGCCAAAAAGAGCGCTCCCCAAAAAGCCGCCGCGAAGAAAAGCGTTCCGAAAAAGAAAAAATAGTTTCCCTTTATCATGAAACCCAAAAGCGGCTCTCAAACGGGCCGCTTTTTTTATATCTTTTCACTGAATGTCATAAATAATAAGATTCTTTGTACATGGCACATCAGGAAATATTTTTACATTAAGGAGTGGATTCCTGCCTTCGCAGGAATGACAACTAATAATTTAAAAGACATCACACTAAGGACTTCACGCACAAAGAACGGCGCTTTGTACGCGGCACACCAAAGAATATTTTTACATTAAGGTCTCACTTCAGCGGGCATTTTTTCACTCCGCCGCCGTCATTCCGGCATGTAGTCAGCCGGAATCCAGGAAACTCCGTTTAGTTATTCTATTTTTATTCTGATAATCAATATATTCTCCATGCCTGCTTGAGCAACAGCACATAGTCGGGATTGCCGCGTCGTTCGCCGGGCGACAGGCCCGGCTCATTCCTCGCAATGACAGGATAAATGACACATTAAGGTGTTTCAAGTACTAGCCATTCACTAAGCAATGACGTGAAAGGGCAAAGAGCGGCCTGGGCCGCCAGGCTGGCCTGCCGTCATCCTGAACACCGCGAAGGAGCTCGCTTTTATAGTTTTTTTGCTGTCATTCTCGACGGAGATCGGGAATCCAGGGGGGCCAGGACGGCCAGGGGTTGAGCCTTTCGGGTCTGATTGAAAAGACATAAAATAGCAGCACGCACAAAGAACGGCGCTTTGTACGTGGCACACTAAAAAGTATTTTTACATCAAGGAGTGGATTCCTGCCTTCGAGGCTGTTGAATATTGCTTTTTAGAGAATTTGTCATCCTGAGCAACGCGAAGGATCTCGCTTTTAGAGCTTATTATTGAGATTCTTCGGTCGCTGCGCTTCCTCAGAATGACAGAGCAGGGATTTTTCAACATCCTCCTTCGCAGGAATGACAGCGGGGAAGGTCTCACTTCAGCGGGCAACATTCCTTATCCTGCATTTCTCACCAGCGCAGGTTAAAAACCGTGAAAAGGCGGATAATACAAAGAACAGCAAGTGAGTGGTGAGGGCGCATACTGTTGCGTATGTGACCGATCCCGAATCGCCGCTGTGACGCAGTAGGATTGGCCTTATCGCGATTTTCCGGATTTCTCTGTGAGAAATCCGGGTTATGGATTACCCGTGAAAAGTCGAGCTGAAAGCGAAACGGGACGAAGGCACGTTTTGCTTTCAGCGTTCGAAAAGTTTTGCGGGGATTTTCAAGGGGCGGCTTTTTCAAAAGCCGCCCCTTGAACCGCCGGAGGCCGACCGTGGGCCTTCCGGCCCGGGGCATTACGATTTGAACCTGTATTTTACAATGCACCAGAACGCCTGGAACGCATCCTTTAATCCTATTTTCTTTCCCTCTTCATACGTCCTGCCGCTGTACGAAATACCGACCTCGTACAGCCGCCACCTTTTTCGCGCCAGTTTCGCCGTGACCTCCGCCTCGAAGCCGAAGCTGTCCTGCTCGAGCTTCATCTCGCTGATCACTTCGCGCCTGAATACCTTATAGCACGTCTCCATATCCGTCAGGTTCAGGTTCGTGAACATGTTCGACAAAAGAGTAAGCCCCTTGTTGACAACATAGTGCCAGAAGTAAAGCACCCTGTGCGCGCCCTCACCCTTGAAACGCGAGCCGTACACGACATCCGCCCTGCCGTCCAGCAGCGGCACGAGCAGCCGCGAGTATTCCGCCGGATTATACTCGAGGTCCGCGTCCTGCACTATAACGTAATCGCCGGTTGCGTTCCGGAAACCCGTTCTCAATGCCGCCCCCTTGCCCATGTTCTTCTCATGGAGCACCACCTTCGACACCTGCTCTCCTACCTCGTTCCTGAGAAGCTCCCTCGTTCCATCCACCGAACCGTCGTCAACAATGATTATTTCTTTATCCACTCCTTCGATATCGACGGCTTTAACCCGCCTGATTATTTCGGCGAGAGTTCTCTCCTCGTTATAAACAGGTATTACAACACTCAGAAGTTTGTTTTCACTCATCTTTTCATTTACCCCACAAACATATAACTATTCGAAAGACTGAACCTACTCGTCCGTCATAAGCGTTTTCAGCTTTTCCGGTTCTGGAATCCCCTCGTCACGCAGAAGAGCGATGCTCGTATTGAGAAAATTGTGCATTACCATCTTTGTCATAACCGCCTTGTTTTCCTCCGCCTTCCGCCAGTCGGCCTCCAGAATGTCGATATCCGTCGCGTAAACATCGCCCCCCGCGTGTCTCTCCTCGATCATGTCGAGCACCCTCAGCCCGAGGTTTCCGTAATCCTCGAGCTTCGTTATCCAGAGCGGCATCTCATCGAGCATTTTTGAATTCACTTCATTCCTCGTCGCTTCAAGCTCTCCCGAAATATTGCTGAACCGGCGGAACAACTCCCGAAGCGCCGGCGCCCGATCCTTCATATTGTAATCCGGCAGATTCTGATATGCACGGATAACCGCCCTCGTCTTCTCGAACAAATCCACCGCGTCATACTTCCAGATAAACGAAGACTCCGATTGCTTCGAGAAAAACATGAACGGCTCGTAGCTGTCTTCGCCGAACATCAGCTTGCATGTCTTCAGCCATGATTCATCCGCGTCATAGCCCATCGAGTTCCACGTGTAATCCGCAATCGTGAGGAACGCCGGCTTGGATGTCTCGGGAAGCGGAGAGCCGTTCGCGACAAAGCCGGAAACATAGCGATACAACCTTCCGTCCCTTCCGCGCAGCGGCCCCATGCTCAGCCTCCCGCCGGCAAGCGTGATGTTGTCCGTAACGGGATAGTTGTCGCCGAGCAAAGGCTTCCTCTTTATGTAATACTCATAAAAAACAGCATCTTCCGCCACAACCGTCTCCGGGATAATCTTATTGCCCGTCCAGCCGATGGTGAACCGCCGGTCCAGGTTCTCTCCGAGGTATCTCAACGACTCCGATTCCGGCGCGAGATTACCCCAGTAATCATTTGGCACAAACGCGAATGTCGCGTCCGGAAACTCCTCCCAGAGTTTTCCAATCACCCTGTTGGAAAATTTAACCTGCCCTTCCCAGTACGTGTCGAACTTGCCGCGGTCGTTCGGCGAAAGATTCGGCCCCACGTCGTCGAACGCAAGCGAAAAACAGCGCACGCCTATTTCGAGAACGCTCTTGAATTTCCTGTACGCGGCCTTCATGTCCTTTTCGCTGGAAAAATTAATGTTTATCCCCGGGCTGAGGCTCCAGCAGTATTTCATGTATCCGTTGTATGCTATATCGTTCAGTTCCTTGATCTCGCGCAACTCCTTCTCGCTCAACGAAGATCTCCAGCCAATACGCAATTTATGGTCATCTTTCGGAGTGTACAAATAAATATTGAACTTGTAGTCGGCCATCCAGGGCAGCATTTCGAGCCTGCTGTCGTCGGGCCACGGCTTGCCGTAAAATCCTTCCAGCACGCCCCTGATCTCGAAGTCCGGCCAGTCATGGATCGAAATCTCCGGAAGCGTGCCGTTTTCGAAAAGCTGCTTGAGCGTGCGCGTCGCGTAATACTCGCCGTAGTACTCGCCCACCCCTTTTTCGATATAGCCGTGCTTGAAAAGGATCAGAATATTTACAATACCGCCGTCCTCGATAATGCCGAGAAAATACTCCTGCGGCCCGAAAGCGCCGGGATCGATGTTTTCACACCCCATATCGCCGCAATACTTTTTTGCGAAAGCGTCCATCGTTTCCGCCGCGTGGATGAAAACACCGCCCGAAGGCGCGGCGTCACCCACTTTCAGGCCGGGAAATATTTCCTTCAGTCCGTTCAAAACCCTTTTATCATGAGAATCAATTGCTGTGGAAACAACCACCTTACCCGCATCGACCGTTATTGCCTGTCCTTCCTTTATAATGTTCCTGGGCTGCGGCAGTAAAACATACGCCGCCGCCGTTCCCGAAAAATAAAATGCAAAAGCAAGCGCCAGAATCGTTACAAGAGATTTCCTTGGCATGACATTCCCCCGCAAGAACTGAAATTTCCCGCATTCTACCGCATAAAACGGCCTCTGTCATCTAATTTATATATAGAAATATAATTGTATATTGAAAAAATAAATAGCGGGACATATAATATCAAAGTGAACATGCGTTCGATTAAATGCTTTGAAATTTTGTCCGGGGCCTATTTTTCCAAACTCGAATTTTTTACACAAAACCTAATTTCCACAAAAGGAAATCCTGTGCTGTTCTTCATGTGGAAAATGAAAAAAACTTGAAATATTGGCTTTTTTTTGATTTTAGTGTAAAATATCATGTTGGAGGAAACGAGGACCTGTTAAAAAAATCAGCGCCTGCTCCATTACTATTAATCAGCACCAGGGGCTCGGAAGGAGAAATGAAGCATGCAGTGTCCGTTCCTATTTAAAGCAGACAAGCCTTACTGCGAAACCGGGGCGTTCGGGCTTATGGTTCCCGATCCATCGGACTATCGCAAGTATTGCACCAACAGATCTTACTATTTATGTCAGGTATACCGCGCGAACACCGGAAACGGTGATAAAGAGGAATGCCTCGAAAAAATATCTTCAAGACTTGTTAAAGTCTGACAAACTTTTTTGATCTACTGACTGGAAAATACATCCGATCTCAACCAGATGTGAAAACCGCATCTTAAGATCGGGGGTTTTTCTCGTACAATTCAGTTATTCAGCTTAAAGTTTCTTTTCTTTTCAGGATCAGTTTGTAGTTCCTTTTATCCTTTCGACTATCTCGCCGATGTTTGAAGGATAATCGTAAACCGCCATGCTCGATCCATCCACACCTGACTCATACTTTCCATTATTGAACAGAATCAGGTCCACCTGCTTCGATAAATTCTCATCTTTCAGAATCTGCGCAAGCGTATCTACATTGACATCCTTGCAATCCCTGCACCAGAGAACCGCTCGAGGAGAAAAATCGTTCATTACCAGCAACGGCTCGATCCCATTGTCAAAACTCGTGATCTTGAATTCTTTGTTTCTTCCAAGATCACGCTCGATCGCATCTCTCACGCTCTTATCGGGATGGACCACAAAAACATCCTTCTCTACATCTCTTAAACCGGCAGGCACTGGTATTCCGTTTCTTTCCAGCGATTCTACAAGCTCATTGCTCCTGATCCTGTAATGTCCGCCCAGCGTCCTGTAAGATGGAATCTTTCCCGAACGCACCCAGTTTTTGAGCGTATTTGCATGCATACCTAAAAGCCTGGCCACTTCCGTGGTCGTCAACACGTTTTTTTTCATAACGAGAACCTCTTATTCAAATAATATAACAATACGAACATCGCAGTAAACCATTTTTAAAAAATTATTTTCATTTCAGCTACTGTCGATTTTGTCAGTTTTAATACTCTTTATGCTCGTGCAGTCCTCACATGAAAAAAACTTAAAGATATGCTAAAATTCTTCTTCATCCATGGCACGTGGAAATCGCCCTGGTTGATGTTCGAGAAAAGATTTAAAGATACTGAGAAAACTTATTCGAGGTGTGAGGATTATGGCAGATTTAGAAAAGTCCGCAAACGAAGACAACAAACGTTGCGGCGTTTTTTTACCGGTGCTGTTTAGCTTTGCGGCAGGTATTGCAGCGGGAGCAGCCATAGCGATCTTATATGCGCCGAGCGAGGGGAAAGACACCCGTAATAAAATACGAGACAGGGTTTCGGATTACTCCGAACGCGCCGTGGATCTTGTAGATGCGTCACGCGAGCAACTCGAAGAAGCAAAAGAAAAAATGGCTGAAGCCTATGATGACGCCGTTGAAAAAACAGCATCAGCTATAGAAGAAGCCCGAGCAAAACTCGTTTCTGAAAACAAGCAGGAAGAAGACAAATGAGGGCATAAAAACGCCCCGGGTGTTTTAAGAACATCCGGGGCGTGTTTTAGTATTCTCAGCCCGACCTCAGTCGGCAGCTTTCACCGTATATTCGATAGAATAATATTTTCCATCTTTGAGCCCTTCCGGTTTAATACGCTCTTCGATCTTTATCTTGTCATAGCCCGGAACATCTATGCCTTCAATTTTCCCCGTATACACGGCCGCGCCGCCGACCTCTCTGAAAACAGCCTCGATATCCACACGCCGCGCCGCGCCCTCGTTCACGATCACCGGCGACAGCTCATCCGTGCCGTTCAGCGCCGTGTCCCCGTTAAGACCTGATACAAACACATCCTGGTACGCGCTGCCGGTAACGTAGTAGGCGAGCTTGGGCCTTCGATACATATCGCGGATGCCTTTGAAGTATCTGCCGTTGTGCCTTCCCTCGGCCCCGGTGCAGATCATGAGGCCGTCCACGTCTTCAGTTCTGAACACCGCAATATCGTTGTACATCACCAGCGCCTGGTAAGCCTGCGAAATCTCGAACTCATCGAAGTCGAGAATTCTTCCTATACGATGCTGCTCATGCTCGGCCGCCTTGCTGCCGCTTTCTTCCCAGACATGATAAAAAGTTTCATCCTTATACAGTTCCCAGTTAGGCATCCCCTCGGCTCCGAACTCGCTGACGAACATAACCTTGTCCTTAACATACTTGTCCCCGCTGCCGGCGCCCCACCAGATTTCCGCCCAGCTTCCGTACCAGCCGGGATAAGGATGCACATCCCAGAAAACATTCGGCGCCCAGAACGAAATCGGCGACTTCCCCTGCCCCGGATACGAAACCTCGTTGCCGCGGTTCGGATCTATCTTGTAAAAGCTCGTTTTGCCTTCGAACTGCGCATACCAGAACGACACCGGCAGGATGAACCGGCTCGGATCGAGCGCGTTCACCCTGTAGTAGAATTCATCGCAGAACTGCTTCGCGCGTTTATCCCATCTTCCCGCATTGTAATACGTCTCATTGGCGCCCTCCCAGGCGAATATCGAAGGATGGTTTCTCGAAATAATCACGGAGCTTTCAAGGTTCGCTTCCAGTTTGGGCAGAAAACTCTGCGGTCCGTGATGGCCCCAGTGCAGCCACTCGCGCGGCGACCACATGAAAAACATCCCGATCTGATCCCCGTACTCCAGCCAGCGCTGATAATTTGTCCCGAGCCCTTCCGCCGGATGAAACCTCATGATGTTCATATTCCCGCGCCGGTTATCGAGAATATCCTGCACGATCCACCTGTCCGGCGGGCTGATGCACCTGATGTCCGAGTCCGGCTCCGGCGGGAACGAGTGCGTTTCCAGCACTCCCCGCAACCTGTAACGCCTGTTGTTCAGATACAAATCCCCGTACCGGTCCTCGACCTTGAACACACCCATAGTGGTTACAATGTCATCAACCTCGTTTCCGTCCGCATCCCTTATCACCATTCTGAGCTTGTACAGGTTCGGCGCTCCCGGTTCCCACAGGTCGGGGTTCTCTATGACCAGCGGCTTCTGGAACCTCTGCTTCCATGGCACCTTGTTCATCGCCACGAGCGAATTAATCGTGAAAACTTTTCCTCTTTTGATCGGCATGATCTTCAGCTTCGCCATGCTGCCCCGGATAAACTGGGTGATATTGACAATCCCGTATTCCCAGCGGTCATACCCGTCGCCCTTGTTGTAGCTCAATATTGTTTTGTCGATATATTCTATTTCAGCCGAAGAGTCGTGATCCGGGCTGCCGATATTCAACTCGAATGTCCATGTTCCGGGATCAGTATCCATCATAAAATAATGCGGCCTGTCCGCTTCAATCGCATCCCTCTTGAGATCTGTGTTTATGTACTCGACAAACCCGACCTCGTCGCTGTCGACAGCTTTCAGCGAATTGTTGCTCTTCCATCCGTAGCCTTTTTCAGAATCATAAATCGTGTCCGGCGTGAACCTCACATAACCCGGTTCGAGCGGCGACTCATCGGACCCGAAATCAAGCGCTAAATAGTCCGGCGAATCAGTCCCGCTGCCGGCTGGTATCGTCAGGTCGAAAGTTTTTGTGGCAGCCGGTCCGCCCGCCTCGACGGGGAACCATTTTGTCAGCGTCACTTCCGCCGTCCCGTCGAAATCGACTGTCTGATAGTTGTTCAGTTCAAACCTTATCTGCATCTGCGCTTCGCTGTCGCCGAGCTGTTCGGTGAAAGCAAATATGTTGTCGATAAAAATCCTGCCCGTCTGAACAAGATGCACGCGCCCCATGAATCCCCAGCCGATCAGCTTCGACGACTTGTTCGGGCTCGAACTCCTGCCACGCATCTTGAAATCTTCGACATGCACCGTAATCTGGTTGTCCGCGTTCTTTTCCAGCCAGGTTGTAAGGTCTACCCTGAAAGGCGCAGAACTCGTGTTACAAGCTTTCGGCCCCACAACCTTTTTCCCGTTTACATATATCCGGCTGTTGCCCAGCACGGACTCGAAATCGATAAAGGCCTTCTCATACTCTCCGGTCCTTACGGTTGTTCGCATCCAGAGGTCGCGCGTCTCCTCGCCTGTTATAACAAGCGGCATGGCTTCCGTTTTATTCCATGATGAATCATCGAAATCCTTTGACTCCCAACCGTTTTTCTCACCGTCGTCTCCGAGCGCCCAGCGCCACTCCGAAAGTCTTGTTTTCCTTCGGATGCCCGGCTCCGGCTGCGGCTTGAGATTCTTTATAACATCGTTCACCTCGTCGATAGACGTCCTGTACTCATCGAGTTTCAGCCCGCCGTAATACCCCTTCAGGAAATCCGCGTAATTCCGGAGATAATCTACCCTGTTTTCGGTTCCCCATCCCTTTGTGCCGCCGGAAAAGAAATCAGTCCGGCCCGCGGCTTCCTTTGTGTCGCTGTATAGAAAGAATTCCGCGCTGTTCGAAATCGTTTCCGACGAACAGACCCTCGCAGACAACACCATCATCATGACAAAAACCAAAATTCCCGCTTTTTTCATCGATTATCCTTTCCGCATCCGCTTTCTCCAACGATGCGTTCCCATTAAATAAAAAGTTGCTTCCGCCTATCCGTCATTTTATCTATCACTCAACACATAAACAAGTCGAATACCGGCAGTCGATTAAAAAAACTTTCTTCTTTTCATTGCAGGCTCTTCATACGATGTCCATATTTATTCCCCGATATTCAACGCATTTAGTAATATAGTATATTCATATTAATATGTCTGTTCTGCATAAAAATGTCATTTATGAATAATTATGTTATTATCGCCTTCAGTCATAGAGAGTAACAGCGAGGCAAATGAAACAATAAAATTTATCTTATTACAACGGTTGCTATTTAGTTTTGTTCTTGAATATAATTATAGTGTAAAAGAAAATGTTGCTCAGGAAGGCGTGATATTGATGGCTGTCTCGATAAAAAAAATCAAAAAAGACCTCCAGGAAATAATAGAGGTCGATATGCTTAAAAAGCAGATATCGGAACTGGAAAAAGAAAACGAAAAAATAACTGAAGAACTCAGGGAACTGAGAAAAGAAGTAGCATCAATATCAAAGCGCATGTCAGTGATGGGGCCCGGCGGACGCAGAATCAAAACGACGCCCCTAATCGACGTGATAGAAGAGATAATGCAGACGAAAGAGCAGCCGGTGAAAGTAGTGGATCTCAGGGACGAGCTTCTCAAGGACAAAAGAGTGCGAAGCAAGGCGGAAAATTTTTATGCGGTAATCGCCACGGCCATGAACAACAGTTCCAAGTTCAAAAAAGTGTCATCCGGCGTATACCGCTATGTGGACAGCCCGAGCAATAACTGACGAAAGATCCGACATAGTAGATTCTCTTATATTTTAGAGCGTGTCTTCATAAAGAGAGTTTTCGTGGCAGCCCGCGCGGCCAGCCCGAACAAAACACCGATTCCCATTCCAAGCAATACCCTCGTGTAAGATATCTCCAGCGGCGTGTGGAAATGGCAGAAAGTGTTCAGTATGCTGACCTGCCCCACAACACCGAAAACACAAAGCACGAGCGACATATAATGTTTTCTGCCGATCGGCGCGATTCCGAGAGCGAGCAGGGCCGGATGCCCTATGAGGAACTCTTTGAACCTCGGCCTCACCAGCAGCAACGATTCGAGCGCGGACCTGAGACTTCCCTCGGAAGCAGTCACCGCGCCCGCAGCCTCGTTCCCGGACCTGATGACATATATAACTATCGCGCCTAGTACAACAATCCCGAGAACGACTTCCGCATATCTCATCGGTGAATCGAGAAAATCCGATATCTTTTCCCCGGTTTTGAGCAGGTACATCACACATATCAGCAGAATCGGCAGAACAAAAGCAAGCTTGACGCCCGAAAAGACCTCAATTCTCAGGAAATACTCGCGGCTCGAAAGCGCGGACGTCACAAAAACAGCTCCCGTCAGGGTCAGCGCGCACGCCGCCGCCCATCTCGCCACCGCCATGCCGGCGCCGAATTTTCTTTCTCCCCCAGCCGGCGTCCCATTCAGGAAAGACAGCGTCACCGACATCGCAGGCACAAAAACGGCCAGCCCGAGAGCGATCAGTTTCACCAGCATCCTGTTCTGCGCCGTGCCTTCCGGGAAAGCCAGGCACAGTATAAAAGAAGCCGCCGCGCTCGCCAGTCCCAGCCATCCGGGCAGCCCGAACCCGGCAAAGCACATCAGGGCTACAAGCGCAACCCCGCCCGCCACGCTCATCGCACGCAGATACTTCGACACCACGAACGGCTTGAGCGGAACAGCAACACCCGTCTCGAACCCATCCTTCTTCAATCCATCCATCAGGGCCGCAAGATACTCGATATTTTCGTCCAGCGCCTCATCCACCGATCTCCCGTAAAACCCTGTGTAAAGCCGCACATAAAGAACTCTGACTCCGCGTTCCCGGGCAGCACGCCGGTATCTATCAATCGCTTTCGGAGCCGGTGTCTTCGCGAGTTCCTCCTCGGTTATGCTGTGAACGGCAAGCACCCGGCCCGGCAGCATTTTCGCAAGGCTTCTCGCACCGTCCTGCACAACCATCTCCACCATCCCGAAGTTCCAGCCGGGACGCCGGGCTATCTCCTCCGCGGTCAGGCCGAGCAGCCCCGGATAGCCCAGGACCGACTCGCCGTCGAACACTATCACCGAAGGCTCGCCCGCGCTGTCCAGCTCGCTCATTTTCAGCTTTATGGTTTTCTCGTTCTCGAACGGCGTGTTATAGAAACGCGGAACCTCCCCCGCGTTGCTTCTGAACCGCACCATTCCGAACGTCGCCTTCTCGATGTCCGAACCGACACCGGGTATCCTGATGTATGTCCCTTTCTTAAACCCGAGAGCGGACGGATCACCCGATCCCGGAAAATATTCTTCAAGGTATCTGAAATATTTTTTGTGGCCGTCAAGATATTCCGGGAACCCGACCAGCATTCCGTGGTGCCTGAGGCTCGACGGGTCATGCCCGATCGTCATCAGGTCCGACGCCAGCAGTTCCTCGGCCTTTATTTCATACAATCCGAAATGCTCGATTCCGAGCGACCTTATCCTGTCTACCACCGAACACACCCGCCGTTTCGGCGGCGTGAGCTTCAGCACCGAGCCGAAGTCAACAACCACCTGCACCGTCCTGTCCGCGTGCTCATACTGCACCCTTTTCCACAGAATCCTGCCTGAGGCCGCAAGCCCCATAAACATTATCAGTACAAGAATCCAGAATATCGCGCCGCGCTTTTTCATATATGCCCTCGTAATCTCCGCCTCGATCCGGAACCGCCGCTGTGACGCAGCAGGATTGGCCTTCTCACGATTTTACACCTGCACTGGTGAGAAATGCAGGCTAATTTATAGATTATCATCGAAAAAGAAAAAGGTCATCCATCCACACGCAAAAACGGGCCGCTTGTAACGGCCCGTCGCGTTTGCGCATTGACTTGCTTTATGCAAAAGTGACACTCAGTTGTTTCACTTCGGGGTTCAGTTCCACCCGGTCGGTGAATTCAAGAACTTCTTCCGTTCCGTCTATGCTTATAGTCGAAACCTTGCGCGGGAAACACACCACCAGACGCTCGGGAGTGTAGTTGTACCTGTTGTCGAATTCGATCACGGCTCTTCCATCGGCGACCTTCATGGAAACATTCACAATTCCGAAATGCGAGGGAGCTTCGCGGACCGAAATGGTTTTCCCGTCCTGCACCCACTCTCCGGGAAGCAGCGGGAACACCACAAGGTCGTCACCCTCTTCGCACAGCAGCAGGTTGCGGACCAGGTGCAGATAATCGGCCACCGCCCACCCGTGATGCCCGTCGCCCATGACCCCGCCGAGCGTTCTCGGGTGAACCGCCTCCGGCCATGTGAATGTCGTCGTCGCGAGATCGAGAATATACCTGAGAAGCGTCCATGCCCCGGGATCGCGCCGCTGGAGCAACCCCTGCGCGAACTGCATCGTCAGGTAAGCGTTGACGCCCGAGTGATATATATTCTGGAAAAAACCGTTCTCGAAGAACGACTTCTCCCTTATTTCATCCATCGTGTTGACTATCCTCTCGTCGGAAGGACTGTAAATGTTGAGAGGATAAAGCGTACACAGCGCGCCGATCGCGCCGGAGTTGATCCGTCGATACGGAGACGCGGGCAGCAGTTTTTTACCGAGCCGTTTGTCAACCCAGGCAAGCGAGGCCTCGATGTGTCCCATGTACCTGTCGGCCTCCTGGTGGAACGATTTCTGGTCGTCCGGCTTCCCCAGTTCCGCGGCGGCGGCGGCGGCGCATCTCAGCCCGGCCATGCACCACAGGTCGTCCCAGTAGTAATAATCGTTCGGCCCGAAGTGCTCCGCGCTCAGGCCCGCCGGCATCAGCCCGTAAACCTCGCTGTTGCGGTTGCTCGTCGTCGCCATTCTCTTTTTTATTATCCAGTCGACGCCCTTCACCATGGATGGATAAACACGTTCGAGGAATTTCCTGTCGCGCGTATACAGGTAATGCTCGTACAGCGCCCACATCGCCTGCCCGTTCGCGTCCCACTCGCCGTCCTGCGATACATAGAAACCATCTTTCCTCTGGCGGCCCGGGTACGTGTCGAGCACATGGCGCGCCTCGTGGCTGAACCCCATCTTGTCGAGCGCGGACACCTGGTAGGCGGCGTCGCGGAACCAGAAATGATGATATGTAAACGGGCCGGGCGTAATCGCGTCACCGTCCCACAACAGCAGCAGATACGATTTGTTTATATCGAACGCACGCTGGAGCCTGTCGTCCGGGATATCTATCTGTATCGTTCCAGAAAGCCGCTCCTGCCATTTCCTGACAGTCTGTTCGAGCACGGCCTCGGGATCAATCGTAGAAGCGCCGTCCTCCCAGCCCCTCGCGTTCCTCGGGGCCTGAATCGGCATAATGAACCAGAGAACCCTTTCCTTGCCCGGCTCGAGTTCGAGTTCATATTCCGCGGCGGCAGTGCAAAGCCCGATCCTGCACCTCGCGCTCCCGCTTTTCTCCGGCTGGTCCAGCAACAGCGATACATCGCCTTCTTTTTCGTTCGAGCAGATCACGCTGCTCGGCTTCCGCAGCATCAGCACCCCCGGCTTCCTGTCGACGATGATGCTTTGTTCCGTCGCCTTTATTTCCTTAATTACGGTGAGCCCTTCCGGATTGTACGGCCTCACCGAGAATATCAGGCTTGATTTTTTTGATGAAGACCCGGTATTGCGCACTGTTACTTTCTGCATCACGGAATCCTGCTCGGCGACGCGCGCGGCGAAAACCTCGGACTGAACCTCGTGGCTGCCCGCCTGGAAAACGGTCCTGATGACCGGCAGCCGCGACACGTTATACTGCCGCACACTGTCGAGCTGTGACGGCGCGTAAAGCCTGCCGCCCTCGCGCAGCCACACATCGGCCGACCAGCCGTTGTAACACGGCGTCACAAGCCCGCGCGTGTCCACAACCGCCTCGTGCTCCGAGCCTATGCAGCCGACCGCCGTCCAGTTCCGGTGCGTGGTGTTCAGCACCATTATCGAGTGACCCCTGCCCACGAAATCAGGATGGTTCGGATTGAACTGTCTCTCTATGAAAAACGGCCAGACCCAGTCCTGGTTTGGCTGAACCGCGAGAAGCGTCAGAAGCCCCCTGCCGTAAAGTCGCGCCCCGATCGGCAACATGTCCGACGGGAAAGCCGGGTCGGCAGGCTGACCCACACGTGTCACGGCCTGAAGCACTTCTATTACGTCCTGCCCGTATCCCCTTTTTGCGCCAAGCTTCCTTATTACCGAATTCTTGAGCAGCATATCCAGTATGTCCATACGAGGTCACCTCCATAATTGCCACATTACCAATTTTATATATAAGGTTGAAATTAACAACAAAAAAACAATCCGCCGCCGCTCCCGTGTTTTAAAGAACTTGACTCTCGGCCCTTTTATGATTCTAATAATACTACCATATTTGTTCTTTACCGTGATAAATCAAATAAAAGGATGTGGTTTTATGGCAACTGACCCGAAAAAAGCAACGGCGAAAAAACAGGTGGCAGGCAAAGACCAGAAAAAGAAAGCCGACATAACGCTGCCCATAGAGCTGCAGGAAGGCATGTTTTTCGGCGCGGTTTTCCCGGCTCCGAAAAATGAACTGCTCGGTATTATCCCTCACGAAGACTTGAGTATTGTAGAGATATTCCCCGGCTGGGGCGCGGTTGCGTTCGCATGCTTCGACTTCACGAAAACTTCGGTCGGGCCATACCGCGAATTCGTCGTCGCCATACCGGTGAGACACAAACCTATCATCGACATCCCGCTCGCACCTCTGTTCATGGAAGACAAGTTCAAGGATTACGGAACCTGGATTCACATAATGCCGAATGACAGGCAGGAAACAGTCGATAACGGCGTGAAATACTGGGGCTACAACAAGTTTCCCGCGGACCTTGCCATAGACATCGAAGACGAAGACCTTGTGGGCACTCTCGACGAGAACGGAGAAAACATTTTCACGTTGCGCGTTAATATATCCGGCATGAAGCTCAAGCCCGCACGCTCGGAGATGAGCACTTATTCGGTAAAAAACAGCGATCTGCTGAGGACCACCATTCCGTTCGAGGGCGAAGGTGCGTTCGCCGGCGCGATAAACAGGGTAAGCCTGCGGCTGGGCGAACACCGGCTCGGGCGCGAACTCGCGGCTGCCGGAGTGAGGCCGGAATTCCCGATACAGAGAAGATATTTTACGACATGGAGCGGGCTGCTGCCCGAGGCGCAGATGACTATCCGGGGATGATTTCCCGGACACCGCAATAAAAAACCGATTACTTATAAACAAAAAGGGGCGCGCGAAACGCCCCTTTTGCTTGTGCGGCAAAATGTCTTTCTATATCTATCCTGCCTTTCTCACCGGTGCAGGTTAAAAATCGTAAGAATGCCTGTAATACAAGGCGCGGCGAGTGAGCGGCGAGGAAGCATACTGTGCGGTGTATGTAACCGAGCCCGAACCGACGCCGCAACGCAGCAGGACAGGTATTATCACGATTTTCCGGATTTCTCTGTGAGAAATCCGGGCTATTTCTCGTTCTCTATCCTTCTGCGCCCATCTTCGAACATCGGCTCGGCATAGCTGCTGTGCCATGTGCGATCCTCGAACGAACGGTTCTTCACCAGCGACTGGAACCCCTCGAATTCCATAAAATATGATCCGTAAATATGATAGCTGTCAGAGATGTCGGCGTATCTCCCGACTTCCACCGGCGCGCCGAGCTTTTCCTGTATCCGCGCGGCAATCACGCGCTGAAGATCGGTGAGCGCGAATGCGTTCATGAACGCCGCCTTGTAAGCATCACGCGACCGCCAGTGCGTGTTCATGTTCAACACAAACGTATTCGATCCCGGCTCCTTTTCGAGCATTCTGAACCACAGCCGTTGCAGGCACGGCGGGTCGTCGGTCGGCGTGTCGAGAATCGGGTTCCACGTTATCGCCTGCGCGCGGCGCGTGATCGTGCTGCCCGCCAGCCTGTCCACCGAATACGCTATCTGGTCGACGCTTTTCCCGTCCGCCTCGAACTCGAAAAGTCGCTTGTGATACGTGTACGTCCACTTCCCGGCCTCGGGGTCGATCCAGTGATCATGCACCCCTTCCACCACCTCAAGTCTGTACACCTCCAGCTCTTCCAGCCCCGACGGGAACGCCCGGTGTATCCGCGGCTCCGCGAACGGCTCTTCCACCACCATTATCATCGTTGCGTCCCGGCTCGGCGGGTCGCCCTTTTTGTCATATTCCGTGTGAATCTGCGTTCCTTTCTCCCATAAATCGAGCACGGATTTTTCCCATGCCTCCGGAAGCGTTTTTCCTGTTACATGCAATATCGGCACATTGCCCGGGTTCATTCAGACAGCCTCCCTCGAAATGAATTCGCTGCAAAACATCGGTCTTAAATCCTCGCCGCTTTATCCCGGCCTCCTCATCGCTCCGACATCGGATACGACCCTATGACTTTCAGAACAAGCGTCTCTTTCTTCATTTTCTGTATCGCTTTCTTCACTTCTTCATCCGTCTCGTGGCCCTTCAGATCCACAAAGAAAACATACTCCCAAGGGCTTTTGCGCGATGGCCGCGCCTGCATCATCGTCAGGTTCAGGCCGAACTCCTCGAACGATTTCAACGCGCGGTAAAGCGTGCCCGGCTCGTGCCTGACCGAGAACAGCACCGACGTCTTGTCCCTGCCGGTGTTGGGCATCTTCTGTTTCCCGATAACGAGAAACCGGGTTTTGTTATCCTTGTAGTCCTCGACCCGCTGTTCGAGCACGTTCAACCCGTAGATTTCCGCGGCGATCAGGCTTGCAATAGCGCCGCCGTTCCTGCTCTTCGCCGCCCGCTGTGCCGCAAGCCCCGTGCTTTCCATCTGTATGATTTCCTTGCCCGACGCATTGCGCTGCAACCACCCGGCGCACTGCTCCATCGCCTTCGGATGCGTAAAGATCTTCTTTATGTCTTTTATATCCTTCTGCTTCGATATCAGGTTAAGCGCTATGTCCGCGTAAATCTCGCCGCAAATCCGGATCGACGTCATCGAAAACCTGTCCAGCGTGTAGTTGATCACGCCCTCCGTCGAATTCTCAAACGGCACCACGCCGTAATTTGTGACATCTTTCTCGACGGCATCGAATACCGACGCGATGTCCGGGCACGGCTCCTCGATTATTGAATTGCCGAACCTGCTTATCACCGCCTGGTGTGAAAACGTGGCGCGCGGTCCCAGAAACGCCACGCTGATCGGGCTTTGCAATCCACGGCACGCCGACATGATCTCACGGTATATCGCTTCCACATGTTCGGATTTCAACGGACCGGGATTCTCTTCCAGCAGCCGGTCGAATACCTCGCGCTCGCGGACCGGATCGTAGTAATACTTTTTGAACTTGGCCGTCTTTTTCGCATACCCGGCCCTCTGTGACAGCAGTTCCAGTATCTGCGAATCTATCTCGTCTATCATCGCCCTGATTTCTTTTTTACTCATAAACATACTCCTGTAGTTATATACCGGTTCAAACGATTCTATCTGTTTATCTCACCCGTGTAAATGGGATTCTAACGCAATCCGGGTCAAAAAACTTCCCGCGCGCGGCTTTTTTCTTGATTTAAATAATTTATTGTGATTGAATGAAATTTCATATAAAGACAACCGGGTGACGCGCATGAAAACCAGGTTCAGCTACGAGCAGGCAAAATCTTTTCTTTCAGGCCGGCGGCTGCCGGCGGCATTCATCGACCTCGACGCGTTCGACGACAATGTGCGAAAGCTTACCTCCATGCTGAAAGGCACAGGGAAAACAATGCGCGTAGCGTCCAAGTCGATTCGCTGCGTGGATATGCTGAAAAGGGTCTTCGACATCGGCGGAGACGCTGTCGAGGGCGTAATGTGCTTCATGATGGAGGAAGCCTGCTTCCTGTCCGGGAAGGGGTTCTACAATCTGCTCGTGGCATATCCCACGGTCAGGAAGCCGGATATGGAACTCATGGTGGAAATGACCCGCCGGGGCGTAGATGTCATGATGGTTGTGGACTGCCCGGAACACGTGGAAATCATGGGCGAGGCCGGCAGAGCGGGCGGCGTGGAACTCCAGGCGGTCATCGAAGTTGATATGAGCTACAGGCCGATCGGCGAAGCCGCTCATATCGGGATCAGGCGGTCAACCGTCCGCTCCGGCGCAGACGCGCTTCGCATAGCGCGGGCGGCGGAACGCGCGGGCGGCGTGAAGATTGTCGGCATTATGGGCTACGAGGCGCAGATCGCGGGAATCGCGGACATGAACCCTTTCTCGAAATCGCTCAACCCCGTCAGAAAAGCCATCCGCAATCTGTCAAAGCCCGATGTCCTGAGGCTCCGGACCGAAGTGGTGCTGATGCTCGAACAACAGGGATTCGAGATGAAGGTGGTCAACGGCGGTGGAACAGGCAGCGTGGACTTCACATCGAGCGACTACAGCTGCACGGAGGTTGCCGCGGGATCGGGGTTCTACTGCCCTCATCTATTCTCTTACTATTCCAACCTCGACCTGACCCCCGCCGCATTCTTCGCGCTCCAGGTGGTTCGCCGACCGCTGCACGGGATGGTCACATGCGCCGGCGGCGGCTATATCGCTTCGGGCGAGACCGGGCCGGACCGGCTGCCGGTTCCATGCCTGCCGGAAGGAAGCAGGCTCACGAAGTTCGAGGGCGCGGGCGAGGTGCAGACTCCGGTTGCGATTCCGAAAAACATTTCCGTCGAAATCGGCGACCCGGTGATATTCCGGCACGCGAAAGCGGGCGAGCTGACGGAGCGGTTCAAGGAACTGCTGCTGATCAGCGAGGGCAGGATTGTCGGCGCCGCCCCGACATACAGGGGCGAGGGAATGTGCTTCATGTAAAACCGGTCTTAAGGACCACGGGCTTTCTTAATGAAGCAAAATCATATAAAATAGCGCGGTGGCAACGATGCCGAATCTTTGGGAGATGGAACTATAGATATGTCCGGTCTGTGGCTGATAACAGGAGGCAACGGCCTGATAGGGCGCGAGGTGGTTTCTCTGCTGGCGAAACGCGGAGACCGGGTTCGCGTGCTCGATTGCAGGCCGGTCGCGGAACCGCTTGAAGATGTCGAGTACATAACCGGCGATATCAGAAACCCCGAAGACACCGACCGCGCGTGCGACGGCGTCGATTTTCTTGTACACCTCGCAGCCGTGGACCATGACGAAGACGGCGAGCTGATACGGGATATAAATATCAACGGCACGGCGAGCCTGCTGGAGAGCGCCGCTCTGACCGGGATCAAAAATATAGTGTTCGCCTCCTCGACTCTGGTGTACGGCTCGCCTCCGGCGGAAGTGCCCTGCCACGAAGAGAACCCTCTCATTTCATCAGGCTCGTTTTCGCTGTCGAAAATCATCGGCGAGGAGATGTGCCTCGGGATGCGCGAGAGCTGCGGCGCGAAAGCCGCCGTAATCAGACCGCCCATCGTGCTGGGGCCCGGGTACGACGACCCGCGGATTCTCGAATGGATTGTGGACCGCGCGATAAACAACCAGCCGGTGTTCGTTTTCGGCGGCGGCGAAACCCTGCGCCACTATGTGGATATCGGCGACTGCGCCCGGGCTTTCATCATGGCCGCCGAAGACCCGGCGTCGGACGGGCACTGCTTCAACATCGGGTTCGACAAGCCTCATTCGGACGAGAGTTTTACAAAAGCGGTGATTCGAGCAGCAAAATCTTTCTCCGTCCCGATCTCGATCCCGCAGCCGATTCTCGAAATCGGAGCTCGCGCATCCAGGATCATCGGGCATGATCTTTTCCCGCCGGAACTGACGTATAACCTCAACATGGACGCTTACTTCACAACCGACAAAATCCGCGCTCTTCTCGACTGGAAGCCTGAAAAACGGCTGCCGGTTACTCTCTTCGAATTCATGCGATGGTATAAACGGAAAAAACTCCGCGAGTCACTTCACCAGTAATTATCTTTCGGGGTCAACGTCTGCGGCCCGAGCGTCCGCGGGTTCGCGCCTCGCTTCTGCTCCGTGTTATGCAACAGCGATAACATGCGTTCGCCTCTATCTCGTCCGCGAGCGCGGCGGGATCGTTCACGGGCTGCAACACTTTTTTCACGACGCCGTTGCGCATAAACAACGCCGCAGGAAATATTTTCGCGCCGTGCTTCGCGGGTATATCGGGATACATATCTGCATCGAGAGAGACAAGCCGAACATCGTCTTTGTAGCATCTCTGCCGCGCCTCGGAAAGAAGCGCCGCCGGACCCTGCCCACGCGAGCCGCGATAAAACACCGCCACTACTATCCCGCCTCTCGTTCCGGCGTCGAAACTTTCCCCATCGAGATCAACCGGGTCTTTTGCGAATTCCATGAGCACCACCATTTGCATACCGCTTAACATTCACAACACATGCATGGCAATTATTGTTTTCGCCTGCATTTCTCACCATTGCAGCTTAAAAATCGTTAGAATGCCTGTAATACAAGGCGCGGCGAGGGAGTGGTGAGGGAGCATACTGTGCGGTATGTAACCGAGCCCGAATCGACGCCGCAACGCAGTAGGACAGGTGTTATCACGATTTTCCGGATTTCTCTGTGAGAAATCCGGGTTAGCTCAAACCTCGCCGGGCGCATCCGCGGCAAAATAAAACGTTTTCCCGTTGCGATCTTCTGTTTTAATGCTGCCGAGCCGCGCGAGCTCATCAACGTACTTCACAACCTCGTTCACGTGCATCGCAAGCCCCGCCGCGATATCGTCGACCGTGCAAGGCCTGCGCCCCAGCAGGTCCATCACATGCTCGCGCCGAGCCGCGAACTCCCCTTTCTCGTGCGTGCCCCGGTAATCCGCCACCACCTCGGCCTTCGGCCCGAACACCGCCACGATCCGCTCCATCTCTTCACACGACACAACCTTCGCAAACTCCTCGGCCGGTGGCCTGACAACCGTGTTGAGCTGTATCCGGTCCGGGCCGATCCCGCGCGCGATCCGCGCCATGTCCTCAAGCTGTGCCTCTCCCGTGTTCACCCCCCCGGCCAGAAACACTTCGAGCCACATTTCACCCTTTCGCGCCGCCGCAAGCTCTCGCAGCCCGCGCACCATATCTTCAAAATCAATCCCCGGCGCTGGCCTGTTGATTATCTCGAACGTCTCCGCATCACCCGCGTCGAGCGACGGCACAACCAGGTCGGCGCCTGCGACAGCCTCGCATACTTCAGGCATCCACAACAGCGACCCGTTGGTTAAAACCGCTATCGGTATATCAGTCTCGCTCCTGATGAAATCGAGAATCCGCCCGAGCCCCGAGTGCAGCGTCGGCTCCCCCGAACCCGAGAACGTGATGTAATCCGGCGCGGGCGTGTCGCAGGCTTTTGCTTTTATATCCTCTATAATCTCGTCCGTCGGAACCCACTCCCGCCTTTCCGTCGTCAGGCAGGTCGTCCGCCCGAGCTGGCAGTATATGCAATCGTACGAACATGTTTTGAACGGCACAAGATCCACGCCCAGCGACCGCCCCAGACGCCGCGACGGAACCGGCCCAAATACACGGCTCTTCCTGTCACTCATCACACGTTACCCCTCGCCTGCTTGATCTCGTAGATATTGCCGCAACGATCCACAACGAACGCAACATCCCTGTTTCCGCCGGTATATCGCCTTATCTCGAACCCCATCGATTCCGCCTTCTCTATCACGGCGTCCCTGTCCCGGACTATAAGGCATACATGCCCGAATCCACCCGGCGTGTTCACCACGCCCGGCCTTATGAAAATCTCGAACATCGCGTTATCCGCCCTGTAGTGCATGATGCGGGCGCCGCCGCCTACCCTGAACAGCGCTTCCGTGATCTCACCCGGTATCTCCATTCCACCCGCCGGCTCGAGTCCGAACAGCCCTTCGAAAACTTCGTGAGCCGTCTCTTCGTCCGGCACCGCAAGCCCCGTATGCAGTATCTCGACTCCAGTTATGTCTCCCATCCCGTTAGCCCCCCTGTTTTATTTTCGAGCATCATCGACTTTCTTAATTTAAAACTACATCCGCAGAACCTGTTGGTCAAGGACATGAAAAAGGGCGGGAAACAATTTCCCCGCCCCGTAAATATCGAAGTTACTAACCCGGATTTCCCACAGAGAAATGCAGGTTAATTATCCGCGATGCAGAATCACATCATGAATGAACTCTGCACAATCAATGGTTGAACTTTCTGACGCCGGTGAACACAAGCGCGATGCCGTGTTCGTTCGCCGCCCCGATGACCTCGTTGTCGCGGATCGAGCCGCCCGGCTCGACGACAAACTTGACGCCGGTTTCAGCCGCGTTGTCCAGACCGTCGCGGAACGGGAAAAATGCGTCGGAGATCAGCACGACCCTGCCGCCTTCGAGCTGCTTCTTGATATAAGCCGCTTCCATCTTCAGGTATTCCGCTGCCTTCTTTTTCGTCAGGCTCGCGATGAACTCGTCTCGCGCGCCCTTCGCTCCCTGCGCCCTGGCAAATTCCGTCTGCAAATTATCCGTCGCTCTCATTCCACACAGCATGACCGAATCCTTGCGGTTCGGCTGCCCGCAGCCCATGCCTAGAACCTGGTACTTTCCTTTTTTATACTCGCGCACCATGCAGATCGCGTTGGACTTCACGTTCTTGCAATGCTTAAGCCCGAACTCGATGAGCCCTTCCGCGCCCCTGGGCGGTTTCTTTTTGGACGCCACTCCGACCTTCAGCGTCTTTCCGCTGTTCTTGCATTTGAAATCCTTGAGCGGACCGGTCAGGTCGGCAGCCGTCTTACTCAGGTAATACTTGTCGTCGAACTCCTGCTCCAGCATTCCGCCGACAACCGCGCGGAGCTTTGTCGCAACTGCTTTTTTGCCTTTCATGTGACCGTACTCCATGAGCCTCAGGCCGGCTTTTTTCTTGCCGAGCGACTGTATGTACTCAAGCGCTTTTTCTTCGATCTTCGGCGCAATGATTATCTCGACGAACCGGTTCTCGATCAGCTTCGCGATCCCGAGCGTCATGGGCCGCGTCAGGCAGATGACCGAACCGAACGCGCTCACCGGGTCGCCCTGCCACGCGCGTTCGAACGCTTCCTCGATCGTCGTGCCGGTCGCGAGCCCGCACGGATTGCTGTGCTTGATTATCGAAACAGCGGGCACGTCCGTATATTCCAGCGCCGCGAGCATCGCGCCTTCGCCGTCGAGATAGTTGTTGTATCCCAGCGGCCCGCCGTGAACCTGGTTGCAGTTCGGAAGATTCGGCCATGCCACGCCTTCCTCCCTGTAGAGCCAGCCCTTCTGGTGCCAGTTCTCCGCGTATCTCCCGAGTTGCTGTCCATCTACATATTTAAGCCGCTTCACCATCCTGTCCTGAAGCTTCTGCGCAAAGAACGCATTGATCGCGCTGTCATAATCCGCAGTTCTCTCGAACGCCATCGCCGCCAGTTCGCCGCGGGTTTCAAGCGACACGCATCCCTCTTTTTCCTTCATCTCTTTCATGATCGGCGCATACGATGACGGATCGACGACAATCGCGATCGACTCGAAATTCTTCGCCGCCGCGCGAACCATGCACGGCCCGCCAATGTCTATGTTCTCAACCGCCGTCTCCACCGTGCAGCCCTTCTTCGCCGTCACTTTTTCGAACGGGTACAGGTTGCAGACCACCATGTCGATCTTTGGTATGCCGAGCTGTTTCGCCTGTTTCACATGCTTCGGATCGTCGCGCCTGTACAGCAGCGCGCTTTCATAGTTGAAGCTGATGGTTTTCATGCGGCCATCAAAATAATCGTCTTTCGTGTTGCCGGTGATATTCCTGATCGCAACGATCCTGATCCCGGCCTCCTTCAGCACTTTCGCGGTCCCGCCGGTGGAAATTATTTTCACTCCGTTCTTCGAGAGAAACTTCGCAAACTCCACCACGCCGGTCTTGTCGCTTACGCTTATTACAGCGGTTTCAATCTTCAGCATTGAATCCCTCCTGAATATTTTTAATTATTATTCTTCGATTGCCGGAACGTCTGAAAAACATAACAAACCCCATAAATGAATTCCGTTATTATAGAACTACAGGCCGGGCCGGGCAATCCCCCCCGGGACTTCGGCTTATAAAAATCGCGGCCTGCTCCTCACGGACCTTCTATTCGAAGTAGAGCCTGAATGTTTTTATCTCGTATGGTTTAATGCCGAAAAGCAATTCATTCCCCGATACCTGCGCGCGCCCCACCGGGTTCTCCATCAGGTCGCACTCCTCCGCGCGGGCGATCCGCCTGAAAAATTTCACCCTGACATCGCCGCGCCGGTTCTGTCCTTCATAAACCCGGATCACCACCGACTCTCCGTCCTCAGACCGCTTCAACGCCGACATCATTACGTGGTCACGGTCGATTTCCACAAAAGAGTTTTCCACGCCCTGCTCCCCGCCTTTGCCAGTCAGAGCAACCGCCACAAGCGGATCGTTCAGCTCCCACGCCCTGCGCGGAGTTTCCGCCGCCCGCCAGTCTCCCGCATGGGGATACAGGCTGTACGTGAATTCATGCCGCCCTAGATCGGCTGTCGGGTCGGGAACGCGCGGTCCCTTCAGCAGGGTCAACCTCATCACGCCGCCCCTCGCGTCGTGGCCGTACTTGCAATCGTTTAGAATACTCACGCCGTAGTCGCCCTCGGACATGTCCGCCCACATGTGTCCGCAGACCTCGAACTTCGCCCTGTCCCATGTCGTGTTCTCGTGAGTCGGCCGCTCGATGTATCCGAACGAAAGATCGTAAGCCGCCCGAATCGCGTTTATCTCCAGCGGGAACTCGACCTTCAGCAGCCTGTCGCGCTCGCCCCAGTCGATCACAGTTTCAAAATCGATCCGCGGCAGATCGCGATGCAGCACCACGCGCTGCTCTATCCGCGAATTGAAGAATGCCCGCTCCTGCTTTATCGCCGCCCGCACCGCTCCGGATTCCGCAACCTCGCAGCGCCCGGCCCCCGGTATTCCGAACTCCCTGTCCCTGTACATCGGCACAATGTCCCACGCCGCGTACCTGCCCGGCACGTCCTCGAACATCCTGAACCTGTTGCCGCGCCCACCCGCCGCGATGACCTCGCGCCCGTTGAGCCTGTCATGCACGCCCGACAGAGCCCCGTCCTTATCGAACCGGAGCCTGAAAAACGAATTCTCTGCCTCGCGTTCGTTTATCCTGAACGGCGTTCCGCTTTCCGCCGCGCCCGGCGCGAGCCTGTAGACCGCGTATCCCATCGCCGGCACACCGCGCGCGGATATCAGGACTCTCAGCTTTTTGCCGCTCCTGCCGAGCACCTGGAACGGAACATCGTTTCCATCCGCATCAATCACGGTGAACTTTCTGCGCGACGTCTCGAACTCCGCCTCGACCTCGCCCGTGCGCTCCCATGTCTGGAAATTGAAAACGGCGACCGCCGGTTCGTCACACCCGATCTTCGAGGCAATAAATTCCAGCGCCTTTGAACGCGCGTCGTTCCCCGTATCGACAGCCTGCGCGTATTCCTTTTTCGCGTCCTCTCTCGCCTCGGTGACGTGCGAGCCGGGCAGTATATCGTGAAACTGGTTTTTAAGCACCAGCTTCCAGCCGTCGTTTAATTTTTCCGAAGCGCCGCGCCCGCCGAGCAGTTCGCTCATCACGCCCGCGGCCTCCGCGTCCCTGTACAGCACCTCGCACCTGCGGTTGAACTTCTTGAGCACCGCCTGCGACGTGTAGGTGCCGCGATGTGTTTCGAGATATATCTCGTTCCTCCACACCGGCGCGTCCTTTTCCGCCGCCAGCGCCCTGTCGAAAAACGTCTCCCCATGCGTGAACTCCGCCGCGGGCATGCCCGGCACCCGCTGCGCGCGCCTCGCGTAGAGAATATCCTCGCGCGTCGGCCCGCCCCTGCCGTCGCCGTAGCCGTAGTTGTACATCGCCTCGCCGCACTGCACTTTCTGCTTGTACTCATCCCAGTTCGTGAGCATCACGTCCGCGTCGATGCCCGCGCCGAAATGCGTCGCCGGCATGTGGCCCAGTACGCGCGAGCCGTCCGGCCCCTCCCACCAGAACGTGTTGTGCGGAAATTCGTTCGTGTCGTTCCATATCACCGGCTTGTTGGTTATGAAATATTCAAGCCCCGATTTTTTCAATATCTGCGGCATGATCCACGAGTTGCCGAATACATCCGGCAGCCAGCAGACCTTCGACGGCGCAAGCCCGAACTCCTCGCGCATGAACCGCTGGCCGAAAAGCAACTGCCGGATCATCGACTCGCCGGACACCAGGTTGCAGTCGGGCTCGACATACATCCCGCCGATAACCTCCCACCTGCCCTCTTTCACCCGCCGCCGGATTCCCTTGTACACATCGGGATACAGCCGCTTGAGATCCTCGTAAAGTTTCATCTGGCTCTGGCAGAACAGGTAGTCGGGCATCTCGCGCATGACGTTCAGCGCGGTGGAATGCGTGCGACCTATTTTTCTCAAAAACTCCTTGTACGGCCACTGGTAAACGAGATCGAGATGGCTGTGGCCGACCATGTTGAGCCTGCCCTCCGCGCGGTACCGGCCCGGCGCGTAGATTTCCTTCTCGATGAACCGCCGCGCAGCCGCGATGCTTTTCCTGAACACGGCCCGCGACGCCGATTCGAAATCCACCAGTCCGATCGCCGTCTTCAGGCGGTCGAACAGAAACTCGCGCACATCGGCAGCCGCCTTCGGCGACACCATGACATCATACGCGACCCTGAAATCGAAATACGCCTCCTCGACAACGACGTCCACCACCGCGAGCGTCGCGCCGCGAAACTCGTGCTCGACCTCCGCGACCTCCATCTGCTGCGCGTTCTGCTCCAGCTCGAACTTCAGTTTCTCGCCACCCCTGAACCGGTCCCCGATGAAAACTACGTCATGCTTGATATCAACCCCGCCGAGCGGAACCCCGTTCATGCTGAGCAGACCCTCGCCACCCGGCGCGATGCACAGCACCACTTTCCCGCCCCGGAAGTTTTTTGGTACTTCCGCTTCAAACCGGAAAAATGCCGTCACGCCCTCGCCGCCCCAGCGCTCGCCGGGTCTGATCCGCCGCCGCCCCCTGTCCAGCCATTCATAATCGCCCGGCGCACGGTAACGCGCCTGCCGGATCAGCCAGTCCGTCAGTTCCAGCCCGCCCTCGAACCGCCTGCTCTTTATCTCTTCTATCTGCACATCCATCCACTGCTCCGGCGTGTATGCGCTGCGCATTTTATCTTTTATTCTTATGTTGGCGATCATGCTCCCGCACCTCGATATTAATTAGCCCTGCAATTGACGCTCCGATCAGTCTAACACATAAGGTCTGCCCGGTGAAGATGCCATTTCACGCAGCATGGCAGCACGCCGTTCCTGTGCTATAATCTCAGGAATAGCTGTCCCGCATATTTCACCGGTGCGGGATAAAATCGGGAGAATGCCTGTAATGCAAGGCGTTGCAGACGAGTGGCGAGGGAGCATACTGAAGTATGTGACCGATCCCGAATCGCAGCAACAACGCAGCAGGACAGGTATTATCACGATTTGCCGGATTTCTTGTTAGAAATCCGGGCTAACGAAAGGCAATGCGCGGCACATGTCTCAAAACCGTTCCGGAAAGGTATTCTCCACCGCGTTTCTCGCGTCGTTTTTCCTGTTCTGGTTTTTCGCGTTCGCGCTTATGGTTCGCGGCATGCCGCCCAACGGCGACCCGGTGAACTACTTCGTGGTCGCACAGTCGATCGCCGAGAACGGAACCGTCGCACTGGAGAAAAACGAATTCGTCCCGCTCGACCCCGGGCCGGACGGAGCCTACTACTCGAAATTCGGGATAGCCCAGTCGGTTCTCGAAGCGCCATTCTACCTCATCGGCAAAGTGTTCGCGCCGCGGGACGAGATTTTCAGATACTCGTTTCTCTACCTTTGCGCGGTGATGAGCGTGCCGTTCATAAGCTCGTTAACGATAATTCTATTCCTGCTCGCCGCGATCGAACTCGGGTTCAAGAAAGGAGCCTCGCTCGCCGCCGCAGTGCTGCTCGGGACCGCGACAATGATCTGGCCCTACAGCCGGTTCGGGTTCAGCGAACCGCTCCAGGCGTTCGCGCTAACAGGCGCGGTCCTGTTCGCGTTCCGCACGCGCACCCGCGGGACGACACTGTCATCGATGCTGTGCGGCACCATGCTCGGCATCCTGATCCTGACGAAATCCGCGAACCTTCTCGCCGCTCCCGCACTCGCCGTTTACATTTACCTGCAAGCCGGGAAAACCACGCGCGAAAGAATCATACACCGCGCATCGTTCGCCGCGCCGCTGATAATCTTCCTCGCGTTTCTCCTGCTCTACAACGACACGCGCTACGGCTCGCCTTTCGTTCTCGGATACAGCTCGGGTCGCGATGCGGAATTCGGGTTCGGCACCCCGTTCGCCGCCGGGCTTTACGGGTTCCTGCTGAGCCCGGGAAAAAGTATTTTCCTGTACTCGCCGGTCATCATCGCCGCGCTTGCCGGAATCCCTGCGTTCCACCGCAGGAACAGGGGCGAGAACTTTCTTATCTGGGCGATCGTCGTGCCGGTGATGCTGATGTACTCGTGCTGGTGGGCATGGCACGGCGACTGGTGCTGGGGTCCGAGGTTTTTCGTGCCGGTGATCCCGCTCGTGATGATTCCGCTGCTGCCCGTGCTCGAATCGCTTCCCGCTGCGGGGCGCGTCACGCGCGCATCGTTCGGGGCGCTCGTTGCAGTCTCGGTCTTCATCCAGGTGCTCGGCGTGACGGTCAATTTCTACGAATACATAATGATAGCCCGCCACCAGGTTCCGTATAACATTTTCTATGTGCCCGACAGCCCGAAGATGCGCGACGACCAGTTGAAAGTGCATTTCATTCCCGATTTCTCGCCGGTCGCGGGCCACGCATGGCTGCTCAGGCACACGCTGCTGCACTCGAAACTGCCCGCGGAAAAACTGCGTGCGGAAATGCAGAAGGATTTTCCGTGGCGAAACCTGATGGACTACGCGCCGCCACAGAGACCCGAAACGGGCGCGGGCTTCGACGCATGGTGGAACTATTATCCGAGGTTCTTTCCCGAATCGGCGCAACGGGTAAAAATATTCGTCACGCTGCTGTGCATCGCATCTGTCCTGTCGCTCGCCGCCGCCGCGCTGCTGTTCCCGCGCGGGCCCGCCGGCACGGACATTCCGCGATCATGAATTTTTGCAGTTCCCGATCTATTACCCGGTTACTCCGGCGGACTGGAGACGAGATGACAAAGCAACGGTTTTCAGCAACGCTCGCAATACTATTTTCAATCCTGATTCTGCCGGCAATCTGCGTCGCGCAGACAGGCGAAAAAACTCTTTCAAGGATAACCGACCCGATAATCATCGCAGGTGAAAAAATACCATCGCTTCTCGGCAGCGCGACCGGTTCGCTGCGCGTCTATTCCGCAACCGACGACGGCGTTCTCGAACCTATCCCGTACCAGATCGACGAGCGCGACGCCGAAGGCGGCCTGGTGTTCCCGTTCGGCCCGAAAAGCGGCGCGGACGCTGACCCGTCCTTCGATGCGAACGACGAGCTCGTCTTCATGTCGCGCGACACCGGAACGCGGGCGGCGCGAGACGCATGGCCCGCGGGCGCGGACTGCGGCGTTGAAATAACCGTCAGCGACCCGCTCGACGGCTCCACCGGCTACGCCTACCTGCTCAGGTTCGACAACCCGCCGCCGCGCTCCGAAACAGAATATGTTCAGTTCATCCCCGGCAAAAGCCTCATCGTGTCGCCCAACTACGAAACGGGCTTCTGCCCCGACGCAACGATAAGCTTCTGCAACCTCACGCTCACCGAAAAAGGCGGCGGCGACGGCTCGGACTACATGGACCGGCTGAAGATCCGCGCGCGCGGCACGCTGAGACTGGTCAAGGCCGAAATCGTGAAGACCGAGACCGACTTCGTTTCCGAGGTCATCGCATGGATCGACGGCCCGGTGCGCGTCATCCGCCGCTCGAACAACATCATGTACCTGTTCTGGAAAATCCCGTCGCCCGGCTCGCTCATCGACAACGTGTACTACCTCGACTCGTTCATATTCCCGACCGAGGTGGATGTGCCGTTCGACCTCAATATGCTGCTCGCCGATTTCAAATTCCGCGTGTCCACAGACCACAACAGCCACGCCAGCGGCAAACGATACGCCAACGCGAACAACCCCGGCGGCGTGATAATCGACGGCGTTACATCCGAAGCGGAAAAAGCGATGTCCGACGACCCGTTCGACTGGATGGTGGTCCACGGCACGCGGGAAGGCGGGCGCGGCGGCTGGGTGAACCGCATAAAGTTCGACGCCGGGCTCGAAGCCAGACCTTACATGTTCTACAACGACGACGCATCCACGCCCGAGCCGCCGGAAGACGATCCCGGGCAGTACGGCAACACCGGGTTCGACGTCCGCAACATGCACACGCTCAAACAGGGCGTCTGGCGCATCGAGTCCTTCATGTACAACGACCCGGACTACCACCCCGGCGATGAAATCGAATACCTGAATATCCTCGACCACCCGCTGCAGGTCGGGATAAGCGGCATGTGAACGATCCTCATAAAGGTGTTGACATAACCCGCTGAAAGTTTAAAATTCTATGTCGCGTGCAAACGTGTTGAAATTAATGAACTTTGAGTAGTACAATAACAATGCCGGGCCTGTAGCTCAGTCGGTAGAGCAGTGGACTCATAATCCATTGGTCGGGGGTTCGAGCCCCTCCGGGCCCATTTACCGGGCGTTTAGCTCAGCGGGAGAGCGCTTGCCTTACAAGCAAGGGGTCACTGGTTCAAATCCAGTAACGCCCATGCGACAAAAAAGCCGGTCACTTCGACCGGCTTTTTGATTTATATCAACCTGTTAATCGCTGTTGTTATTCGATGGTTATTTTCACAGGGCCGGTGTACGCAACCTTACCCTTGTACACGAATTTGACCGCCGCGACATGAGTTCCGGGCATCGCGTCGTCAGGCACGCCGACATCGAACCCGATCTTCGCGGTTCCTCCCGCCCCGGCCTCGAACAAAACCGCCGCCGGAGTTATGTCCATCAGCCGGTACGCGCCGCCCTCCGGCCATGTCTCCACCGGGCTTGCGAGTATCGCCCTGCCCTGCAGCGGCTGATCGAACGGGTTCACGAACTCGACGCTGAACCTGCCCTTCCCGCCGCGCCGCACCGTCAGGTTTTTATCATAAGCCCCGACCACATCACCATTGAAAAGCGCCTCCGATCCCATGAATGCGCTGCACCACGCCGGATCGCCCGCCTCCTTCTCTTCCAGCCTGATCGCTATCTGCGTTTCGTCTATCATCTGGCCTTTTCTTCTGTTCCTTGTCCGGTTCACCAGCGGCGTATGCTGAATCCCCGGCCCCTCTTTTCTCACCAGCTCTCCGTCTATGTAAACCTCGATACCCGAATTGTAGGGTTTCTCGAAAGTGAACTGTATGTCTCCCATTCCTTCCGGAACCACCATGTTCTTTCTGTACCACGTAACACCGGGCTCGCCGTGTCCCCTGCTCCAGAATTTTGAAAGAGCAGCGGTCTCCCAGCCGGAATCATCCAGCTCGGCATCGCCGCCGTTCCCGACATCGCCGCGATGAACCTTCCAGTTGCTGAAATGCAATACATCTTCGTACTCCCGGCCGGCGAATTCCACAACCGCGGAGATATATTGCCGGGTGAGCTTCGACTGGTCCAGTCCCTTAACTTCGACATCGAACGACCCGACACCCATCGGCCCGGTCTTGAACTTCGTGTCACCGGCCAGGCTCGCCCCGTCCGGCAGACTGAACTTCACATCGCCCTCGAATCCCCTGTCCCTGACGTTCGAGGAAACCGTCACCCGCAGTTTCAGCGTGCTGCCGCCGTCCGCGTACCCGTTCGACTGCAATATCACCGAAACCGGCATGTAGCCTTCGGGCGGCACATTCTCGTTTGTCTCCCAGTAGCGAATATATTGTGGAACGCCGTCATATTCCGGCACGGTCGGAGCGAACTCGATCGAGTCCGGCGTATCCAGGATATATGTCCCGATTTTGAACGGCGAAAGCTCCACGTCGAACGCGCCGCCCGCGCCGCCGCAGTCCGAGACCGGCCGATCCAGCATGTCGGCGATCTTCACGCCGGAAAAGTCGAATCCCATCGACACCGTACCGGATGTCGGCATGTACTCGGGGTTGTACATCCTGATCGAAACCGCGCCCGGCGTCTTCACTTCAGCCGCGCCGTCGATCACCGGATACCCCGCGGGCTTGAACGACGTTACCACGACATCGGCGTCCTTAACCTCCATAAACGAGTGCCCCCCCGGCTTCATCGAACCGGAATGAAGCCCGGTCGGGATGGCGTGCATGGGATTGTTGAACTCGTAGCCGGTCCGCACCACGCGGGCCTCCAGCCAGTCGCCCTCGTGAGGCACCAGCGCGTAGCGGAACCTGTGATTCCAGCGCTGCGCCGCCCAGTTGTCTTCCCAGCCGCGCCCCGACGGCCAGCCGGTGGGCGACTTCATCAGCGTCAGCATCATCGTGTTGTTCGCCTCGACGCTGTTACCGGGATTTCCGTAGTTTATAAGCGCGAGCCCGTGCCCGCTCATCATGCCTTCTGCTTTCGCCAGGTTCGAACTCGCGGGAAGCGATATCGAGTTATTCTTCTCCAGCGACACAGCGATGTCCGCGACCATCCTGTCGAGATCGGCATCCGAAGCCGCACGCGCTATCAGGATCGGGATCGGCCTCGACTGCGGCGGATCGGTGACCGACTCATCATCTGCCGCGAATAACATGCAATAGCCACTGTCGGCAACGCATTTATCGAACTCGCCGCGCCGCGCCGCGCCCAGCTTTTCGAGCAGCGACGCCGAGTATTCATTATCACCGGTGCCGAGCGACACCCGGAACCCGTAGTATTCATTGGTACGTTTCTTTTCATGGTCCGTCGGCGTGGTGGTTACGCCTTTTTTTACCAGGGCAACCGCAAGCGCGTTCGCCGCGGTCTTGACGGCGTTGCTGTCCGTCACCACAAGCTCGCCTATCGCGAGAGGATACTGCGCCGTCACCGCGCCGCTTCCGTCGGTGAAGTTTATCGACGTTGTCGGCGACAGGTCCATCCAGTTGTACGCCGGGTACTCGCGGCCGCGCTTCACGCCCGGCTCACGCCAGAAATCATAAAAAAGAAAATTCTCCGTGTTGCGCTCGCGCCCGATTGTCGCGAACCGCTCCTCGAACATCGGGACAGTGCCCGGCAGGTCCGCCGGGAACCCGACCTTGAACAATATGTCGTTGGCCTTGTAATCGTTCATGTGAGTGAAAAAATCTATCCTCGGAGTGTCGTTATAAATAACAACCTCGCGAACCATCTCCGGCAGAACTTCCTGGTCGACGACCTCCTTGAGATCATCAAACTGATCCATTATGTTGACTTTCGCGACGCGCGGCGATGTCTTCACGATCAGCCGTGAGCGAACCGCGCTTCGCTCGACCCACACTTCGTCGGCGGGATAGTCGGCGGTGCCCCAGTACTGCCCGGTGGTATGTATGCTCCACGGGCACTCGACCTTGTCTTTGTTTTCCTTTGCCGCGTAAACCGTGTTGCCGAGCCCCACGCTGCTGTCGATAAATTCCCTTTTCAGTTTCTTGGAATAGATGCTGCTGATGCCGCCGCCGCGTTTGGGATCGACTTTAATGCTGTAAAGGTTGTTCTCCATCTGCGAAATATTCTCGCGCACCGGCACGACCCCCGCCGCGAACGAATCGGCAGCCGTTATGTAGAAAACAGTGTATCCAAAAGAAGGCACATCCGGCGACGCGACGATCACGTGCGCCCTGCCGATCGGCCCGGCGGAAACCGGCTCGATCAGCTCGAACGGCACATCCACGCCGGTCGAATCAACTATCCTGAACGCCGGAACCGGGCTGTCGAAATCTATCTCCGCCTCGACAAGGTCGCCCCGCTCCCAGTTAAGCGAATTGAACACCACCAGCGGCTTGATGACCCCCGCAGGAGCCGCGCCCGCGGTGTCCACGAACGTCGCAAGCCCGTTCAGTGCGCGGTCCCTCGCCTTCCATGCCGCCGCCATCGCCTCGTGCCACCCGCTCAGCAGGTCAAGATTCACATTGTCCGTGCTCGTGCCGGGCAACGCATCATGGTGCTGAGCGTAAAGCAGCATTCGCCATGCCCTGTCCAGCTCCAGCCACGGATATTCCTTCCCCGTCTGGAGACTGTAGAGAGTGTTGAACTTCTCGGAGTCTATGAGCAGGTTCTCCAGCATACGGTTCGCCCACTTAGTCTCAATCCTGCTCGTGTAACACCCGACCAGCAGCGGCGTGTGGTCCCTGCTGATCTCGGGTATCACGACGCCCTGCTCCCGCGCATCCTTCAACAGACTCTGAAAAAATATCTTGTGTGTTCCGGAATATATCAAGTAGCTCTTTGTGTTCTTTAACAAACCGCCTATCTGCCTGTCGGGCTCCCTGAAATCACCCCCCGACATGAACACCGCGTTATTTGTCAGGTCGTAATAATTTCTATCTTTCACGAAATAGAAAGCATCTCCGGCGTTTCCCCCGTAGTCAATCCTCTTCGTGATAATCGAAGACCCGTCCGGCGCAAGCTGATTGTACTCGCTCGGCATGTCGGTCAGGTTACCCCTGGCATACTGTGAATACTTGTGACCCGTGCCGAGCAGAATCTGCGGCAGCTGCACCGTATGCCCGAAAACATCATGCTGCGCCGCCGTGTCCACAATGGTGTCGAACACAGACTCTTTGTATATCTTACCGTATATGAAGTTACGGATTATCCCTTCCCCGCTCACCTCCGCCTCGTCGGGCTCGCAATAACCGCCGGTGAACTCTATCCGGCCCTTTTCCGCAAGCTCCATTATCGCCTGCCGCCTCCACGGGTATGCGTCCCAGTACGGTTTCAGGTAATCTATCTCCGAGAGTATGAACCTGAATTTCGGCTCTTCCGAGGCATATTCCAACTGCTGGTTCACAACATCCAGCGATCTCATTATTTCGCCCGCCTGCGTGTTGGTCCAGACCGGATCGCAATGAAAATGCGATATGATAAACGCCTTCTTTTTTTGTTTTCCTGCTCTTTCCCCGGCCGAAGCCGGTGCCGCAAAAACACCAGCCGCCAGTACCGCGACAAGTATCATCGACAAAATAGTTTTTAATCCGCGCTCCATGTAAATAACCCTCACAAATATTTTCAGATACGTAATATTATATAGTTTCCTCACAAAAAACCACCTTATTCATCTTATCCCCGGAGCGGCTCTCTCGACCCCGAAAGAACCGGCCCTTTTCCGTGCGTATAAACAGAAACCGAGCATAAACAACACGCTTGACACAATACGCCGGTCCGTGCTAAACTGACTGACAAGTCAGTCAGTTATTATCAGGAGAACACGCAATGACAGAAACAGCTCTTAAGAAGTCTCGTTCCGCAAAAACCGACTCTTCTACAGGCATAAGTTCCGCACAGGCGCGCAGGGACCGTACCCGCCGCCGCATACTCGATTCCGCGAAAAAAATTATTTCCAGAAAAGGATACGAAGCCGCGAGCGTCTCCGACATCGTAAAAAATATCGATATGTCGCAGGGCATTTTTTATTACCACTTCAAGGACAAGAAAGCCGTGCTGGTGGAACTGCTCAACGAGTTTTTCAGCGCCGCGCGGCAGATGGCTTCCACATGGGCCGAAACGACCGACACAGGCGCGGACACCGCGGAGCAATTCTACCGCAGCGTCGCCGCCCTGCTCGGCGACAACCGGGAACTCGCAATGATCATACGCAGGGAAAATTTCAACAGCGATCCCGAAATCAGGAAAATGATCCAGGATTTTTACGGATTTCTCTACAGCCGGACCGAGATGGCTCTCGAACTCGGCATGAGTCTCGGCTCGGTTCGAAAGCTGGACCCCGCCATCGCGGCCGTCGCCTCCATCGGCATGCTGAAGGAAGTCGTGTTCGCGATGCTGGACCGTCGCGGCCCGATCGACATTGACCGGGTCATGAAGGAAGTCACGTCCATCCAGAACTACGGAATCAGGCCGGCGGACAATCTGCCGGATTCAAACAAATGAATACCGCGCCGCACATCGCGCGGGAAAGGAAAAACACATGGCGGAACTAAAAAGAGTGTTTCTCGAAGCCAAAGCTTTTCTTGACGGGATAAAACTGCGGGGGCTTACCGAATCCGAATGCGCCGGATACGTTCTCGGGATAAAACAACGCTTTCTGAAAGACAAAGCGGCATTCGAAGCGCTTGCGGACGACAGCGGAACCGGGCATGCGGAGGCCGCGCGCGCAGCGTTCGATCTTCTCGACATCGCGCTCAACGAGGTTCTGCATCTCTCGATGCACCCGCGCGCCGCCTCCAGCCCGATAGCGGCGGAGATCGCGTCGACGCTCGAAAGCATCCGGGAAAAACGCAGGGAAGTCCTCGGCCTCGTTCCCGGCGCGATCCTCAACATGGACAACGCCGAACTCATCAACGGCATCCTCGAACTTTTCGGGCTTTACGAGATAATCATCGTTCAGCAACTCCCGCTCGTTTTTCGCGAACAGGTCCCGGACTATTTCGCGGGACTCGACGAGCAGGCGCCCTACCCCTCTTACAGGTGCTCGGCGTCCAACAGGGGCAAGGTGAAAACAACCGCGGGCAGCGGCGGCGAGCTCTGGAGCACAAAGATCGGCGGCCTGATCTGGCCGAGCGCCGTCGTGGACCGCAACGGTGACATCTACACCGGCCACGCCGACGGCGAGTTCGTCGCCCTCCACCCCGACGGCTCGGAAAAATGGCGCATCTTCGACAAACAGATGATGTACATTGATTCCACGGGCGCGCTCGGGAAAGACGGGTTCCTCTACATGGCTTCGACGGATTACGATCCGAAAGGGCATCAGAACCAGGGCCGCATCTGGAAGATCGACCCGAAGGACGGCAGCGTCGTGTGGACATTCTGGGGCAGGCATTTCGAAGATCCTGAAACCAACCCGAACGCGCACCTTTCGAGCTACTTCGAAGGCAACATAAGCCTCAACGAGGAAAACGGGGAAATATTCATCTACGCCGGCTCCGACGACAACTATCTTTACAAACTCGACTCCGGCGGCAGCCTCGTGTGGGAATACGACACCGAAACATACCCGAGCGGAGTAATCTGGACCAAGCCGCTCATCAGCCCGGACGGAGAAACGATTTTCATCGGCGAACTTTCCGGACAGGTCCACGCGGTGGATGCGCGGACAGGAACGCGCAAATGGGCACGCAGGCTCGGCGGTTCGGTGGTCTCGTCTCCGGCATACGGAACGCGCGGCGAGCTGTTCCTCGGCTGCTTCGACGGCAAGGTCTACTGCCTCGCGCCGGAAGACGGCAACATCTTCTGGTCGTACCAGACGCTAGGCCTCATTTACTCGTCGCCCGCCGTGACAGACTGCGGCGACATCGTCATCGGCTCTTCCGACGGCGCGGTCTACAGGCTCGACAGGTACGGAAAACTCGTGTGGCGCTACTACACCGACGCGCCGATAAAGAGCTCCCCGGCCATCGACGACAAGGAACAGATTTACATCGGGAACCAGAACGGCAAGCTCTACTGCCTCGGCCCGGGCGGGCGCAGGGTATGGTCTTATCAAGCCTGCCCGGATATCATCGACAACGATATCAACAGTTCACCGTCGCTCGGCGCGGACGGCACGGTCTACTTCGGCAACACGCAGGGAGAGGTCTACGCGATCCCGGCCGATTATTATTTCAAAAACCGCACGGACGGAAACCTCGATCTCGACCCGGGACACGACGGCGAAAGCCCCGCTATCCCTCCCGGAGGCGCAACACTCGTGTTCATGGACCGCCACGGAATGCCGGTCTTCGATCCCCCGGAGGACCTGCCGGTACACGACAACCTGAACATGAAATTCTTCGCGGTGAACGAAAACATCGAAGTGATACCTGCAAAACTCGACCCGGAAAATATCAGGGTTGAAATCAGCCCCGAACTGAAGGTAAACGTGCGTGTCGAGTCCATGGGCAGGTTCCTTTACATAATGCCCGAAGAGCTGCCCGGCTACGACACTGATTACACGTTAAAAATGAGCGGCACATACACAACCGTTGCGGGAGTCAAAGAATTCAACACTACGTTGAATATTCATACGGAGAAAAAACCCGCGTCAAAAACAATGCCGCTTTCGATCGGCAAAACCGGAGCCACCGGTTTCGTTATCCACGGCATCACCATCTGCCAGCCCAAGGAGATAGACGCGCTGGGACAGGCGATGATGGACTCCCAGAACTTCGGGTTCGCGCCGATCTACATCGACGAAGAAAAGGGCATTGTCGCGCTCGCGATGGCGGCCACCGTACACAGCGGCGGCGAGTTCAGCTATACGCCCGCCACCGTCAACAGGGCGATAGTCGGCGGCAGCATGCGCGAAGACTGCCTCAAGGTGAGCGGCAGCATGCGGCTGATAGTCCAGGGCGCGAACATCCCGTTCGATTCATTTGTCATGTCGGGAAGGATTGCGAAAGGCCCGTCGGTGCTGAACGGAAACTGGTACTGCATAACATCCGCCGAAGGAATGCCCGACTTCACGGAACTGATCCGCGTTATGGGGCTGGCGGACTCACACGACGACGTGGTGGGTTTCTGCACATTCTCTTCCGCCCCGTTCGAGTCGGACGCGCTCAGGAACCCCGGAGGAACATTCAGCCTCAGCGCCACCAGCGACCTGATAACCGCCGAAATCGATATCCCCGGGTACAGGGAAGCCGACCACCGGGCAGGCATCGCGCTCATCGATAAAGAAACCGGCTCGGTCATCGATTCCAACAGGGTCGAGGTCACAAGCGAAGGCGGGATTATCAGAAAAGTCGTTTCAACAATTCCCGTCGAAGCCGTGGGCCGCGCTGTCGCGGTGCTGACGCTCGATCTGTTCGCCGCAGATAAAATCGAGTTGTAATTTCCGGATAAACGAGAATTCACAAAAAGCCGGCCTTTGCAGGGCCGGCTTTTTTCATGGGCGGGCTTTCTATTTCATGAATATTTCGAACCTGTCTTTTTCGGCCTTGCAGACAGGGCAGACACCCGGCGGCTGTTCACGCGCGCACAGATAGCCGCACACCCTGCAGCGCCATACAGGATACGGAAGAGAATCCGTACCCCGCGCCGGTCTCTTTTCGATTCTCTCTTTTTCAACAGGCCGCCGCTCCGGAACCGGCTCGACCGCCTGTGTCCCTTCCACAACCGCCCGCGATACATATAACGCGCAGTAACATGCGCCCCACTCCTCGACATCGGGATCCCGATAATCGCACGGGCAGATTATATCCAGGTCTTTCTCTTTCTCACCGTCAGCCAGCCTGCACGGGCAGGCGCGGTACCCGTAGCGCCGCTCGTTGATTATAAGGCTGCGCACGAGATCGCGTGTGAACCCGCTGTCCGGGTTCAGATTGTAGCCGCCCCGCCCCGCCTCATCAGCCAGCTTCGCATAATGCGCGTCAACTTCCTCTTCGGAAACATCTTCAGGCTCTTCATATTCCGGACTCATATTTTCAGAGCCTCCCTTATCTGGTCTTCCTTGAAGCCTACTATGCAGGTTTCCTGATTAATCACCATTGTCGGCAGCGAGCACCTCTCGTTCCATTTCCGTAGCTCTTCGATATATTTATCCTTCTCCGCCTTTTCCAGTTTGTCTAGGTCAAGATATTCATACTCGACATTATTGTCTTTAAGAAACTGTTTTGTCTTCTTGCACCAGATGCAGGTACTCAGCGTGAACATCCTCACGTCCCCTTTATGCTCTCCTTCTACCCTGGTAAACGACATATTTCACCTCGCGTTTTAATGATTTCTTTAAGGATGAACGATACAACATAATACCTTTAAAACCTGAAACCTGCCATAGAGTTCCCGCGCTTCCGGTATTGACGGTCCGGGATATATCGAATACCCTGAATTTAACAGGTATATTACAAGAGGAGTAAAAAGTGAAAAGAATAAACGCGGTGATAATGATCGTGCTGGCGGCCCTTGCGCTTGCGGCGCCGGCAATCGGACAGGATGAAGAGGAATGCACGGCATACGTGGCGGGTATCGTCGGTGACGCCGGTTACAGGGAATCCGAAGATGCGGAATGGGAGCCTGTCGAGCTGGACATGTGCCTGTATATCGGCGACGAGTTGAGGACGAAGGCGGACAGCGCGCTCGCGCTCATGTTCACCGAAGAGATCGAAGTTCGCGTGGACGCATTTTCAGTGTTCAAAGTCAGGGCGATGGAGGGCGAAGGCGAACAGCCGAACAGCCTCGATCTGAAAAGCGGTCAGGCATGGGCGAAGGTCGAGAAACTCGAACAGAACGCGCAGCACTCGAAATTCGAGATTCGAACCCCGACGGCAATCGCGGGAGTGCGCGGAACAGAGTTCAATGTCGAAGTGGACGAAGAAGGCAACTCGACAGTGCATGTTCTCGACGGAACGGTAAGCGTGCTCAACGAGCTTGGCGAGGTGCTGGCCGCGGCGGGGATGATGACAAAAGTTTTCGGCGGCGAACTGCCGCTCGATCCCGAGGAATTCGACATAAAGCAGTTCCAGGAAAAGCTGAACGCCTGGAAGGATAAAATATCGATAGGCGAAATCCGCGAAGCGATAAAAGACGAAATCAAGAACAACGTCAAGGAAAAAATCGACGCGCCGGTCAAGAAACTGAAGAAAATATTCTGATTGAATCCGCAACGGAATATGTATTGAAAGGCGGGCCGAAAAGCCCGCCTTTATCTTTTATTCCCAGCTTGCGTCCATGCCGAAGAAAAGCGGGCCGCCGACCCGGATGTTCCGGTGCAGCCTCTGAATGAAATCGTAAGCCGCATCCGGTATGTGAAGATTGATCTGCTGGGGCCGTTTGGCGATTTTCCACCGTTCCTCGACCGGCCCCGGCGCGCCTTCCGATATCGCTTTTTCAACATCGGCCACAAAGCCCGCGACAATAAGGTCGATAAAACTTATCCCCGTCGCAAACCCTTCATCGTAGATATGGACGAATTTATCCCCGAGCGCTCCCCTGTCCCGCGGGAGCCCGTATATGCTTCCCTGGTGTACGAATATTTCATTCATAGCCGCCATGCTGAGCATCGGCTTGCCCCTGTCCCAGTTGAACACCGATATCTCGGCTTTCCGGCCCCCGATCACGCCGTTGAAAAGCGTCACCCGCGCCGGCCCGTTCAACTCCTTGGCGAGAACCGTTTTTTCAACCATATCCTTCACCGCAACCCGGAGCGATTCGCTTTCCGGCTCCCGCTGCGGCCTGAGCATCTTCGCGATCTCTTCGTCGGAAAAATCCACCTCTTCATAAAACTGCGGATACACCAGCGCCCTCAAATCCGTTCCTCCGCCGAGTATCATCGCCATCCGCTCGACGCCGAACCCGATGTTGAACACCGGCACATCTATATCGTAGTTTTTCAATGCAGCCGGCGCGTAAAAACCGAGATTCCCGATCTCTATCTGCTGATCCTTATAGTTAACAAACACTTCCGTATCCGTTTCCGGATCATAATATCTGCTTGCGATTTTTTTCTTTTTGAATGTGCAGCGGTTGAACCCCATCTTTTTCAGGATATCGCGAACCAGCTTCTTTCCGTCCTCCATATCCAGCTTCTCGTCCATCACGACAACCGAAGCCGACGTGCTTTCGAAAAGATGATGCGGGTCCTGCCTCTGCTCGCGCCTGAACCTCGATCCAACCGAAAAAACCTTCACCGGCAGCGGCGCCCTCGTCCGCATACGCTGCAACACGGGAAACCAGTTGCTCGTCATGTGCGACCTGAGAGTCTTTCCCGTCGGAACCGGCTTCAGCTCCTTGAACTCCGGGAAAACTTTTTCGAGTATTTCCGACGCCTGCTCGCCTGTGATCTTCAGCCGAAGCGCAAGCTCTTCGAGAAAATCATCCGCCTCGATCAGCGCTTCCTTATACTCCCTGAGCAGGTTCTGTAGCTGCTCCTCTTTTTCGAAATCAGGTATGATTTTTTTTATATACTTCAGTTTCTGCTTGCTCAACCCGATGTCCGCCCTGTCCAGCCCGGCTATGTAGTAAAGCCTGTCCAGGATCAGCGGCGCTTCCGGCCCGTACTGCCTGTAAACATGCATCTCGTCGACAATCGCCGGGTTGATCATCTCGTCGAGCCCCAGCGAAAGAAACACTTCTCGGAACTTCTGGTTCAACGCCGCAACCGGGTGCTCGTGCCCGGCGTTCATCACATGCTCGCCGAGTTCCGTCGGATCAATCTCGATTTTCCTGCTCAACTCGCTGACGGGATGCCCCTTGCCCTTCATTTCAAATTCTTTATACCATCCGAACGGGCAGAAAATCGCTTTCTCGTCTTTGAGCCTGCCGCGCAGTTCTTTTAGAATGCGAAGCGCAATGTCGGGATTCGCAAGATTGCTGGAAAGGTGCGAATACGGATAGACCACAATTGTCTCGGCCCCTACCCGTTCTCGAACCGCAAGCGCTTCCGCCGCCGCTTTGCCCGCAATGATTTCCGGCGCTTTCTCGTCCGGTTTTTCAGATGCTATCATCATTACCAGCGCGTTGTCGGCGCTCGCCTCGGATACCACCGGCGGCTCGACTTTCTCGGCAAACCGCGTCTGCTCAGTTGCTCGAAATGAAAAAGGCGCCGAATGTATGAAAAGAAGTCTCATGTTATTGCTCCATTTTATTGCTGTTAATTGCTTTCTTATCAAACAAGCGGTTTTAATGTTAACTCATTTGGAACATTTATTAAAGATTGCCGCACTCAATACACTCTAGCCTGCATTCTCACCAGTGCAGGTTAAAATCGTGATAAAACCTGTAATACAAGGCGCGGCGAGGGAGTGGTGAGGGAGCATACTGTTGCCGTATGTGACCGATCCCGAACCGACGCAGCAACGCAGCAGGACAGGTTTTATCACGATTTTCCGGATTTCTCTGTGAGAAATCCGGGCTAATCACGGGATTGTTACTTTACACAGGTTGTCGCAAACCGGTGGAAAACGCCTTCGGTTTGACCGTTGCAAACAGCAAGCGTATAATTAATGTCATAGTTAGAAGGTATTTATGATAACTTGTTTTACCTGAATGTACGTTTAACAATACTGATACAGGGAAAAACAAGAATAGGACAAACATTGATTATTTTTCCAAAAACTTGTTGCAGGAGTGGGAAATGATAAAACGCCGCAAAGAAAAAGGCTCTGTAAAATTAATGGAACTTCTCATTGTGATCGTTGTTATTGGACTCCTTTCAACAGTTTTTATTCCTTCATATCTCCAGTACACATCAAGGACAAGAGTTAAAACAGCAATCCGGTACATCCTGACCATGAAAAAAGCTGTTGACAGCATGGCGAACGTATGTAGAGGGTACCCGATGCGAATCGACGACCCGAACATGGATTCCGATCCCACCGATATCAATACGCTCCTCCGGGTAATAGACCTGACAGAATGCAGAGGAGACCAGAGCATTAACGAATATAACGCTTATATATTCCCGAAAAAAAATCAGTGTACGGGAGAATCAATATCCAAAGAGATGTTGAATGCCTATCCCGGCAGCGGCGCTTCTACGCTGTATCATTCCTCAACGCTTTGCAAGTCGAGTTGTGAACTTGGAGACAATGCCTGCTATGCGACTTTAGGAGAAAACAATTTCTGGGACGTGTTTGTGACGGATCCCGCCGAACCGCTCTGTTCGCCCAATTACGGAGCGCCCGCCGGCCCGGAATTTCCCGGCCCGTACACCCCCGGCTGGAACTACAACCTGCTCTATTCCGGATACCCCGGAGACGTCACAAACGCGCATAACAAACCCGTGGCGGTGATCTGCGGAGTTGCCCGCGGCTACAAAACCGGAACTGTAAAGATCATCGTGAACACCGGCGGCTACTATTCCGGCACGGCTGTCGCCGACGGGAGCGGCGTGTTCGATATTAACGGCGCGCCACTCGCATCGGGCTGTCCCTGCGGCCCGTACTGCAAGGACAATCTCACCGGGCGCGAAGGCTGCTGCGCTTCATGCGGACACGAAAAAGGAATCGGCTTCAAATTCTGACCTGCTGCATTTATTATGCTTTTTTCATGCTGATAAACTTAACAAAGTTATGTTTCACTTTACGACCCTTATAATGTAAAATCGTTTTGTCGCATGCAGCGATTTTCCGAAAGGGGTTTTTCAATATGAAAAAATCAGCCGTTTTTGCAATGACTATTCTTCTTGGTCTTTTCGCGATATCAGCCCTGTCCGCTACTCCGAGCACTTTCGAGATAAAGAAAAGTAAACAGCCGCCCGTTTCCCCGGCATGGGTTTTCGACCACTGGGTATGGGAAGACGACGACAACACCCAGGATGCCGTGTTCGAGCTGGTGAACGGCTACGCCGAACACAACATACCTGTCGGCGCAGTGGTCATCGACAGCCCGTGGTCGACCGAGTACAACAATTTCGTCTGGAACCGGGAAGCTTATCCCGACCCTGAAGGAATGATCAACAAACTGCATGAACGAGGCATCAAAGTCATCCTCTGGGCAACTACCATGATGAACGAAACCAGCAACAGCGGAAATTTCGAGCCGAAGACAGGCAACATTTATTACGAGGCAAAGAAAAAGGGATACCTCTGCAACAACGGGAAAGCCCACAAGTGGTGGAAAGGCGAAGGCGGGTTCCTCGATTTCACAAACCAGGATGCGCGCGACTGGCTCCACAAAATGATGGATAACGTAATCGACATGGGAATCGACGGCTGGAAAACGGACGGCATCGCCTCCCTGTTCCCGTCGGACGGAACCTGCATGACCGGCCCGCTTTCGATGCAGAAATATAAAGACATGTACTACATGGATATGTATGAATACATTCACTCGCGGAACCCGCAGGCGATATCATGGTCGCGCTCGGTGGACATTCGCGCGGCCAACCCGAAAGGGTTCGCGCCGATCAGCCACTCGCCGGTGAACTGGGTCGGCGATGAACTGCATGACTGGTCTTCAAACGGCTTCATCGAAGCGATCGAGGATGTTCTGGACTCGGGAAGGCTCGGCTACACTGTTGTCGGATCGGACATCGCGGGCTACAACGGCAGTATGGAAATATCCAAACAGCTTCTCATCCGCTGGGCACAGTTCGGCGCTCTTAATCCGCTGATGGAAAACGGAGGCCACAAGGCGCACGAGCCATGGCTCCACGACCAGGAGACCACCGATATTTACAGGAAGTTCACGCGGCTGCATCTCGAACTGAAACCTTATCTCTATTCGATGATGATCAAGGGTCACGAGAAAAAATCTTCCATCATCCACCCCACGGGCGGGAAATATCAGTACCGGCTCGGCGACCACCTCTTCGCTTCGATACTCTACACCGAAGAGAACTCGCGCGAAGTCAGCTTCCCCTCCGGAAAATGGATGGATTACTGGGAGCCCGGCAAATTCTATTCGGAAGACGATACTATCAGCTACAACTGCCCGCTGGACCGTTACCCGCTCTTCGTTCGTGTCGGCTCGATCATACCTCTCAGCGTAGTGGACGGCGAACTGGGCCACGGAGACGATACTTTCGCGGGTAAAATAACCCTCGATATCGTGCCCGGAGATAGTTCGAGGTTCCTGCTCTGCGAGGAAGGCCGCGACAGGGTTCCGATCGCACTCACCATGGACGGCGGAAAGAATTTCTCCGTATCCGCAGGCACCGGAACAAGGCCTTTCATCATAAGGGCGTACAGCGACGAACACCCCTATGACGTTATTGTCAACGGCGAAAACATTCCGCCTTCCGAGAACCTGTCCGGGCTGGGCGGCACGCCGGGCTATTATTTCTACGACGAAGCTTCAAAAAGAATTTTCATAAATCCCGGTTCATGTGATAAACTTGACGTAAAGGTGACATTCGAGGACTAGCCTGTTTCGGGGAGGGATCAGGTATTATGGCGGATACAGTGAAACTCGGCATACTGGGAGCAGGTTACATGGCGCGCGCGCACATCGAGGCTTTGCGCGACGTGGCGGGCTGCAAGGTTGTGGGCGTATCTCATGCCCGAAGAAGCAGCCTGAGAAAACTTGAAAAAGAAACCGGCGCGGATCCATTCGAAAATCCGGAAGAATTGTTATCCGCCGTGGATGCGGTGGATATCTGCCTGCCGACATTTCTGCACGAAGAGGCTACCTTAAAGGCAGCTCGCGCGGGAGTTCACGTTCTCTGCGAGAAACCGATCGCGCTCGATTACGCCGCGGCAAAAAGAATGATCTCCGGCTGCGCCGGGGCGGGAGTCCTGCTGATGGTCGCCCATTGCCTCAGGTTCTGGCCCGAATACACGTTCATAAAAGAATCCATGAACAGCGGAAATTTCGGAAACCTCATGTCGTTTCACGGCTGGCGACACAACTGCACGCCCGCATGGTCATCGCGCGACTGGCTTCTGGACGAGTCCCTCAGCGGCGGGCCGACTCTCGACCTGCACATCCACGACGCCGACATGATCCAGTTTTTGTTCGGCAAACCTTCTTCCGTTCGCGCAACGGGTTTCTCGACCGGCAACATCCGCTCGATCTGCTCGGAGTTCAAGTTCGACAGCGTTCATCACGCGCGTGCGGAAGCCGGCTGGTACTTCCCGAAATCTTACCCGTTCCACATGGGATACCGCGCGGTGTTCGAGAACGCCGTGGTTGATTTCCACTCACAGCATGACCCGGAAATCAGGGTGTTCCGGCCCGGCGGGAAAATGTGGACACCGAAACTGAAACTGTCGGACGGCTACAGGGAAGAATTGAAATATTTTGTCGATTGCGTCAGGACCGGGCGCGAGCCTTCGCTGAGCAGCGCGCAGGATGCCGCCCTGTCTCTCAGGATGGTGCTTGCCGCGGCTTCATCCGCGAAATCGGGAAAATCCGTCAGGATCAGTTGACCGGGCGTTCGGTTGCGCCGCCTTTTATCCAGTTGTTCTGAAGCAGGTAGTTGTACATGACCCACGCGGCACGCGCATGGCCCTTCTCGTTCCAGTGCCCATCACAGGGAAAAAGTATTTCCTTATAATCTTCTTCACCGTTCACCATGGGGTACAGGTTCAGCATCAGGATGCCTTTTTCCGACAATTTTTTTCCCATGTCGTCCAGATACGCCAGCCGGCCCGACGGAAGCGGAATTATCAGCACCATCAGTCGCGCCCCGTTTGCCCTGCATATCGCATCCATCCCGAACACTACCTTATAATACTTCTCCCACAGCTCGTTAAACGACTCGTCTTTCGGGTCGCCGAGGAACCGTTTCACATCAAATTTCCTGCGCGTCAGGTTGAAGTTAAGGTACTTATACTGGAACAGGTTGGCTATATGCAGCTTCCTCATCATGGGATGCCGCATCAGCCGGGGCAGCAACAGCTTCAGTTTGTTATCGTAGTTGTATCCGTACTCGCCTTTCTCGTTGATCCGTATTATCTCCGAAGTTATCTCCAGCGGAAGCCCGTTGTCGTCCACGCGGTCCCAGTTGTTGTAGCGCAGGTCGAAAGTATCGTTCACATACGAACCCAGTATCACGATATCCGGCTGGAGCCGGATTCCCTTGTTTCGCAGGAAAAGATACGATTCATCCGGCCCGCGGCCCGTGGCATACCCGCAGTTGATAACCTCGTACTTCAGCGACGGGTCGGCCATTTCGTTGAGCAGCTTTTCAAGCCCGGCGGAATAAGTATCATCGTCATCGACCCCCTCGCCGAACGTCCACGAATCCCCGAGCGTTATCACCCGTAGCGTGCCCGACGGCTTCTCCATCGTTGTCTCCGGCCCGCGCAGGCCGAGCGAATTAACATTCACATTGAAGTACTTGCGAACATTGTTTTTCCGGTCGAGATAAATAAACGGCTTCGCCGTCGCGCCGGGTTTCAGGCTCGCCGGGATAGGCACTTCCGGGTCATAGCGGAAAAGCGGAATCCCTTCCCTGTACTCGAAACTCTCAGGGGGATACAGCCCTGCAACCCGCAGCACAGCCTCGGATACAAACAACCCGGCAAGCAGGCAGATAACTATGAACATCAGCAGGAATATCGCCGTCCTCGCGGCGCTTCGCTTCCCCGCCGGGGCTTCTTTTTTCTGAGGATTATTCAACCGCCTTTTCCCCTCCCGGTCATTCGATTTTAGTTTCATGTATCATTCCAGTCAATTAAACATGATATAGCAATAAAGAAATACGATTTTGCAACTATTACTATACAAAGCTCCCTATATACGCTTTGATTCAGGTTTTTTCGAATTTAGTTACAATGAACAACCCAGGACTTAACCTGCAAAACTCTCTTCAATAAAACCCTTTTCGATCCAAGAAATCCTATCTTAATAGCGAAAATAAAACATTAGTGAATCTCGTTAGTATAAATCACCGGTTTCAAAACCATAGAAATCACATTTGAAAAATATTTTATTTACTTTCATAAAGTATAGAGGTAGTATGAAAGTGTTATCTAGAAATAGGCTAAATTGGTCAATTTTTGTCATTTAAGTCATGGCCATATCTATACTAATTCTAATTAATTACTAAATTTTACAGAGAGTATTCGCTATGCATAAAAAATTTTTATTTAACTTGTTGTTAATAGGCATCTTATCAATTATCACAGCCGTTTTTATTGAGTTGACAGTTCGATTGATACCTTCAGAAATCAGCCATTATAACTCAACATTTTATAATGTCTCTGACAAGGAGCTTGGGTACATACATGCGCCGAAACAAAATTCTTGCTATAACAAAGCATGTTTTCAAAATAAATCTGCAAAAACAGACTCAAATGGTTTCCGAAATCCGGGAGAAGAACGTGAATTATCTGATTACGCAATTACTATTCTCGGAGACTCTATGACTGCGGCATGGCAGGTTTCTCAGAAAGAAACTTTCAGTGCCATGATAGGTAATATTCTCAATACTTCAGTATTGAACCTCGGAACAGAGGGCTACGGAACACTAAACGAATTACTTGCATATAAAAAGCATATTAAATTTGGCAACCTTGTTATCCTCATGTTTACAGAAAACGACATAATCGACAATCAATGTGAACTTGTTCTAAAATCTGAAATGAAAGGAAATAAACTATTAGCTCCTTGTGCTTACTTGCAAGACAATGAAATGCGAATCAACATGGATTTTGACACCAGTTATTACTACAGACCTGCATACAGAATAAAAATCAGGAGATTATTTAGATCCTCTATTCTTCTCAAAAACCTATTGAAAAGAGCTGTTAATAAAAAACCCAAAAGCACGACTCAAAACGATGAACTTCTGGAATATTTTAATGTCTACACTCAGCAGGAAAGCCAGGAATGGAAAGATGCTTGGGTTATTACAGAGAAAGTTCTTATAGAGCTGAAGAAAGAGATTGAGAAAAACGGCGGCCAATTTGTTCTCGTTTTGAACGCAACACATATGATGACTTCTAAAAACTGGAAAAAAGATATGTCTCATAGGATAACTAACTTGAATTTATTTGATGAATTGGATCCGCTTTATCCTGTTGAGAGAATGAAAAACATCGCAGAGAGAAACAACATAAAATGCTATACAATGCAAGACCGTTTCATCAATTATAGAGATACTTTTAATGTCGAGTATCCATATTTTTCTTTCTGGTGCGATAAACATTGGAATCCGATAGGCCATTTTATCGCAGCGAACGTGATTGCTGAATACTTGGTAAGAGATGGTTATTTTTATCTTTCAGATGATGGGAAAAACAATCTCTATAAAATCATCGAAACAAACTTGAATACACCTCCAATCGAACTGCTTGGGAAAAAATCATTCGACTCCATATTCAACCATGGAATATATAAAGGCAACTCACATCTAAGTGAAATGAATATGTCTGAAGGAAAGTAGATTGAGACAATTCTGGAATATTTCAATTTCATCAGAATTCAAAATTCATTATTATCTCCATATTTATTCTATTGGAAAACAAATTGCTTTATTTTCAAGTTGATATTCATCTTTTTAATTATTGATCAAAAAAAGCTATAATGTTAGAATATTTGCTTTAATTCATTGAAATGCAGCGCGGGACCAGCCGCGTAACTACAGCGTGACAGGAGAAGCCGGACCCGGCCCGGCGCAAAAACAGAATGGCTTTTTTCAAAGAATTCTTACAATTTCTTAAGGAGCGCAAACTCTGGTGGCTGGCTCCGATCATTATCGTTCTTATGCTGCTTGCGGTTATCGTGCTGCTGATCGAATCTTCACCGGCTGTCGCTCCATTTATCTACACAATATTCTGACGAGGAGCAGACCGGCGGCAAAGAGACGGCGCGGGTTTTTGGCTTATGAATATATTAGGCATCTCCGCATATTATCACGACAGCGCCGCCTGCCTCATCCGCGACGGCGAGATAATCGCCGCTGCGCAGGAAGAAAGATTCACGCGAAAAAAGCATGATCCCGCCTTCCCGGCAAACGCAACGCGCTACTGTCTCCGCGAAGCGGGCCTGACACCGGACGACATCGACTATGTAGCATTTTACGATAAACCGTTCATAAAATTCGAGCGTATCCTGCTCACCTATCTGAGTTACGCGCCGAAGGGGCTCCCTTCGTTCCTGATGGCGATGCCGGTGTGGCTGAAGCAGAAACTCTGGCTCAGCGAGGTGATTGCTAAAGAGCTGGGCTTCAGCGGAAAAGTGTTGTACCCCGAGCATCACGAATCGCACGCCGCAGCCGCGTTTTTTCCTTCGCCTTTCGACGAAGCGGCTATCCTCACCGTCGACGGCGTGGGTGAGTGGGCAACCTCAAGCTACGGCGTCGGCACCGGCAACCGTGTTTCGCTTAAAGGAGAAATTAAGTTCCCGCACTCGCTCGGGCTCCTCTATTCCGCGTTCACTTATTATTGCGGTTTCAGGGTCAATTCCGGCGAGTACAAGCTCATGGGGCTCGCTCCATACGGCGAGCCTGTATATGTCGATAAAATCAGGGACAACCTTGTCGATATCAAAGAAGACGGCTCGTTCAGGCTGAACCTGAAGTACTTCGGCTACATGGCCGGGCTGCGTATGACCAACAGGCATTTCGACCGCCTGTTCGGGCTGCCGCCGCGCAAACCGGAGACCCCGATAACGCAGGAATACATGGACATTGCGCGGTCGATCCAGGTCGTGACTGAAGAGATCATCCTGAAAATGGCACGAAGCATCCGGCGCGAAACCGGGATGAAAAACCTGTGTCTCGCGGGCGGGGTCGCGCTCAACTGTGTCGCAAACGGACTGCTGCTCAGGGAAAAAATCTTCGATAATATATGGATACAGCCGGCTGCTGGCGACGCCGGCGGCGCTCTCGGCGCGGCGTACATCGCATGGCATCACTACCTCGACAAACCGCGCGAGGCGACGGGCAAAGACAAGCAGAAAGCTTCGTATCTCGGGCCATGCTTCGGCGACGACGAAATTAAAAAATACCTCGATGAAAATAATATTCCTTACGAAGAACTGGCACAGGACCGGGTCGCGCCGCGCGTCGCGGAAATCATCGAAAGCGAGAATGTGGTGGGCTGGTTCCAGGGCCGCATGGAGTTCGGCCCGCGCGCGCTCGGCGGGCGCAGCATCATTGGCGACGCGAGGTCGCGCAACATGCAGACCACAATGAACCTGAAGATAAAATTCCGCGAATCGTTCAGGCCGTTCGCGCCGTCCGCGCTCGCGGAACGCGCGGGCGATTATTTCGACCTCGATTGCGAAAGCCCGTACATGCTGCTCGTCGCGGAGGTCAGGGAGGAAAAACGCTGCGGCATATCAGAAAATGATGCGGCCCGCCGCGGACTGGACAAGCTGAAAGTCATCCGCTCGGACGTGCCGGCGATAACGCATGTGGACAACTCCGCGCGCGTTCAGACGGTGAACAGGGATGACAACCCGCTGTACCATGAAATGATAAGCGAGTTCGAGAAACGGACGGGCTGCGGGCTGATAATAAACACGTCGTTCAACGTGCGAGGCGAACCGATCGTGTGCTCGCCGGAAGACGCCTACAGGTGCTTCATGCGCACGCAGATGGACTACCTGATCATGGGCAGATTCCTGCTGGACAAAAAGAAACAGCCTGAAGTTGAGCTCGAAGACGACTGGCAGACGGAATTCCCGCCCGATTGACGGCGGCTTACGCAAGGAAAGGATAATATGCCGGACAAGGATCCGATAGCTGAACAGAGAACCAACGAACGCAAGTTCGGCGTTGTGGGAATCATTTTTTTCCTGCTGCTGGGCACGTTCATGTACTGGCGCGGCAGGCCGAACGCGCCTTATATCTGCGCGGCGCTGTCGTTTTTCTTTATAATCGTCAGGTTCGTGATCCCCGCGCTCCTGCCGCCCGTCTATAAAGGCTGGGTGGCTGTCGCAAAAGTTATCGGCTGGATAAATATCAACGTTCTGCTGTCCGTAGCGTTCTTTGTCGCGGTTACTCCGGTCGCGTTGATCGCGCGTCTTCTGGGCAACGATTTCATGAAGAAAAAATACGATCCCTCCGCGGAAACCTACTGGCAGTTGAGGGAAGAGAAGCCCATCGACCCCGCCTCTTACGAAAAACGGTATTGATTCCCCGAAGTTAACCTGCATTTCTCACCAGCGCAGGTTAAAAATCGTGATAAGGCTGATAATACAAGGAACAGCAAGTGAGTGGTGAGGGAGCATACTGTTGCGTATGTGACCGATCCCGAATCGCCGCTG
>Ga0116162_10000057_pt1 | contig 98470 bp, 110 predicted proteins | sample AD_UKC105_MetaG_FD_89875 | JGI IMG/M metagenome (GOLD analysis project Ga0116162, IMG submission 89875) | Active sludge microbial communities of municipal wastewater-treating anaerobic digesters from Hong Kong - AD_UKC105_MetaG | ecosystem: Engineered > Bioreactor > Anaerobic > Digestate...
CCGTTAAAATGAATTTTTCAGATTATGAAAAGATATTGACAAAAAGTTCATAAAACAGTTAATAGGATTCCGTAAACCCGTCTTATGCGCGACATCACTTTTTATTAACCGTTATCATATTATGACACAGAACACCCCCAGAAAAAAAACTGACCTCCGATTGATACAATCAATTCAACGAGCAGCTAAAATACTTGAACTCTTTCTTGATGAAAAAAATCCTATAGGCATAACCGACTTTGCACAAAAAATGAACCTGCCAAAAACGACCATACAGGGAATAGTAACCACCCTCGTTGAACTGCGCTTCCTTGAACGTGATCAGCTCACCTCAAAATACCGACTTGGCGCGAAACTTTTTCAGCTCGGCATGACCTACGCGACCAATATGGACCTCATAACCCTCGCGAGGGTCTGGATGGAGCGTGTCTGCTTCCAGTTCAGAGAGCCCGTCAACCTGGGGATACTGGTCGGCAAAAAAGTATTAATACTCTACCGCGCCGAACCTGAAAAAAGATTCATGACATTTCCCCAGAGCGGATCAGTCGTTCCGGCGCACACGACCTGTATCGGAAAAGTCCTCTTTGCCTACATGAGGGAAGACAAAAGAGAAGAAATTTTCAAAGATTATGTTTTTGATAAACTCACCGAAAATTCAATAAGCAACCTCGATGACTTTCGCAAAGAACTGGAAACCGTCCGCGAAACGGGGCTCGCCTTTGACAACGAGGAAAATTTTATCGGCCTCATGGGAGTCGGCGGCCCGATCTTTAATTATACCGGCCAGGTGATCTCTGCTTTCGCCATAACCGGAGATGCCGAGCACATTAAAAAAATCAAAGAAGAAATCATCAACGAAGTCCGCTTCACATCCAGGGAAGTATCTAGCCAGCTCGGATATAAAGGGACCATCAACTCCAAATAACCGGTATCAGGAGGGACCGAATCGCCCCCCCTGATACAGACCGGCAAAGGAGATAAAAAAGTATCACTGAATTTTCCAGTTGAAGCCTATCATGCACGCAAGATAGGGATCATTCTCATAATAACGGTCCTTGATATACGACCCTCCAAGAACGGCGATATAGGGATAACTCCCCTCCGGAATAAAATCAAACATCGGAGTCCAGAGCAGAAGCCCCATCATTGACATCGAATCATCACTCCTGTTGCTTTCGACCCATTTGTCAATAAAGCGGACCCCGACACGAAGCATGATCGGCTCTATGAGATAGACGATTTTCGCGTCATGCTGCATGAAAATATCATTGCCCTTATGAAGCATAAATGTCGTCGGGTCGTAATAATGGTCGCTGAAATTATATACATGATAATCAGCGGTAAAAGAATACAGTGCCGCCAGGCCTTTGATGGCAACCTTGAATGTCGGCGTTACCGACATGCGGAAGCCGCCGCCATTTGACTCCGATTCAGCATTGTCCTTGCGGTCATCATTGTTCGCGTAGTATTCATTGCGCCGCACATCATCCCGAGAAAATTTATAAATCCCGCCGTACAATTCCTTGTAGATGTAATCGTAACCGGCAGTGAATACCACGTCAAATATCGCCAGCGGTTCAAGCTTCATATAAAATGACGCCCTGTTGCAGGACGGTGTCCACATCTCCTGAACCCCGAGATCGACCTTTGTTGTCTTGAACAGAATCCCCGGCTTTTCAATCAGGGGGATGCTATAGTACAGGGTGCTTTCGATTTTAAATCCCAGGTAATTGTATGATAAACCGATATTGTTGTTCCAGTACAGTCCGCGCACCGACTGCTGCGCGGTGGGGTGTTCCCTTACCTGTTTTTTCCCTGAATCGGGATTAACTGCTTCTTCATCCGCCCTGAGAATCGAAATAGTACCAACTCCAAAACAAAAACATAGGAGTATAAAAAGCACAGCTTTTTTTTTCATAATTTCTCCATACTTCTCAGAATATCACACTCAAACCGTTTATTTCCATAACAGGAGTAACAAAATCCAACGAACCATAGATCATGGTGCGGTCACATCACTCCAGCTAACCCAGTTATTAATATCATCAGTAACCGTCCATGGCCCCTCATAACCAGTCGCGGATACAACAGCCCTTATGCGATAACGTATGTGATATGCTCCGGGGCTATGTGAAACTGATAAGGTCGCACTGGTATAAGTTGCGATATCCTCAAAGGGGCCATCTTCGCTTGTACTGGAGTACTTCTCTCTGACATAATCAAGATCATAGTAAATCCCCGTAGGACCAGTAAAAGTCCACGATAAATCGACCCTGTAGGTTGCCCAGCCGCCATCTGCACAAGTCAGACTTACCTGGGGAAGTTCCAGATATCCAAGGTCTGATCCCGTTTCACCGGCTCCGCCAGTATTGATCCCGCATACCGCGTAATAATATCTGCCACCGAGATAAACATCGCTACTGGCATTGTCAACATAGCTGGTACTGGTCAGCTTGTTTGCGATCATGGTAGTCGCATCCCAGGGACCGTTCTCATTTGTTGACCGGTAGAGAGTATAGGTTGCGGCCCTTGCGGCCTCGCTCCAGCTTATAGTAATGCTGTCCCAGTCAGATCCGTCTGACGCGATCACGGTCGGCGCCGGCGGTACAGAGGGGAGGGCCATGCCACGCGCGTGTGCGCTGAAGGAACTTTCCCCGTCGCCATTGACCGCTTTCACTTTATAATAATAGGTGGTATCAGTTGTTATTCCGTTTGATACGGTATCAGAAAATGAATATGAAGCGGCACCGCTGTCGGAAACCGAACCGATACTGTCACCGTAATTGCCGGTGGCGATGGTGCAGCGGTAAACCCGGTACGATGCTGCATAGGCATCGGCCCTGTCCCATGAAATCGTTATCCGGTTTTCCTCGTCGATCGTTGCATCAACGTTGAGCGGAGCCGAAGGGATAGCGACACCTCCAGCCGATATGTTGCCTTTATCGGGGGTGCTCAGGTCGCTTGCGCCCGCCGAGTTCACGGCCTTGACCGCGTAGCAGTAAACATCTTCAGTTGACAGAGAATTATCGTCATATGTCAGGCCTGAAACTGAGCCCAGGCTTTCATAATCGGTCGGAAGTGTTGAGCAATCTCCTGATGCGGGATCAAGGCTGCGGTAAATGGAATAACTTTCGGCTTCAGTGACCGAGGTCCATAATACAACAACTTTGTTGCTGTAGGTCCCGTCGGTTGCCTCAACCGTTGAAGGAGGATTGTTTGGAACATCATAGGGGAACCATCCGCTCACCACATCGCTCTTCGCTCCTTCGCCGTCTTCATTCTCGGCACTTATCCGGTAATAATATGCCTTCCCTTCTGCGGCAGTATTTACGTCATCATAGGAATAAATATCATCAGTCGTTCCCGAATCACCGTCAACATCAATCGTGTTAAGTTCTGCTGCGGTTACGCCTCCATCCGGTGATATGCGCGTGTATTCACCCGCGGGGAGATTACTTCTATAAACATGATAGGTGTCTGCGTTATACACCTCGTCCCACCTGACATAGACGTGGTGTAAATAATTTTGTGAGGCATAGAGAGAATCCCGTGAAGGAGGAGTTGGCGGTTCCGGTGCGAGATCCCCGGCATAACCAAGGTCAGATTCACTCATTGAGCTGTCCCCTCCCCTGTTCACCGCGATAACGCTGTAGTAATAGAACCTGGCTTCTGAAACGGTTTCATCAACCCATTCGTTGGCGATTACACCGCTGGTAATGAGCCTGAACTCGGCACCTTCCTCATCAATTGCCCGGTATACTTTATACGTATCAGCTCTTTCCGAGGCGTCCCAGGTTATCTGCACCTGGTTCCCGAATGAGCCGTCAGTGGCGTTAATAGTCGCCGGCGCATCAGGAGGCATCGGCGGCGAAGAAGATTCTTTTGCATCATCACAGCGTGAAAAACATATACCCAGCACCGTCAGAAGAAAAACTATCATAATCATACTCATGGTTTTTTTCATGACTCTCTCCTTCGGAAACATTGATTTCGTCCAGTACTCCTGCGAAGTATGGAACAATAGAGATATATTCCCTTGTAATTAAACAGATTTTTCATCCTTTATTCAGCCGCAGGTAATAGAACCTTCCTGAGATATTCCATTTCTCACCCCTCCCCCACTTTCATATCCATTTTCTTTTTCTTCTCAGGCTCTTCATTTCCGGATGAGCCCAGAAAACGATAGGTAAGCCCGAGTGCGACACTTATTCTGTATTCATCAAAAGTTTTATGAAGATAGTGATAGGTCGGGTCTGTGACATAGGTATATTCAGTGGTGTATGTCTCTTTTGATGTCATCAATTCATAAGAAGCGCCGAGGTTGACATCAAACCGGTCTGAAATCATAAAACCAAGCCCCCCACCGAATGTATGGCTTGGCAGGAGCGGGTCTGCTTCATTTCTCTTGCTTTCTTTGATACCGAAATCATTGTAGGAATATCCCAAACTGATACACACGTTTTTCATAAACCACCATTCAAGGCATCCACCCAGACGGTAGCCGACATCTTTATAGTCCTTTTCCCTTCCTTCCATGTCACGGATCCGCATGAGACTCAGTTCGCCGGATATTTCAGCTTTAAGATTTTTCAGTATATTATATGAAACACCGAGATTGAAACGCATCGGATACTGCATGCTGAAAGTCGAAGAACCGTTGCCGCTGGTGTATTCCATATCCTTGACCTTTGTCCCATCCTTGAAAATATTCAGGTTCCCGCTTGTTTCAATCAATGGATTGACCTTGAAGTGATTGGTCTTTTTCTTCATGTCAACAGGAGTGTAATATTCATATTTAAAACCGATATTCAGGTCCTTTATTGGCTTGAAATGAAAACCGACAGTGAGGCTCGCACCATGACCGGTATAGTCAGTATCGATGTTCCATTCATTGGCTGCGTCTTTTTCAACGACATCGTCAACCACATAGGTCACATCTTTCACCTTGATATTCATGTTGCCGGTGTAATAGATATACCTGACACCCACCGCTGCGGACATCCATTCAACTATTTTATACACGCCTCCCACAACACCGCCGATAAAATATTCGGTTCTTGTCGCTTCAGCATCACGGCTGAACGAATTAAATATCGACGTTGATGATTCGGCTTCGGTCATGGCAAGCTGGCTTTCTCGTGTCGCAAGGTTACCCCAGTCGATAACCGCGAGGCCCCTGGGGAAAAACATTCCGTTCGCGGCCTGCATAACGCCGAGGTGAAGATAGACCGCCCAGTCATGCCCGTCGGTCCGGTCACGGTAAACGACACACAGGTCGGGCAGGATGGGGGCGACTGTTTCAGCATAATAAAAATCAGGCAGCCCCCCGGTAAAATTATCTCTGGTGTGAAATGTCCTGACCGGATCATAGTCTCCGACCTTGATCGCGTAATAATCCATTGTATGCTCTTTTCTGACATTATAGGTCTGGCTGCTGAACATGATACTGAGTCCGGTTTTGCCCATGAAGGCGAGGCCCGCGGGGTTGTAATACGCGGCATCTGCCGAGGTTGAGGCGCTCCTGTTGAGAGTCCTGACATACTCAACACTGTGATTGGGAATTATACCGCTTTCCTGGTACAGACGTGTTGCGTCAGCATTCCGGATCATGAATATAACGATAATGCAGGCGAAGAAGGCATATACACAACGATTCATAGTTCCTCCTTTAATCAATCAAGTTAAGTCACAAAAGCTCCGGCATTGTGTATTTAATAACTTCCCGGATTCCATGATGAACTCCAGTCATAGCTGCTTGTAAACGGGAAAGGCGAATACTGGCTGTTCCCGTCATCGTCATCGCGGTACATCATGCGAACCGTATCTCCCATGTATTCGAAATCCGCATAGGAATCGGAGTCCTCAACTTTCACGCCCCCTTCAACGGTATAGTTAGCATTGATTGTTCCAATATAATCACCCCATGGAGAATAAAGGTCGAATGCCCCGGTGATGGTCCCGTTCTTTGACGTAATTCCGTCGAGAAGACCGGAGACAGAACCATCCAGCATAAATCCATGAAGATTGTTGTTGGTCGGATGATTATCATTGTAGTCCACTCTTATCGTATAACCTGCGGAATCCCTGTTGCCGTCAAGGTACTGGGTCCAGGTCATCGTGTTCCGCGGCCTCAAGCTTACCAGCTGCACTTTCCACTCGAGGTTACCCGAAATTACTCCCGGAATATTCACGGTCTTCACTCCCTGTGAGCCGAAAAGGTCCTCCCAGCGGGCAAAGGAATTGTTGTTGAGCGGTCCATATACGCCCCAGTACATCTCGTATGCGTTGAGCAGTTTGATACGGAGGGTATAGGTCTTGATGTGGTCGGTTTTCCCGTCTCCGGGGGTGACCGCAATCGTCACTGTTGTGACTCCTCCCTTGGTCAACATGATGGAGGATGAATATTCTCCGCCACTGAGTACCCCCTCAGAACCATTGAACGTGATGGATGATACTGTTTCATCATCAGGCACAGCGACAATCTTGACCGTTTCAGCGGCATAAGCAAGGGCAACATATTCAAGCTCGTCCGGATCAAAGGTGCTGCCGATATACACTTCCGGGTCATGATAGGTCGAATCATGGGTAAAGGTCCCGGGGTAAATGACCCGTTGAGAATTATGGCTCCCCCAGAAAAGTTTGAGCCCCGCAAGATCCGCATTACTGCTCCCTGCTGTGACGTCAATATCAACCGTAAACGTAGACACATGCGTGCTGCCGTCACCTGAAGTAATCGTGACAACCATTACATATGATTCATCAACTTCAAACCCTGTAAAGGCTCCTGATCCTGTCGTATTAAATTCAAACTCAACTGCTCCCGTTGTTGGGGTATTATTGATTTCCGTAGCGGAACCGCCTATTGTTATTGTCGCAAGAGCGGCCGCAGACTCGGTTGTGATAATGAGTTTCACCAGCCCGCTCTCAATCTTGCCGATTGCAATACTGGTGTCTGCTTCAAACGCTATTCCCGATCCCCAGTCAGAATAATCCTCATAGCTGAATTCAGGGTCAAGAGACGCACCCTCAATACTGAAACCGGTCACCTTCCCGTTAGTTGAATCAGCAGTCAACCGGGTAATCGATACCGTATAATATGCGTGCGTTGTCCCATCCGGGGCCGTGACTGTATCAGGACCCGGTTGAGGCCGATATTCATTTCAATTCTGTCCGGATTTCTTATTTCACCTGCCCCTGCCTGGGAGATTTCAATAGTCCCCTGTTCTGCCTCGGTACTGAGCGCGATATAGGTAGTAGTTTCACCCACGATCGCTGAATAATTCAGCGTATCTGAATCAAAGGTCTGTTGAAAATTGACGGGATTGTCATCCAGATCACTGACACTCAGAGCGGTAAGTCTGGCAGATGAACTTACGAGGCGCACCACGGTAAGTGTATAAGGTGCTTCTGGCTTTACAATGGGTAACATATAATCTAAATTGGCCATTATGAACGATAAAGAACTCTATTCAAACATACTCGGAATCAAGAATCCATGGACGGTAACAGATGTAACCCTTGATTTAAAGGGTAAAACAGTAACAATCCATGTTGAACATGATGCGAATCAGAAACTATCATGCCCTGAGTGCGGTGAAGAATCTCCAGGGTACGACCGAAATGTCAGGAAATGGCGCCACCTCGATACATGTCAGATGACAACTATAATTGAATGTGAGGTTCCGCGAGTATCATGTAAAACGCATGGAGTCAAGCAAGTGCGCGTTCCATGGGCTGAAACTAATTCACATTTTACTGCATTATTTGAAGCTCTGGTAATTAACTGGCTGAAGGAAACATCGATATCTGGTGTTGCCCAGCTTTTAGGTCTGACATGGGATCAAACATCCGGTATTCAGGAAAGAGCCGTTAAGCGTGGTTTGAAACGCCGGAAAGATAAACCGCTTAAAAACATATCTATCGATGAGACATCATTTCAAAAAAGGCATGAATATGTTACTGCAATATACGACAAAGATCATGACATTGTGTTAGATATTTTAGATGATCGGAAATCAGCAACACTCGAACAATGGCTTAAAAACCGGCCAAAACGCCACAGAAAGTCCCTTAAGACGATATCAATGGATATGTGGGATCCTTTTATTCTTGCAGTAAAAAATTCAATTCCTGATTATCAGGACAAGATATGCTTTGATCGATTTCACGTAGCTCAGCATTTTAGTAATGCCGTTAACAAAGTGAGAGCACAGGAACATCGCGCCTTTTTGAAAAATGGTGTAGATAGTCCACTTACTAGAACAAAATATGACTGGTTGAGAAATGCAGGAAAGATTGACAACCGTTCCCGCAGAGAGTTTATGCTGCTTACAAAATTGTCATTGAAAACTGCTCGAGCATGGGCGATAAAAGAAACCGCATCAAGATTATGGAATTATTCATATAGGGGAAGCGCGGAAAAAGCGTGGCGTCATTTACTCGGCTGGATATGTAGATGCAGGCTTGATCCAGTGAAAAAAGTCGGGAAAACTATAAAGAGATATTTATGGGGAATTCTGAATGCGGTTATCTTAAAAGTTTCAAATGCTGTTGCGGAATCTAAAAACGCAACTATCCAATGGATCAAGAAAAAAGCCTGTGGCTTTAGAAGTAGACAGAGATTCAGGATGGCTATATTGTTTCATCTTGGAGGGCTTGATCTTATGCCGGAAACGTGTAAAAACTATGAGTAACCACACAAAATCCGGAAGCCCCGTGTATAAATATTATCAGTGCCGTCCCAGGCTGTCACCATTACTGTTACGACATTCTCTCCAACTTCAAGTGAAATCGGCTCAGAAGCAGATCCGGAGTCAGCGGGTTCACCGTTGATGCTCATCGTAGCGCGGAGATGCTCAGCCATTGCAGTGACGGTAATACTTTCAACTTCGTAGGGCACGGATGTTTCGTACACCCAGTCATAGGGATTAAAGGGATAATTCAGTTCACCATCAGAAACGATGAGATTCGCGAGCCTCGCATTGCTGCTTATTCCATCATCGTAGGCAGTTTTACTCCCTGCGATGTCATCACATGCGGTCATCATCAATAGAGCAATGCTTATGAAAAAGGGTACTGCGATGATTTTGATTAATTTATTCATACAGCTTCTCCCTGCAATTAATTTTACCGACCAGACGGATTATTTTTTCTTTAAAACAAAAAAAATTTTTGGTACACTTTTTTAAAAATTTTACGTTATTATCGAATAAAAAACTATATGTACAGAAAATATATAATCATTCTCAACTGGTCAACAAAAAATTGATAATTAATGAATTTTTTACTACAATGTCGTATCGTATTCTGAAATACGGGTATTATTATGTCAATTAGAAATTTTTATTGAAGAATAAAAGCGATTTCCTGATTTATTAACAGGGGTTCGGATAAAATCAGTTCATGTGGTTCAAAAAAAAACCATAGCTTTACCGCTGAAACAGCAGCAGAATCGAGGATATCATAACCTGAGCTCCTTTGAACTTCAACACGTCCCGCTTTGCCGGATGGCAGGACTTCAATGGCAAGAAGAACCCTCCCCTGCGCCTGCATGCGGCGCGCGGCATAGGGATAACGGGGAGGAAGATTTTTTGAATTGCTCTTCGCCCTCTCTGTTATTGCACCGATAATGTCACGTGTTCGCTTACCCGTATAAGACGAATTCACCTTCTCCCTGCGGTAATCAATAACGGGAGTCGTCATATCAACGCTGACGAATAAATGGTCCGGCAACCGTGAGGCGTCATATCCGGACCGGGAATCCTGGCCCCGGAAGGCACCATCAGCTCCATTCTGCCCGGCAATACTTGACAGTCCCCTGTTCACCTCAACATTCAACTGCATCCTGTTTCCGGAATGGAGAAGCATGGCAACGAGCAGGGCATGCACCATAATTGAAATCGCCATGGCTTTTCTAAAATTAAATTTTACCGGGAAGGCATGGATAAGCTTACACACATACATAACTTGACATATAGCAGCCGGTTTTTATCATAGTCAATGATAAAATTGTAACAACAGCAAAGAGGATTTTATGACAGATGGGAAAGGGCCAACAGACTTTGATCACAGTGACCAGAAAATAATCGATGAACTGGAGCACACCCCTGAAGGGCAGCAATTAAATCCCGGGGGAGTGTGCGGTATGATCCATAATCACATGCAGCGGCCCGGAGAAACGTATATCTTTATCGATGATAATGACAGAGTGTTTGTATGTTATGTTGACCACGATCAAAACCTTGATGAAATGGATTTCTCAAAATACGGGTGGGGGATCAACACCGATGAACAGTCTGTATCATTATCACTGGTTATTCGCGATAAAGAGTATGACGGCAGCACGTGTCTCATGTTCTATTTTAAAAAGAAAGACAGGGAAAGTCTTCGCCAGCTTAGGACAATTATAAACGATGCGAAAATAACCGCATTCTTTCTGTCAATACAGTACGGAGAACTCTATATATTTAAAAAAGCCGAATTTGCTATCCCCGAAAACATAAGAGAACTATTAATACATTAATAAGGGAACTTCTATAAATTACATTTTGGATGTTCCCTTGTGGGCACAACCATTGGATAAATCAGGTTTTATTATTTTTCAGTTAATGAAAAAACCTGATTTTTAGAGGTGCCCATAATTAAGGTTTCCCTGAAAACTCATCAGGCATATAAACAAAAAGGCCTTCCCTTGCGGGGAAGGCCTTTTTGTTTATATGCGTTAAAATCTTATTCTTCAGGAGCGCCGGTGAAAATAGGCTTAGAAGCCTTAAGCACCGCGGTTTCTCCCTGCAGTATGTAGTCAGCTTTACCAAAAAATTTCTGGAACTCAGCGCCGATGTAGAACTGACCTGAAAGAACACGGCCGGTATAAAAAGCGGCTTCCAGATTATCTTTGAGTAACGCTTCACGGTCAGCGCCTTTCGCATCACCGACAAGGGCTTTCATTTTAGGATAAGCTTTTACGAGGCCTATAAGCTGCATCCATGCGTAAGTCAGCATGGTAATAGCCTGCTGAAGCGGGGTCGCGTTGGCGAAAAGATTGAGGAATTTTCCCCCTGCCATTTGCGCTTTCATGTATTCAACAACCTCATCCATTTTAGCAAGGCCCTTTTCCATGATTTTTACGTAATTGTCATCAACAACGCCTTTCGCAGCCGCGATGGTTTCCTGTATTCGTTTTTTGAACACAGAATAGTTGTAATTTTCCTTGTCCATGAGAAGCTTTCTCATGGTGAGGTCCATGGACTGGATACCGTTTGTGCCTTCATAGAGTGAAAGGATTTTTGAGTCACGCGCATACTGCTCTACCGGATAGTCAGAGCAGAATCCGTATCCGCCGTATACCTGGATCGCGTCACCGGTAACGTCCCATGCCGTGTCGGTATTCCCTGCTTTATTGACCGGGATAAGAAAATCAACGATGGCCTGGCACTCTTTCTTTACATCCCCCTGCTCAACATGAGTGAGGTCAATGCATTTGCCGAGGTAATACGTAAGGGTTCTCATTGCTTCGACCCTTGCTTTCATTGAGAGAAGCATGCGTAAAACATCGGGATGATTAATAATCTGTGTGCCTTTTGCTTCAGGGTTGGTCATCTGGGTGACATGAGGTCCCTGGACCCTGTTCTTGGCATAGACAAGAGCGTGCATGTACGCCGCACTTGAAACAGACATTCCCTGGAGTCCGACATAGAGACGGGCTTCGTTCATCATCTGGAACATGATTTTCATACCCTTGCGCTGCTCGCCCATAACATAGCCTTCGCAGTTCCCATCGTCGCCGAAACTCATACTGCATGTTGCTGAAGCGGTGATCCCCATTTTATGTTCGATCCCGGAACAGATGACATCATTGAAATCGCCCAGGGAACCGTCAGGCTTGATCCTGTACTTGGGAACCATAAAAATTGATATTCCCTTTGTTCCCGCGGGATCTCCTTCGACGCGCGCGAGAACAGGATGTATCATGTTTTTGTAATAATTGTTGTCTCCTGACGATATGAATATTTTCTGCCCTGTAACTTTGTAGAGGCTGTCAGACTTCTGGGATGCTTTTGATTTGAGCGCGCCGACATCCGAACCGGCATCAGGTTCGGTAAGACACATCGTCCCGCCCCATTCTCCTGAAAGCATCTTGTCAAGGATGAGCTGTTTGTCGCCACCGTTATAAAAATTTTTCACGAGATTAAGAGCACCGACACTCAGCGCCGGATACATTGAGAATGCTATGCTTGCAGATGAAAAATAATCCATAGCGGCCTGACCGATACAATCGGGCATTCCCATTCCGCCGATTTCAGGATCATTGGTGAGGCCCAGGAAACCCGCTTCATAATAGGCCTGGAGTCCGGGGAAATACTCTTCCGGAATAACGACCTCTTTTGTATCAGGCTTGTACTGCGCATGTTTTTTATCAGCAGCAGCATTGATAGGATAAACCTGCTCTACAGCTATCGTTTCAGCAAGATTAAGTACGTCTTCGAACATATCTTTGTCAAAGGCTGAATACTTTTCATACTGAGTCAGCTTGTCTGCTTCGAGCAGTTCAAACAGAATAAAACGAACATCTCTTGAATCAACTATTGGATTTAAAGCCATTTCGACCTCCAGAATTTTTTTATATTAATACCAGCCCTTGTTTCAGGTGATGGCACAGTTTACCTGGAAAAATCCTGATAACAAGCAGTTTGTACTTTTAACGGAAACGGGGTATTCCCCAGATTATAAATACAACTAGTACAATTTCTACTTTTCTGTTTAAATTTGTCAAATAATTGTTGCCATATTAAAGATAAAAAACCAAATGTCATATCTCGGCAGCCTGATTCAAATATCTAAACAAAATCAGGTAAAATGGAGGTTTTCATGTTTAGTGCACCCAAAATGCGTGTCGGCGATTACACCTGCCTTCTCTGCGGATCAAAACTGGGCCTTTCAATGGATTCGGTAATAATAGGTGATAATACCGGTTTATGCCCGATGTGCAGTGAGCCCTATCGTGTCAACATTACGGCAGATGAAATGAAAGAATTTAAAAAAATCGAGAAGGAAATACGCGGCCTATAAAGCGGTAGTGATTGATTTAAATCGTTCTTTTAACCGGTTCATGACCTCGACCGGATCAACAACCACAACCCGCGTCCCGGCAAGTACATCCAGAAATCCGACTTCATTATCGTACCGGGGAACAATGTGCTGATGTACATGAGGTATACTGGCCCCGCTTCCATTCCCCAGATTATAACCGATATTGAACCCTGAAGGATTAAATTCTTCCTTTAGAATATCAACAGTTACACATAAAAGACGGTGCATTCCCAGCGCTTCTTCATCAGTGAGACCATTTAAATCAGCGACATGCCGTTCAGGGAAAATCATGACATGCCCCGGATTAAAGGGGTATAAATTGACCGAAATAATGCAACCGCCCTTTCTGCAAACTTCCAGACTTTGTACAACAGGATCTTTATCACGGATGGCACAAAGTATGCATTCAACTTTGGGTTTTTGCCCTTTCACATATTTTATTTTTTCAGTATTAAAAAGATAATCCATGAAAAATTATTTCCGCTTATTGTACATTATGACAATATATATCGCGAAACCAATACCCACGGCTGCTCCGAAAACAAGCATGACCAGGTATAAAAGATCAAGCCTTTTCAATGAGTCTATTTTTTCAGTGACTTCTTTGTCAAGCGTTTGAATATTTAAATCAATAAGCCGTTTAAGGGGCTCCCTTACGAGATTATTATCTTCAACGTCAAGATTCTTTTCATAGTGTTCGATGTCTTTTAAAATTCCGTCATACTTTTCTTCGACAGAACCGATGTCAACATGGCGTGATTTAAGATATTCAATATTCTCTTTCAGTGAACTCAATCTGGTTTTAGTTGCCGTCAAATCCTGCGCCTGAACAAAAAGCGGTAAAAAAATCATGACAACAGTAACCACCGAAAACAGTGTGAGAACAGGTCTATTCATTTTCATGGTTTAACACCTCATGTCAGGGATTGATCCGACCCGGTTTTCATCTACTCATATATATCGGGTACTCAAAGGCTCTTGATGCGATAATTATTATCAGAATAATTATATTAGTATATAAACCGGCTATGCAGTCATCTACCATAATCCCGAGCCCCCCCCTCAATTTTTGAAGTCTTCCTGCGGGGAAAGGCTTGATGATGTCCATAATTCTGAAAACAATAAAAGCGATTACGGCAATTTTAAGGCTGAATGGATAAAACAGTACACTTATCCAGTAACCCATGAATTCATCAATCACTACCTGAGAAGGGTCTTTTTTATTAAAAAAAATTTCACCGTAATCACTGAGTTTGATCGAAGGATAAAGCATCAGAACAACAACGATAAGATTTACAATCCAGCTTGATTCACGAAAAAAATAATATTCAATGAGATATAATGCCATTGCGACAAGAGTGCCCATCGTCCCCGGTGCTACCGGACAGTAGCCTGAATAAAAGCCGGTGAAAAGAAATTCCTTAAATTTCATTTACCGAATTACCAACAATATGCCTGTCATTATTTTTCTTCATGCTTTATCTTAACGGGCAGAAACAGTGACCGGTTGGATATAATATATCGAATACCGGAAAACGCCGTCAACATCGTTACAACAAACATGATCCAGTACGGCACTGATGCATGCGTGCTGTAATACCCGCTCTTTCTGACAATATAGATCATGATGATGAGTACTATTGAAACCATCTGAAAGGCCGTTTTGACTTTTCCGAATTTACTGGTCTTGAGCACACTTCCCTTTTTTATCGCCAGATAACGCATGACAGTTATCAGAACGTCCCTTCCCGCAATAATTACAATCATCCAGGCGTCAAAAACCTGAAAATATGGGTCAATCACCAGAATCGCGATTAGCGCAGAAATCACCAGGAATTTGTCTGCCAGCGGATCAAGAAATATACCCAGCTCTGATTCCTGATTAAACTTCCTCGCACTCCATCCGTCAAGCAGGTCGGTCAATGAAGCAATCGCGAAAACGATTAGAGACCATATCTTTGCCTGTGCAGTGGGAATAAAAAGAAGGTAAATAAACAGGGGAATAAGCACTATTCGAGATATCGAGAGTAGGTTTGGAATATAAAAGATTACCTCTTTAATTTTCACGGCAATTTTCCAAATAGATCATATTCTATCGCATCAGTCACCTGAGCTCGTACTATCGAGTTAATCATAACTCCCATACCGGTCAAGTAAAAAATTCCGTCAACTTCGGGGGCATCGTATTGTGTTCTTCCTATGTAAGTCGTTTCATCAACCCGTTCCTCAATCAGAACCTCCAGCTCCCTGCCAATCATCTCCCTGAGTTTGCTTCCGGAAATCTCCTGCTGGAGCGCCATAAGTTTACCAAGTCGATTCGATTTGACCTTTTGCGAAACCTTGCCGGGCAACAGCGCCGCTTTTGTGTTCTCCTCAGGGGAATACGTAAAAGCGCCGACCCTGTCCAGGTGTGCATCTTCAATAAATTCCAACAATTCGCTGAAATTCTCTTCAGTCTCGCCGGGATATCCCACCATAAATGTCGAACGTATCCTTATCTCGGGGATTTCATTTCTGAGCCTGTCAATAAGGGAACGGTAAATCCGGGCATCCCCTTTTCTTCCCATCGATTGTAAAATATTCCTGCTCACATGCTGAAAAGGCAGATCAAGGTACGGAACGACTTTTGAATTGTTCCTTACCAGGTTAATAATCCCCTCTGTGCAGTGGTCAGGATGGCAATAGAGCAACCGGATCCACCGCACGCCGTCGATTTCACTGATCATATCCACGAGTTCCGGAAGCCTTGTCTTTTCCCAGTTATATGATGCGATATCCTGGGCAATAACATCAAGCTCAACAGCACCGGCCCCGACAGCATGGCGCGCTTCGCGTATAACCTGTGCCGGATCGTATGACCGGTGCGCGCCCCTGATCATCGGAATCGCACAATAACTGCAATTATTGGAACAGCCTTCAGATATTTTAATATATGAATAGGCAAGGCCGGGAAGCAGGGCAATCCGTGGAGGTTCTATAATATTGTTGTTGTACTGAATGTTCAGGGATCGGCAAAGCGCGGGGACGAACCCGTCATCAACGACGCCATAAAGGAAATCAATTTCAGGGATATCGTGCGCCAGATCATGACAGTATCTCTGAGAGAGGCACCCCGCAACAACAACACGTCTGGTAAAAATTTCTTCTCCGGCAGGGCCCTTGTTTTCGGGCAATTTCTTTTTTCCAGATTTTCTATGATTTTCATCTTCACGAAGATCAAGAGCGTCAAAAATAACCGATATCGATTCTTCTTTCGCATCCTGAATAAAACCGCAGGTATTGATAATAATGATGTCTGCTTCATCTGAGGATTCGGATTGACTGAACCCGGCTGCAATCATTGACGCATTGATTTTCTCTGAATCAACCAGGTTTTTGGAACAACCGAGGGAGATGACATAGTATGAAATATCGAGAGGATTAAACACCTGAATTCACTGCTCGGAATTAACTCTATACCGTTACCAGTCTTTCACGTTTATATGGTAAAGGTTGGGATTGGCCGTGTCCCTTTTCCAGCTGATTACCTTATTGGCGACCTGCCCGGGAGCTCCGAAGGTATAGCTCTTTCCGTTTATTCTTGCGTTCATGCCGCCTGCATTGCCTATCTTGATCTGGATGTATTCAACAGCCTCCCAGCGCTCCTTGCTTCCCGCGTCAACGAATCCTTTCATTTTCCTTACTCCGTCAAGGTAGAGCTCGATAAAAGACTTCTGGGTAAACTCAGCTTCAAATACAATCTGTAGATTATTTTTATTCTGGGCGATCACGCTGGTACTTTCAGCTTTAACCGGCTCAACTTTTTCCTCAACCTTCTGCGCAACCGATTCACCGGTCTCAGCACCCAGCATTACCAAAATTTTAGCGCGATTTTCGGTAAGGCCCTTGAGCGTTAGTATAACCGGCCTGGGACTTTTTTCAACCGCTACTTCCCGCGGCTTTTCCAGTTCAAGAATCTGGACTTCCCTGTCGGGAAGCATCTCAACAACAACACTGTTATCGGTTATATCTTTAAGAAGAAAAACGACTTCTTTATTTTCCACAAGAAACTGCACCGCTTCATTCTTGTAAACGAGCACAAAACCCCTGTCATTACTTAATTGCAGAGATCTTATATTCTCAATTTTTGAACTTTTTTCCCGGGCATTATATTCTTCTTTTATGTTTTTCAGCGAATCTGTTCCCGAAATATCAACATCACTGATAAAAACAGCCCTGAAACCCCAGAAAATAAGAAGCGCGGCAAGGACAACACCGCCAATATAAAAACTGTTTTTATATTTATTGAAATAGCTCGAAGCCAGCATGGAAAAGGATGGACGGGTCGGTTTTGTCAGCTCCTCAAGAGGCGTAGCGCTTTCACCGATTTTATATCCCTTATAGGCCTGGACGATTTCCTCAGTATCAAGTTTTAAAAAATCACTGTAGCCCCTGAGAAATCCAATAAGATACGTCTCACTGGGGAATTTATCAAACTCTTCTTCTTCAAGTGCTTCGATATAGGTCGGGGATATATTTGTTTCCTTAACTACATCTTTAATTGATAATTTTTTAGCTTCCCTGGTGGTTCTGAGTTTTTCGCCTATACTGTCCACAGGTCACTCCTCTGCTATCATGGGATTTTTGATGATACGCGCCCTGGCCGGCATATCAAACTTAAAAATTCCATTGGGTAAATTAACATCCGTCTGTATTTTCGAAAAAGTTATATCGACTTCTTTTCCTGAAGAAGTCTCACCTCTGGCCCTTTCAATAAAATAATCCTCTGATATCCATAATTTAATCGTTCTGTACCCGCTTTTCTTCTCTTTTTGCTTCAATATTAAAGTGTACTTCTTAACCCCGTCAGTGATCTTTTCCGGCTGTTCTTTAGAAGCAAACCGGTAATGATACTTTTGAAAAAGTCTTTCCAGGCCGCTTTTAGATGCGGAAGAAAAAAGCCCTGAGTCACTCATAAGATCCTGTTCCGCAACAACATTCATTGATGGAATATATACCCACATGGACTTGCCGTTAGACACGATCTTCTGACCATAAGGATTCTGATACTCGACAATCAGCCTGCCGGGATTTTTATATTTTATAAACCCGCTCTGGGTGCTTTTCTTTCCGATTTTCGTTGACGTGATATTAAACTGAGCCTGGTATGAATCAAGAGATTCAAATTTTTTTTTGACCTGCTCAACCACATCACCGACCGTAATAAAATCAAATTTATAAGCATGACCGGCCGGACATAAACTTATAAAAAACATTAAAAGAAAAAACCGATTGAATCTCTTCATGGTATCTACATATTATGTTGTATTAAATAAGGGAACCTCTATAAATTACATTTCGGATGTTCCCTTGTGGGCACAACCATTGGATAAATCAGGTTTTATCATTTGTCAATTAATGAAAAAACCTGATTTTTAGAGGTGCCCATAAAATTGAATCCTGAACCTGGTGATTATTCAGCACATCTCCCTGAAAAAAGGGTATTCACCGTAAAAATCAATCTGGTAAGACTCTTCAATGCGCTGGCAATGTCAAATACTATTTTTTTTGAACTAAAAGTCAATTCGAAAATAAATCATTAAGTGTTCTAATATTTTATTAACCATTTAAAAACTTAAAAATTTCTCTCACACCGGCCAATATATACTCAGTGCGGGATAAATGTATACATTAATATTAGCAACTCCCATTCCGCTAATGTAGTCCGCGACAAATTCTAAAAAAAATTTTTTAACCCATTTTTTTGCCCTTTAAATGCTGGACAAATATATAAATTACTATATCCTTGCATACGTTGAAATTACTGAAAAAAGGAATCAGAATGAAAGCAATATTTATAGGCAACCAGAAATTCAGGGAAATCGATCTTCTCGAACTGAGAAAAGAAGAAGATGTAATACTCCTTATGGATGAATTTGCCTTGATGGAATCTCACGTCATTTACTTCTCAGCAGGAGATTCTAAAATTAAAGAAATCCTTATTAAAAAAGAACCAACATATTCATTCTGATGTGACGTCGCCTGGCGGCTTACCGCATGCCGACCGGGTTTTAAATGTTAAACCAGCATCCCTCTAAAATAAAGTTCAACCAGAGTTTCCACTGATGAACGTACGTTAAAATCATCCTCCTGTACCGCCCAACGATAAAGCATTTCCTTGATTGACCCGACTATAGACAAAGCGAGAACTGACGGATCCAGCCCGAGAACAACCCTTCCTTCGTCCTGGGCTTTCTTAATATAGTCAGAGGACATGATTATTATCTGGTCAAAAAAACTGTTTACCCTCGCCTGAATGGTTCGATCGATACTGATCGCGTCACGAAGCATGAGCCTGATAAACTTTTTAAACTCGGGAATACCGATGAGCAGATCGGTAACGTCGTAGTACATCTTTTTCATCTCATTAACCGGCTTGTTCATAGAGATATCAAGAACCTTCACCGATGAATAAATCATGCCGAGATGTGATTCAATTATCATTTTGAGGATGTCACTCTTGCCTGAAAAATGTAGATAAAAAGTCCCTTTGGCAATACCGGCCCTGTTGATTATCTCCTCAACTGATGTCGCATGGTATCCATTTACAGAAAACAGATCCAGGGCCACAGCCATTATTTCAGCCTGGCGTTTTAAGCCATCCCTTCTCTTCTGCCGAACCATGGTTTTCATAAAAGGCACTCACTTATAATTCAAATTTTTATGTATAAACATATTCGAACTCCTCTTCTGTGAAAGCATCACTATTCCGTATGAGCCCCTGCTGACCGTACCCGGATTAAACAGGACGGTCTGGCCCCGTTCATAAAAGGGAACATGAGTATGACCGAATAAAACAATTCCCGCTCCCCTCCGAGAAGCTTCATCACGAAGGCTGCTGAAACCATTTTGAACATTAAATAAATCACCATGAACAATCATAATGCGGTTATCTTCTATTTCAATAAATTCAATTCTTTCTGCCGAATGATCACGGTACAGGTCAACATTACCTGCGACCCGTATAACCGGAACGGCCCGTGGCATTGACACGTTGGCCATATCGGCAATGCCGTCCCCGCAATGCACAATATAATCGCAGGGCGATTCCTTCGCGATAATATCGTCAATACGTGAAAAATATCCATGCGAATCAGAGAGGACAAGGATTTTCGCTGCCACTACTTCACACACACCATCATAAGGGTCCGGTCATCATCCATTTTAGCACTTGTATCCCCGCCGATAGCCTCCTTTAAAAGCGCGAACTTCTCCTCCGGGTTTATATCATCCTTTCCCATAATTTCCCTGAGCAACTGCTGTCCCGACCGGTCATCTTTTTTCATGTCAACAACGCCGTCAGTGAAAAGGCAGATGTGATCACCACTGGTTATTCCACATGAAAAATCATGAAACACGGCATCCTTTATGGGTCCGAGGAAAGGATCACTTCCCTCCAGTTCATGAATGGCACCCCGGGAAAACAGCAGGGGGGGAGGATGTCCCCCGTTGCAGTAACTCAGCTGTGACCGGGAAAAATCGATTAGCCCGCAGAACATGGTGACAAAAGACTCAAGGGGAATATTCCCGCTTATTTCACGGTTCATGATCTCAACAATTTTCGCCGGCGTATCAGCCTGCTTAATGGCCCACCTGAAAACCATTTTAACAATCGCGGTATAGAGGGCAGCTGAAATGCTGTGGCCGGAAACATCGGCAATGAAAAAAATTAATCTTCCGTCCCTGAATTCAATATAATCAAAAAGGTCGCCCCCGATATCAGACAGGGGTTTTGTCATGGAATGAATGATGACGTTATCCGTTTCAATGGTTACCGGAGGATAAAGATACGTCTGAAGCTTTTTTGCCATCATGAGTTCGACTTTGATAAATTCGTTAAAATGGATCATCTCGCCTATTTTCAGGCCGTTTTCAATTCTCTTGAGCATTACTTCAGTCTGTTCCGGCTTGTTAATAAAATCATAAACACCAAGCTTGTAGGTTTCGGCTTTCAGTTCAGGGTCGGTGCTGCCGGTCACCATCAGCACCGGCGCGGTAGTAATTTTTTTTTCGCGGAGCTTTCTGAGAAAAGCAAGCCCGTCCATTCGGGGCATATGCATGTCAAGGATGATAAGGTCAGGTGTAACGGTATGCAACTGTTCCAGCGCTTCAGCCCCATCGCCGGAAAGGATCACTTCATATCCTGACCTGGATAGTATGCCGCCGATTACCCTGCGTACAGGCTCTTCATCGTCGATGAGTAAAATTTTTTTATTCATAGTGTTTGCCGGGAAAAATACCCGGGAACGATCCGGGAGCCCGATGTAATGATGTCCGGGATAATACGACGACCACTGTTTTAATCAAACTCCAGGCCGGGAAGCGGTTTTTTTCATTTCGGCCAGAAAACACAGGCCCGAAATAAACGACAGGATCAGCAAAAAAAGGGTGGTATACCTTCCAAGCCGGGAAGCTTTTTTCCTTCTGTCGAGGATGACCTCAATATATTGCCGGTGTGACTCCATGAGGTCCTGCCCTGAATAGATCATTCGGTCAAAATACATTATTGAGTTCTTCACCGAAATTCCCTCAGTGTCAAAGTGTTCATATTTGCCGAAAATATGCGGGCTGCGGAGGATGATATATGCTTCCTTGTAGTTCCTGCTGATATCCTGCTTTGCAGACAGGAAATTCTCAACTTCAGGCTCGACCAGAAGAATTGAATAAAACGACGGTGCTGCAATGAAAAGCGCCAGCACAAGCACGGCAATGGAAAAAAAGAGATAAAGACGTCGGTCATTAATTTTTTTCATTCAATTTACCTTCAAGCAGCGTTACAATATCATATTTCTCATATGAATCAATGGCCAGTGAAATTTTATTTTCATCGATATATATTCCATCGGTCCCCTTGTTTTTGACCATTTCATCAGTATCAATGTCAAAAAGTTTAATGACAGGATCAATTTCTTCTTTTGAGCATCTCTTTTCAGCATCAATAATCCCCACCGAAAAGGGCAGAACCATATCCACGGAAAAAGGAAAAGAAATAATACGGTCATTTTTCTCCGGGTCAATGATATTGATGGCCCCCTTTACCGCGCCAAGAGCAGTGCTGTTGTTCTCGTTGGTAATGCCCGCGCTGATCCTGACGAGATAAACTTCAGCGCCATCACGGTAATCGATGTCAATTTTCAACGATGGCGATTGAACTTTATCCGGAACTCTTGTGCATGATGTAATGCTGAAAAGAACCAGCAATAAAAAAACCACGAAATTCTTCATTTTTTAACTCACCCGTAGAATTTGCTTACACGTTTCTGGTATAATAAAACAAATTCGTCAAGAAAAATATAATCCAAATGTATCCTCGCCAATAAAAGCATTGACATCGATGTATCAGGCTGGATGCATGAGTCATGTTTTTACCCTGCAAATTCATTCCCGGGCCCATGGTTGAAGTGACAACGCCCGCGCTGCGCAGCATCATGAGAGAATTCTCGCCTGAAGTCATACTGTACTCCGAAATGCTCAGCGCAGCAGCGGTAAGCACCGGAGCGCAGCATAACACTCCCATGATGAAAAAACATCCCCATGACGACCCGATCATCTACCAGATTCTCGGCAATGATCCGGCCTTGATGGCTGAGGCCTGCAGTATCCTCTGCGGTAACGGATGCTACGGCATTGACATCAATATGGGATGTTCCGCGCCTGACATCATGAAAAAAAAGCAGGGCGCCTGTCTTTTAAACGACCACGGACGGGCCCGCGAAATAGTTCTTGCGTGCAGGGCGGCAACACCGGGAAACCTGTCGGTAAAAATGAGGACCGGGTTCGATTCCTATAATGATCAAGAAAGCGTCGCTTTCGCGAGGATGCTTGAAGACTGCGGCATAGACTTTCTCGTTGTCCATCCCCGCTATGCCAAACTGGGATTCAGCCGGACAGCGCGATGGAGCATCGTCGCTGAAATAAAAAAAAGTCTTTCAATTCCGGTAATCGGCAATGGCGATATAACCACACCAGAAATTGCCCTGAAGCGGCTCGCTGAAACCGGCAGTGACGCCGTAATGCTGGCGCGCCGGACGGTCCAGGAACCCTGGATTATCCAGCTCTGTAATGACCTTCTTTCAGGTAATAAAATAGAAAGGACCATCAAACTTGACGATGTTTTTATCAGGGTCCTTGAAAAAACAGGGGACCTGCTGCCCTCTGAGCTGCACGCAAGCCGCGCGCTGCGGTTCGCTTTCTATTACTGCAATAACCTGGTTTTCGGCCACAGTCTGTATACCATGCTGCGTAAATGCCCGACCATAGCCCAAATGATCGCTCTGGTACACCAATACTTTCATCGAAACCCCGGTGAAACCGTCAGGTTTTACCGGGGCGGAATGCCGGTAATCAGTTAAGTTATAACTTGTAATCATTACAACAATACAAAAGACACTATATTATCGGATTTTATCTTACACTATTATTGTGCTTTTCTGACAAATAACTACACTATTTTTTACAGCACTACTATCCTCTATCCCACAACTAAAAAGGATTACGGCCTATTGCGAAAATACACCTGCATTCTAGCATTACTATATTAGACTCTATTATATTAACAGTATAACAACGCAGTCCAGACAGGAGGGTCGCCATGAAATGGTTCAACAATCTTAAAGTCGGCAAGAAAGTTTTTATTGCTTCAGCAATCTTTGTTGCTTTGATACTGACAATATCGGCTCAGAGCATATTCTTCGGAACAACAACCATAAACAGTTTCAACAGGTTTTATGAAAAAGAATTCATTCCAGTATGCTACCTGAATCAGATCATGCGTAATTTTCTTCAAATCCGGGTAAACATGCTTCAGCAGCAGAAAGCCGCGCTTGCAGGTGACTGGAAAGAGGTAGATCAACGACAGGATAATACGAATGAGCTCGGAAAAGAATACACGGACCTGTGGGGGAAATACAAGCAAACAATTCATACCGGAGAAGGCGAAAAACTGACGCGTGAAGTCGAAGCACTCTTTTTATTGCCTCAGCAAATGCGGAAAAAATTTATCGACGCACTGTATAAAAAAAACTTTGACGAAGCAGACACCCAGCTGGTCCTCTGGGCGGACGAATACCGCAAGTTACGCGATAAAACCGATGAGCTGATACAGTATACGACAAATACGGCTGACATCAATAAAAATGAACTGATAGAACAGGCACAGGGTTCACGAATGACCAGTTCAATCATACTCATTGCTTCATTTTTAATATCAATTCTGGTGACCATAGTCCTGTCCCGGGCGGTTTCACGGCCGGTCAAACTGGGCCTCGCCTTTGCCAAAAAAATCGCCGAAGGCGACCTCACCGACAGGATCGATCTTGACCAGAAAGACGAGCTCGGCATGCTGGGGAAAAGCCTGAACAACGCAGCAGAAGGGCTTGAATCACTCATTTCGAATGTGATCATTTCATCACAAAACCTTGCGCAGGCCGTTGAGCAGATTTCAAGCGGGAACCAGAACCTCTCACAGCGAACCTCGGAGCAGGCATCGGCGCTCGAAGAAATAGCGTCAACGATTGAAGAAGCAACAGCGGCGATCAACCAGAATGCCGACAATGCCGTAGAGGCGCAGAAGCTTTCAACGAATTCTTCAAAGAAGGCCGAGGAAGGAGGGGTCCTGGTAAATGACGCGGTTGTATCGATCAATGAAATCAACAACACCAGCAAGAAAATCGGCGAGATCATCTCCGTGATCAATGAAATCGCCTTCCAGACCAACCTGCTGGCACTCAACGCCGCTGTCGAGGCCGCACGAGCGGGCGAACAGGGAAGAGGATTCGCCGTTGTCGCCGGCGAGGTCAGGAACCTGGCGCAGCGGTCCGGAAACGCCGCTAAAGAAATCAATGACCTCATACAGAATTCGCTGGAAATGATCGACAGCGGTACTGAAAAGGTCAATAAAAGCGGCGAAGCCTTGAAACAGATAATTGAATCGATCACGAGTGTCGGAGGAGTGATCACCGAAATAGCCGAAGCGAGCAACGAGCAGAAAGCGGGGATCAACCAGATAAACATTGCGGTATCCGAAATGGACAACATGACCCAGCAGAACGCGGCCCTGGTGGAAGAAACAGCTTCAGCGAGCGAGCAAATGGCAAACCAGGCGCAGGAGCTGCTGCAAATGGTCAAGCGGTTCACGATCAGTGAGAGCCTGAAAAAAGAAACAACTGGAGAAAAACATAGAGAAATACACCTTCGGGCAGCAGAAAAAGTCCAGGCGAAGAAAAAAAACGGTGACGGCAAAGCAGTACAGCCCCGGCTTGAAGAGAGCAAACCGGTATCGGAGCGTCAGGACGCTGGAAGGGCCCTGGCTGATGAAGGTTTTGAACAGTTTTAACCGTTACGGAGGGGATCATGGATACAAATTATACCGTAAACAAACACGGGAATGACGCTGCCGAGTCAACCATGAAGTATGTCACCTTTGTTATTGAGAAAGAAACCTATGGCGTTGAAGCGTTACGCGTTCAGGAGATCATCGGCATGACAAAAATCACCGAGATCCCGAACGCGTACCACTTCATGAAAGGGGTGATAAACCTCAGGGGCACCGTTGTCCCGGTCGTGGACATGCGCCTTAAATTCAATATGAAACCCAGGGATTATGACTTCTTTACCGTAATCATTATCATCGAGGTCCAGGATACCCTCGTGGGGATGATTGTGGATACTGTTTCAGATGTCATAGACCTCTCAGAGGGGGACATAAAGGAAAACATCAATATGACATCCAAAATTGAAACTGATTTCATCAAAGGCATAGCCAATAAGGATGACAACCTTATTATCATTCTCGACAGCAGCAGGGTGTTGAGCAGCGCTGAAATCAGTTCTCTTGAAATGGTCAAAGCCGGATGATTATATCAGCGGGAAATCCCCGAGCGTCCCCTGCAATAATCAGGGGATGACAAAGTCCGTAACAATAAGAATCTCATCAAATTCCTCTTTTTTGGTAGGGAGTTCTTTTTTGATGCTGAGGCTCTGAATGATCGATGAAGGGATCAGTGATGATCTTCGCGAATTGTTTTCAAGGCATTTATCCACCGGGGTATCCAGAAAAACAGCGCCGATCGTTTTCTTCATGTCCCTGGCTATTTTCACAAAACGCGCACGTGACTGCCGCGTTATAAAGGTATTGATAATAAGGACATTCCGTTTATTATGGATATAATGTTCCAGAATCTTTCTTTCGACGTGCTTGACCAGAACATCATCCTCCTCATTAAACTTTTCAGAAGACCATCCCTGGCCGAAATTCGTCATTTCAAACATCAGTTTTCTGATCTCTGATCTGCTGATGCGATACCTGTTCCGGTTTTTAAAATACTTTTCGGCAAACTCGGTTTTACCTGACCCGTAAAGACCGCAAAGAAGCACGATTGAACAGGAATGCATCGCTTCGAGACTCATGAGGCACCTCTTCAGTTTTTTATAATATTTCACGTATCATAACACAATAATATATCCTGTAAAGAACTAAATGAAAATCACGATTTTGTGAATTATGGTTGAAAAAATATTGCAATGGTGTATATAAACAGCAGTTAATACGATCAATCCAAGGAGTGCATAATGGACCTTATTCGTGTCTGGACCGAACTTGATATTGCTGATGTCAAGGAACATATCGTGATAGCTGATGATAAATTCGGCCACTGTCCCAACTGTAAAAAAATTGGAATTGAACTGAAAGATTTAAAAAAATGCCCGTCATGCGGCCGGGAGTTCAAATATGTGACCTCGAAAGAAGCCTCGGGAGGAAAAATTGACATTGTTCCCCGGCTCAAAAAAAAACTGCCGCATCTGTCCTTTGTGGATTACCATGATTATGAAAGGCTGACCGGGAAAAAGAAAGCTGAAGACCTTTTCAAGGTGTAGGCCCAGTAAAGTATTCACGATGTTTTTCCTCCGTGCCGATTATACTGGCATGGAGGAAGTTTATGGAACTTCAAAAAGAAATAGCGTCACTGTGCCTTTACGGTTTTATTAAAGAAGAGAAAGGGGCTGAACGTGATCAATGCCTCAGGGCGATCAGGCTGGTCTATGGCAACGATATCGCGCAAAAAGTAAAAAGCCATTTTAAAGACTGAGATCAGAAAAGAATGTCTTCATCCCTTTCCTTTTCAGTTATATATTTTTTGAAATAGACTTCAGCTTCATAGTTTTTCCCCATAATATCATAGATCACACTGATGTTATACAGGGCTTCTATCAGGGAATCATCATTATCATAGGCGTTTTTAAAGGAATGAAGCGCCTGTATATATTTCCTGCCCAGAAAACAGGCCATTCCGAGATAAAAATGCCCCTTGGCCAGTTTTCTGTCAAGTTTCACCGCTTCACTGAGGTGCTGTATGGCCAGGTCAAGCATCCCGTATTTATACAGATACGCCTTGCCCAGCCCGTAATGGCCCATGCAATAGCAGGGGCTGCGCTCAACCACTTTTTTAAATTTTTCAATGGCGCTGTCGATGTCCCCTTTAAGGGCAAGCGATTCCCCTTCATGATAGAGCTGTGATGTTTTTTCCAGTGAGAACACCGGGGCTGTAAAAAAAACAAGGATGAAAAGCAGTAAAAGATTGCGGCTATTTAGCATGAGGTATCATCTTCTTTAACTGTTCAAAAAGAAAATTATCCACACCTTTATTAAAAATGAAATAAACGATAAAAACAACCCATAAAATCATGGTGCACAGGGAAACAACTTTGAGGAGCCTTTCAGCGCCAAGATCGTCCGCCTTGTAGAAAATAATAACCAGGGCGAGGGGCCAGATGAAAAAGAGGTTCATAAAGACAAGAACCAGTGCTTCCTTGAAAAAATTTATCGTGAAATCATACCAGCCCTGCTGAAAAGACGAAAACCCGGCTGAAAGCTCCGAGAAAAAAAACCAGACATAAAAACCAAAAATCAGTGAGGCGATTATTTTCCAGAAAATCTCAACTCGCGGCCTGAACCAGAGTAAAACCAGCCCGATACCCCAGAATATCATGAAAAAGAAAAGGGATTTTGTAACCATGATTTCATTCATATAACGACCCCGCCTTAAATCAGTTAAGCAATTATCACGCCATGAAAGATCTTAGCAATAATTTTTTCCTTAATTGATAATTTTCTTGATACGCTGCCGGGCTGAAAGTATATTCTGAAAAACTGCCAATCATGAAACCTGCACGATACATAGCACTCACCCTTTTTCTGTTCTTGCTGCCGGGGAAAGGAACGGCACAGGAACAGAAGCCCGTCACGGTTACCATTCCGCCAGGGATAAACATGAATGCCGCCGATATTCAAAAGGCATTCGCCGTTAACAGTTTCACGCTGCGCCCGGGGTACAGGCTATCACTGACCGTTTATTTTTATTCCGAATCAATAGAACAGTTACGTTTCTCAGGTAATGAAATCTCTGAAACAGTCAAGCCCGGCTCGATAAAAGTACTGCTTAAACTGGTCCATGAAGGATCTCTAAAAAAAGTTTTTTTTATTGAAGCAAGCGGCAGAACCAAAGATGAAATAATATCCAACCTCATTGGCATTATTCGGAAAAAAATTACCTGATCAGAGACCGGCCGTTCTCCTCCCCTGTACAAGCCTGCAGGCAACGGCAATCGCCTCGATCATGCTGCTGTACCCTGCCCGGTCTTTACCCGCGATATTGAAAGCGGTGCCATGGTCTACGGATGTTCTGACGAGCGGCAGGCCGAGGGTCACATTCACCCCCCGGTCAAACGCCAGCAGTTTGAACGGGATCAGGCCCTGGTCATGGTACTGGGCTATGACAAGATTATGCTCCTTCCAGCGGTCAGCCATAAAAAGGGTGTCAGCGGCAAAGGGGCCCTCAACGTCAATACCCGCTCTACGCGCGTCTTCAATGGCCTTTGCCGTGACATCACGGTCAAAGGTGCCGATCGCCCCGTCATCACCGCAGTGAGGGTCAAGGCCCGCCACTGCCAGGCGCACCGGTGCTCCGTCAATTGCCTTTATGGATTCGTTCCCCGCAGTGATGACCTGGAGAATTCTTTCCCGGTTTACGCTTGAGCTCACCTGCGACAGGGGAAGGTGCGTCGTGGCAAGGATGACCCGGTAATCCTCGGAAAACATCATCATAAAAGGATCACCACCGGTCCTGGCAGCGAGATATTCCGTGTGTCCGGTAAAATGGGTGCCTGACCGTTCGATGAGGCCTTTGCTCACCGGCCCGGTAACCAGGGCGTCGATTGCACCTTGTTCCCACAGGTCAAGCCCCGCGTCAATGTATCTGAGCGATTCCCTGCCGGTAGCGGGGGTTCCTTTTCCCGGTTCAGGCATGGGGCTTTCAAGGGGAACGTCCACGAAAAATTCATCAGTCGGAGTGTCAGTTTTATCATGCAGTGAAAGGAGAGTAAATCTGCGAAAAAACTTGTTATGATAGTGACGATAAAAATCAGCGCTGCCGATTACAACCGGGACAAAGGATGTGTCAGGAAGGTCATTCAGGGCCTTTGCGATAATTTCCGGCCCGATTCCGGCAGGGTCACCGGACGTGATTCCGATTTTAAGAACCTTTTTTTGATTCAACAAACTCCTCGGGAATCACCTTGTTTTTTTCATATTCGGCGTCAATGAGTTCCTTGGCCGAAGATTTAAGGTCATTAGAGATGGTGCATCGTCCTTCAAGGATCACCCCGTTCTGAATGATGAGCTCAGGAGTTTTGATATCGCCCAGGATGCGGGCTGTCGGCATGAGAAGGATCCTGCTGGTGGCGTTAATATTACCGATGACCATACCTTCAATGATCACGGACACAGCGTTGATATTCGTTTTGATCTTTCCCGTCCTGCCGATATACAGCTGCTCAGCCTGAAGATATTTGCCTTCAAAACGGCCGTCGATGCGAAGAGAACCATTGATGATAAAATTGCCGGTGAAATACGAGTTCTCCCCAATAACATTGTTCGCAGTATCGCCGCCGCCCTTGGTGATTGCCATAATAACCTCTTAAAACAGATAATTTCACGCGACACACTACTCCCGCCCGAATCACTTGTCAATATGATTTTTTCACTCCATCAAACACGATTTTCATCCGAATTATATAGTGATGCTGTATTTTTGCGCAGGTTTATAAGCCGCCTGCCCGGGAGAAACACGAAACATTCATGAGACCGCGCCCCTTATTGATCACCGTGCTGGCCCTGTTCATCGCCCTTCAGGGTGCGGCAACACGCGGGTCCGCGGATCAGCCCATCCCTGAGCTGGGCAGGCTCGACCTGAGGCAAAATGAACAGCTCAAAGCGTTACGGCAGGACGTGCGCAAAACCATTTACACCATCAAAAGCGGAAGGTGCCTTGACGAGCTGCCTGAGCTGCAGTTTTACCGCTACCGCGTGAGGCCCGGCGATACCTTCTGGACAGTGCTGGCAAAAACGTCAATGGACATCGATACCCTTCTCTCCGTGAACGACCTGTCATCCCCCCTTGACATCAACAAAAAGAAATCACTCTATATACCGAACATGCGCGGCGTCATCGTCTCAGGGGAAAAATCAGAAACGGTCCACTCACTGGCTTCGGAAGCAGGGGTTGACCTGGCTTACGTGTTCCACGCGAACAGGTGCTCAACCCTTGACAAGAACTATATCTTCGTTCCCTGTGGAAAAATATCGATGCTGCAGCGGTCGCTTTTTCTCGGGACCGCGTTCATGAACCCGCTTGCGGAGAGCAGGAGAAGCTCCGGTTTCGGGACCAGAAAAAATCCCTTTAACGGAAGGACGTATGAATTTCACCGCGGCATTGATCTCGCCTGCCCCATGAAAAGCAAAGTCATGGCGGCACGGAAGGGACGGGTCGTGTTCACCGGATACAAAGGCGGTTACGGAAACCTGGTGGTGCTTCAGCATGAAATGGGGTACAGCACCTATTACGGCCACCTCAGCAGTTTCACCGTCAGGCCCGGGGATGTTGTCGAAGCAGGGGACGTGATCGCCCGATCCGGAAACAGCGGAAGGACCACGGGCCCTCACCTCCATTTCGAAATCAGGAGAGGGGGGACCGCGCTTAATCCCTCAAACTTTCTGCACCGCTGAAACGCGCCGCTCAGTTCACCGCGAGACCATTGATGTACGATACTATTTCAGCGATACCTGCCGTCTGCTTTGCGGCGCCTTCCCTGAGCGCCTCGCGGGGCATGCCGTATACCGGGCATGACTCCCGGTCCTGCGCGATGGTCATCCCCCCGCTTTGTTTTATCCCCATCAGGCCGGCAACGCCGTCGTTGCCCATTCCGGTAAGGATGATCCCGGTTCCCTTTGCCCCGGCGCTCGAAGCGACACTTTCGAAGAGAACGTCAACCGACGGGCGAAAACCCTTTACCCGCTCTCCGCTGCCCAGCGAGGCCGCGTAGCCGGCGCGCTTTTTTACCACCATAAGATGACGGTTCCCTGGCGCGACCAGGGCAGACCCTTGATACAGCAGGGCCCCCTCGCCCGCCTCACTCACGTAAAGGGATGAAAGCCTGTTCATCCTGTCAGCGAACGGGGCGGTAAAGCCTTCAGGCATGTGAATTACAATCACGATCGCGGGAACCGTGTCAGACAGTTTCACCAGTATGTCGCTGATGACCGGAACCCCGCCGGTTGAAGCGCCGATGGCGATAACCGTGTCACTGAGCTTTTTCTCTTTCTGCGCCCTTTTCAGGGGGACGGCGTGGCGCGAAAAGGGGTCATGGCCCTGCGCATCAAACATGCCCGTGACGTGAGTTTTTGCTTTCACCGGGGCGTGCTTTGCCGCCCTGATCGTATCGACAAGCTGCGTGACAAAGGCAGCGGCACGGCCGGCGTCGAGCGAAGCGGGCGCGGGCATTACGTCAAACGCCCCGGCCTCAAGGGCGCCGAACGTTTCAGCCGCATCACCAGAGGATGAGGATGGCTGCGAGATTATAATCGCGGGCAGGGGCGCGTTGTTCATGAGGTGCAGCAGGAACGAAAAGCCTTTCATGCAGGGCATGCCGGAATCTATGACTATCACATCCGGCCCGAATTTTCTTATTTTGTTCGCGGCGATATTCTCATCAGCCGCTGTTCCGACTACGGTTATGTCACTGCAGCTCTCAAGGGACTTGGTTAAAAATCCCCGCATAACCGCGGAATCGTCCATAATGAGAACATTAATCTTTTCCATCTGCAACAAGCTTTTCCACTTCACGGGCGAGCGCGCCAACCGCCTGGTCCTGGGGAATGGTATGAAGCTTTTCTCCCCTCGAAAAAAGAAGAAGTTTCCCCCCGCGCCCTCCGGCGAGCCCGAGATCTGCCTCCGAGGCCTCGCCGGGGCCGTTGACCTCGCAGCCCATTACAGCTATTGTAACGCTTTTGCCCATGGTTTCCAGCTTTTTTCTGAAAAGCGATGAAAGGCGGCGCTCGACCTCGGTGGCCAGCGCCAGTATATCGAGTTCAGGGTCAGTGCGCCCGCAGGTCGGGCATGAAATAATGCGTATGGCCTGAAAGCGCTCCCCGAGCGATTCAAGGATCGACCGCGCGACAGGAATTTCATTGACCGGGTCTCCGGTCATTGACACGCGCATGGTGTCGCCGATGCCCTGAAGCAGCAGGTGCCCCAGCACGATGGAGCTCTGAACCGTGCACGCAAGCCCGTACCCGGCCTCGGTAAGGCCGATGTGCAGCGGATAGTCCCGCTCCATGCTGAAGAGCCTGTTCGCCTCGATGGTGGTAAAGATATCGGTCGCCTTGATCGAGACCACGATGTCGGAAAAATTATTGTCCTCGAGAATCACGACGTGCTCGAGCGCTGACCGGACAAGGTTGTCGGGCGTCACCTCGCGGTATTTCTTTTTGTCCAGAGAGCCCCCGTTCACGCCGATGCGGATGGGAACGCCCCGGTCGCGGGCCGCACTGACCACTTCGCGGACCTTCGCGGCGTCACCGATGTTGCCGGGGTTGATCCTGATCTTGTGCACGCCGGCCTCTATGGCCGCGATTGCAATGCGGTGATTGAAATGGATGTCGGCACTCAGGGGGATGTCAACTCCCGCGATGATCTTTTTCAGGTGCGCGGCGAATTCCTCCTTGCGGAGCGCGAGCCTGACCAGGTCCGCGCCCGCTTCCTTGAGCGCGTTGATCTGCCTTATCGTTCCCTCGATGTCCTCAATGGGAATATTCGTCATGGACTGTATGGATACCGGTGCGCCGCCCCCGATCAGTAAAGACCCGGCGCGCACCTGTCTTGTTTTCTTTCGATTTATCATGCGCATAACCCCTGTTTATAAAATTACAGCATGCCCCGCGGCCCTCCTTTCAGGTGCACAGGGCAATGACTTCATCAAGGCAGGGCCTGATTCTCCCGTCAAGCCCGATAGTTCCGGCAACGAGTTGTTCAAGATCTGCCGGCGTCTTTATGAGTTCGTCTTTTTTCTGCCTGTTTAATTTCTTGATGAGAAGCTCGATCTTCAGAACCGTTCCTTTCCCAACGCGGGCATGCCAGCACTGGGCAATCCCCAGGGGCCTGAAGCTCCTGGTGAACTTCGCGCCCGCCGCGCCCCCGCAGTGGGCCCTGAAGCGCTTCTGCATGTCATCCGTGTATCCCGTGTAAAGGCGGTCGCTTTCACACCTCAAGATATATATGTAATAGTCTTTCTCGCTCATGGCATTATAACATCACCGGAGATCCTACCCCCGGCGGCTGACCGGCCGACGGTGCTACCGGCCGCCCAGGTCGCGTATTTCGCGCTCGATTTTTGCCAGGCGCACGGTCAGATTTTCCAGGTTGCGCTCAAGCCTGTTTTTTTCCTCAATCAGGCGCCCGAGCTTGTCATCGGGGATGTTGCGCGGCCTGAATTCGGCCCTGACCATGTCCGGGCTTTTGCCTTCGAGGAACGCCTCCTCTGCCGACCGGCGCGCGTCATCGTCCCGTATCCGTGCCACGGTCTTCATGTTCTCGTATCCGATCGCGGGGTTCACCCCGGTCCGGTGGATCGAGATCAGGCTGCGCGCCTCTGACCGGGGAAGCTGCAGGACCCTGTCCACATAATCTTCAAAGCTGGCGTGCTTTTCATGGCATAATTTTCTGGCCTCAAAAAGCAGCTCGCCGAATTCCTTCATCAGCGACGCGTTGACCGAGAGGAACTTTTCCCTGATCCTGCCCGTTATCGCACTGAAGGCCGGGTCGCTTTCGAAAATATTGTTGTAAATTCCGATTTCTTCAGCCCTGAAAAGAAGCCGGTGAAAGATGTCCCAGAACCCGGTTGAATGAACCCGTGACGCTACCGGTGAATCCGAAGAGGTAAACTGGACATGGTGCGCGAATTCATGAATCGCGGTATACATGAGCACATTGTCCTCTTCAAAATTCTTGTTGTGGATGAGTATCTCGCAGGTATCGGGCTTGTACAGCCCGTCCACCCGTTTGCTTGTTTTTCCCGTAAAAACGACCGTAAAGTCCGGAACAGAATTGTCCAGACGCTGCAGCCTTTCCCTGACCTGGTCCTGGTTCATTCATTCACCGCCTGATTCAAATAATAGCGACTCTCGAGAATACGCATCATGAAAACCGGTGTCAAACTGTTTTTCTGGCAACTGGGCCGGGTATAATGTTGTTGACAGGGGACTGTCCACTGCTCTTTAAATGCACCAGGAACCGGTTCAAAAAATTAATGGATGACACCACGAAACAGGACAATGCCTTTTTTTTCAGTAATAATACCGACCTATAACAGGCACGAGCTGGCCGGACGCGCGGTGAATTCGGTGCTGGCCCAGACTTTTTCCGATTACGAGCTGATCCTGGTCGACGACGGGAGCACTGATTCGACCCCGCTCCTGGCTGACACGTTTCGGGGAAGGATGATATACCTGCGTCAGGACAACTGCGGCGTGAGCGCGGCACGAAACCGGGGAATACGGCTTTCCCGCGCGAAGTGGTGCGCCTTTCTTGACTCGGACGACCTGTGGCACCCCGATAAATTAAAAGAACAGAGCAGCTATATTGCCGCGCACCCGGATATAAAAATCAGCCAGTGCGAAGAGCAGTGGATAAGGAAGGGAAAGAGGGTCAATCCCGGGCTCAGGCACATCAAGCCTGAAGGAAGCATTTACCTGAACTCGCTGGAGCTGTGCCTGATCAGCCCCTCATCAGTGGTGGTCTCACGCGAACTCTTTGACCGCTACGGCATGTTCGATGAATCTCTACCCGCGTGTGAAGATTATGACCTCTGGCTTAAAATAACCGCGCGCGAAAAAGTCGGCCTGCTTAAAAAAGAACTCAACGTCAGGCATGGCGGGCACGACGACCAGCTCTCGCAGCAATACTGGGGCATGGACCGGTTCAGGATATACTCGCTGGTAAATATGCTCATAAGCGGTTTGATTGAAAGCGGTGAATACCTCACCAGGACCCGGGATATTGCGCTGCAAAAATCACGCATCCTTCTTTCCGGCGCGAAAAAAAGAGGCAAAGAAGAATTCGCTCTTGAGGTTCAGCGCGTCATTGACCTTCTGGAGAGCGGACAGTATAACAGTATAGATTCTCGGCGCCTTTTGCAAGAAGCAGGGCCTGCCTGAATTCGGCAACGAGATAGGGTTCATTGAGATATTGCCTGCTGTAAAGGACCATCCCGTCTTTTCTCAGGATGACAAGCCGGGCGTCCCCTTTTTCACCCGGGTAAGCGACCGCGTAATACTCTCCGTTGCAGTCAATCGAGGCCTGCCCTTCCCGCGCCGGCGGCACGGTAATAACAAACTCCTCTTTGCCGCCCGAATTGACGAGAAGGAGCCTGTCGCGGTCAAGAATCATCGCCTTACCGCTGTCAGAAATAAAAAGCGGGGCCTTTGAGGCATGGAACCCCAGGGGAACGTCGGCGAATTCTTTTTCAACCGAATCAACCACGCGAAGGCCGTCATCCTTATCACTCCCGTAATGCACAGCCAAAAACAGCCCGCTGTCGCTCACGGCAAGACTTTTTACCACCGTATTATCCGGGGTCCTTCCTGAAGCGATGATCTGCCCTTCGGCGTTGACTGAATAATACGTCCCGTCGGCAAATCCCGCGGCACCGATATCGGTGGTCCGGGAAAAAACGATGCACGTGCACAGCCTCCCGGCTATTTCTTTTACACCGATATTGTTCCCGTGAAGGTCGAAAATCCGGATCCTGCTGTGGTCACCGTTGAGCAGAAAAATCAGCTTCCCGTTAAAAGAAAGGTATGGGTACTCCCGCGAGGAAGTTTTCCAGAAGCGCTCGCCTGAAATATTAAAAAATTCAATTTCCTTCCCGACCTTCTGGTAGGTGATGTAATAGAGGCCGCTCCGGTTTGCTTCAGAAAGAAAGCCCTCGTGCTTTTGAAAACCTTCAACGATACCGTTCGGGCTGACTACCGCAATCGCCGGGTCTTTTTTAATAACAAAGGGTGCTTCCCGGCCGCTTTTCCGGGGGGCCGGCTCGGTTTTAAAAAGATGCACGACAGTATCAGTCCAGGCAGGGATGATTTCGGTTCCCGCTGTTCTGGTTGTTAAAAACAGGTTCAGAACCAGGCCTGCTATGAATCCGGGAATTAAGTATTTCATTGATCAGTCCTGTAAAAAACTTTTCAGTTTCTGGCTTCTGGAAGGATGGCGAAGCCTGCGGATGGCTTTCTTTTCTATCTGGCGGATGCGTTCCTTTGAAAGATTAAACTTGTCTCCAATCTGCTGCAGGGACATCGGTTCATAATCGTTAAGGCCGTAACGCATCTGGATGATCTGTTTTTCAGAGTCGGTTAACGTATCAAGCACGTCGTTGAGCGCCTTACTGAGAGATTCGTCAAGCACGTGTTTGTCAGGAGAATCGATGCGGGAATCAACAATCATGCTCAATATGGTCGTATCTTCGGAATTGCCGTATGAAGAATCAAGGGAAATGTAATCCTGGGTTATATTGCGGAGGTGATTTATTTCTTCATCGTCCATGTCAAGGTCTTCAGCGATTTCAGAGGCGGTAGGCTCCCTGCCCATGCGGTTTTCCAGCTTTTTGTGGACCTTCTCAATTTTTTGTATGTCCGCCGTTCTGTTCAGGGGCAGGCGGATGAGCGACGCCTTCTGTGAAATGGCAAGAATAATCGCCTGTCTGATCCACCAGACCGCGTATGAAATGAAATGGAAGCCCCTGTCCGGGTCAAACTTCTCTGCAGCCTTTATCAGGCCCATATTCCCCTCGTTTATCAGGTCAAGGAGGGAAATACCGCTGGTTTGATATTTTTTTGCAATAGAAACAACAAATCTGAGGTTGGCTTTAATAAGCTGATTTTTTGCGTTTTCATCGCCATCCCTGGCAAGCCTGGCGAGATAATCTTCTTCTTCCCTTGAAAGAAGTTTGATCTTGTTAATCTGTTCAAGGTACCAGCTTATCGATGAGTCAGTATAATCGCTTGACGCTTTCTTTTTGATGTTTTTCTTTGATTTATCAGAGCTTTCTTCTTCATCAACTTCTTCAACTAAAGAAAGAATTGACTCATCAAGCTGAATATCCCCCTCATCAAGGGAATCCTGATTAAATTCATCATCAATTCTGTTATCGTCTTTTTTCATATGCTTCTTGTCGATACCGTGAATTAACGCCTGATGAACTTCTTATATGCCACTTTGCCATCAGTCAAGAATTATTCTCATTAAAATAAGAGTGGCATCATCCAGGAATGTTAACTACTTAATATATTACATCTTTCAACTAAAAAACTCCATGATTTATCATGGAGTTTTTTTCCGCACAGAGTAATTGCAATTATTTGGTCAGTCTCGGTATTTTCAAAACCCACCCGGGATATATCCAGTGCGGGTCCCTTATCAGATCAGTGTTGGCTTTATAAATCATTTTCCATTTCCACGGGTCACCATAAAAGCGGTCAGCAATACGCCAGAGGCAATCTTTAAGTTTTGCCCTCCAGACCACGGTATAAAGGTCATACCCCTGATCTTCTGTAGCTTCATCACCGTCTCCCTGAGTAGCACCGGTGGTCTCACCGGTATCACCCTGGCCAGTGGCGGCAACTGCAGTTGACTTCTTGGTCCCGGCAACAATTGTGGCCAGGCGTATCGATTCTTCAGACAGGTCTATGGATTCCTTGAAACGGGACTCATCCTTCAGTGTCTTCGCATTATCAAGGGCCTCTTTTGCCGCAGCCATTTCATCTTTCGCGATTTCCGCCCCCTCTGAAGCTTCGGCCTGCTCAACAAGGGTTTCGGCTTCAGCTATCTTTTCACGGGCCGTCTCCTCAAGTGCGATGAGATACGCTTCGTCGGCATTCACTTTGGCAACTTCAAGGGCCGAGAACCCTTTTTTCAGTTTCAGGTCTTCATATGATTCTGATGCCACGCCTGCGTTTTCTTCAGCCAGAGCCAGTTTTTCAGGGGCAAATTTTTCTGCGTTATACTGTTTTGCATCGTCGATGGTCCTGTTCACTTCAGTGATAGCGTCCTTTAAAATGTCCTTTTTGCTGATAGCGCTGTTTCTCGCATCCTTTGCCAGTTTATCAGCTTCCACAGCCGAAAGATATGCTTCATAATATTTCTTGTTCTGAAACAGTTCATTGGCGTTGCCAAGCTCTTCTGAGGCTTTAGTGTATTCGTCCGGGGCCAGGCTTTCAGCATAGACTTCATCCGCTTCGGCAAGGCTTGCCTCCGCGATCTCGATCGTATCCTTTGCCAGCAGAGGAACCGCTTTGTCATAAGCAGCGTCAGCCTGATTTTTCGAGGCAACCGCTATTTCCGTCGCTTTCTTCATGTCGTTTTTTAAAATCTCATCATGACAGCTGAACAGTAAATCCTGGGACTGTTTGAGTTCCTCAGGAGCATATTTATCGGCTTTTACGTTCTGAGCGCGTGTAATGGCTTTTTTAGCAAGGGCCATTTCCTTGACAGGGATTTTCTCCCCGCAAGCGGTAAAAACAAAAAGAGATATAACTGCTACACCAAAAATTACTTTCACCTTGCCCATGGCAACCCTCTCATTGTTGATATTATTCCCGGCAGATTTGCGGCCGTAGACGGTATTTAAAAATTAAATGAATTAATTGCTTCTTCTTCGGATTCAAAAATTTCAAAAAATGATGTCAGCTTTGTCAGCTCAAAGACCTTCCTGACCGAAGCGAAAACATTGATGATTTTGAGTCCCCCCTGGTACTTCTTCAAATTTGAAAGACTGGATATAAGGGCCCCGATTCCTGAAGAATCAATATATGACACTTTTTCAAGGTTGATCACCACATTATATTTCTGTTCTTCAATAAGTTTATTTATGATATCTTTTATTTCAGGCGCGTTGTAGAGGTCAATTTCCCCGGCAATGTCAAGAATGACAACTTCTCCCTTTGACCTAGTATTTATATCCATTTCCGATGCTTCCTCCTGACGATCACAAACATGAAAAAAAAATTTGCCTACACTATAAATCTCTTAACAAATCGTGTCAAGATAAATTATTCTATAGAGCAATTATTGAACAGGGGGTTGAGGCCCATTCCAGTACCGTGAATGAGCTGAATTATGAATTTTTGCCCTGACCGAAGATTGACTCAGCCCTGCGGTAAAAAGATGAAAACGCCCCCTGGAGGATACTTTCCCGAACATCCTCCATGAATTTTTTCATGAAATAAAGATTATGGTACGTATTATACACCAGCGCGGCAATTTCTCCCATCCTGAAAATATGCCGCAGGTAGGCCCGGGAAAAATTTCTGCATACATAGCATGAGCACTCGGGGTCAAGAGGAGAAAAATCATCCTCATACGGCGCTGCCTTGATGTTTATCCTGCCCTGTGAGGTGTAGAGCGTCCCGTTTCTGGCTATTCTTGTCGGCATAACACAATCGAACATATCGACCCCGCACTTCACCGCATAGAGTATTTCCATGGGGCTTCCCACGCCCATCATATAGCGGGGTTTGTCCGCGGGAAGAAGGGACGACGTTAAAGAGGTAATTTCCTGATACAGATCCTTTGGTTCGCCAACCGAAAGGCCGCCTATCGCGTACCCCGGAAACTCAAGCGCAACCAGTTGTTCACCGCATTCCTTTCTGAGGTCCGGATACACTCCTCCCTGGACAATCGCGAAAAGGCTCTGCTGACCGGCATCAAAATTATGTTTCCAGTACCGGATGGAATCACCGGCCCATGACACGGTCCTTTGGACGGCCTGGCTCACGGCCTTTTCTTCAGCGGGATACTCGGTGCACTGGTCAAGCACCATCATGATGTCGGAGCCGATTATTCCCTGAATATCAAGGACCTTCTCGGGTGAAAAAAAATGAAGAGACCCGTCAATATGCGACCTGAACTCAACACCGTTCTCCCTCACCCGGCACAGGTCAGCAAGGGAAAATACCTGGAATCCCCCCGAATCGGTAAGTATCGGCCTGGAAAAATTCATAAACCGGTGCAGGCCTTCGGCCTTTGTCAGAACATCAAGGCCGGGCCTGATATACAGATGATAGGTGTTGGAAAGGATGATGTCAAAATTGATTTCCTCAAGTTCGCGCAGGGTCAGCGCCCTTATAGCGGCACGGGTCGCTACCGGCATAAATACCGGAGTCCTCACCTGCCCGTGCGCGGTGTCAATCAATCCGGCCCTGGAACCTGAAGCGTCTGTTTTTTCAATACGAAAATCCATATCACAACATGGGCGTTAAATTCATTCTCATGTCAAATATTATTCACTTCTTGGCATTCACGGTTTCACGCTCCGCTTTCAACGCACTGAAAAACAATTGCATTTATCCCTGTTCCGTGATATATCATTCACACAGGGACTGCGCGAACCGGTTCCTGCTTCCCGGAAATCAACAAATGAAAGCAAGAGGTAAACACCATGGAAAAAAATCATCCTTATCACCAATCATGGACCTCTCGTAAAAATTTTCTTAAATATTCCGCAGCTGCGGTGTGGTCTTTACTCTTTGCGGGCGGCGCGCTGAAACAGCTCATGGGCCAGGAGAAAAACCTGAGGCCGCGAAAAAAACGGGCCGTTTCATGTGCCTGCAGTCTTGCGGTCATCAGGGGGGATGACATCCGCGCCTCGCTGAGAAAAGCCCTGGATGAGCTGGGCGGACTCGGGCTTTTCGTGAAAAAAAACGATACCGTGGTGATCAAGCCTAACATAGGATGGAACCGCGGGCCTGAATTCGCCGCGAACACGAATCCTGACCTCGTAAACGAACTCGTCACCCTCTGTTACCGGTCCGGGGCCAAAAAGGTGCGCGTGTTTGACAACACCTGCAACAATGAAAAAATGTGCTACCATAACAGCGGCATCTACCGCGCCGTAAAAGATGCCGGGGGCGACATATACTATGTTTCAGACTGGAAATTCATCCCGGCAAATTTCCCTTACGAAAGTCCCATGCAGGACTGGCCGATCTATAAAGACGCTGTCGAATGCGACTGCTTTATCAATGTTCCGGTTGCGAAGCACCATTCCCTGACCGGGCTCACCCTGTCCATGAAAAACCTGATGGGAGTATGCGGCGGTTCGCGGGGCCAGATGCACTGGGGCATAGACAAAAAGCTCGCAGACCTCACCGCGTTCATCAACCCGGACCTCACGATAATCGACGCGTATAAAATCCTGCTCAGACACGGCCCCAGCGGGGGGAACACGAATGATGTTGAAACGAGAAAAACGATTATCGCCGGCCCTGACCCGGTGCTTGCCGATGCTTACGCGACAACGCTCTTTAACATGAGGCCGTCAGATGTCGGTTACATCGTTCGCGGAGCGGAGAAAAAAATCGGCTCGATGGACATATCTTCGGCATCCATAAAAAAAGTGACCATCTAGTCTCATGAAGCCGGACCAGAAAAATCTCATAACGCTGCGGAAAATAACCCAGACGATCTCCGTGTTCCTGGTGCTCTTCATCATCTGGAACACGAGGTTCCCGCTCGACCGGTTTATCAGCCCGGCAGCGTATTTTTATCTGGACCCGCTGGTCATGATCACAACCGCGGTAGCTGAGAGGGTCGTGCTTTTCGGCCTTATCGTTGCCGGCATTCTCATAGCGGCAACGGCCCTCATGGGACGTTTTTTCTGCGGATGGATCTGCCCCCTGGGCGCTCTCCTTGACCTGCTGGGAACACTTAAAAAGCCCTTTATGCGCCGCTCCTATTTCAGAGAAAAGAATCCCGGTAAAACAAGATTCATCAAGTACGCCATTCTCAGTGTGATACTCGCCGCGGCCTTTGCCGGATTTCAATTCGCCTGGGTCCTTGACCCCATTGCTATTTTCGTGAGGACGTTCTCCCTGGTCATTCATCCCCTGCTGAACAACGGCCTTAACGCTTTTTTTACCGGCCTGCTGTCATCGTATGACCTTCCGGTTCTGGAAAATGTTTATAATCTGCTGCGCGATTCATTTCTCACCACTGACCTCGCGGCCCTTGAGAACACGACAGAAATCATCCTGCTCTTCAGCGTGATCGTTCTTCTGCTTCTGTTCAAGCGGCGGTTCTGGTGCAGATATCTCTGCCCCCTGGGAGCGATGCTCGCCGTCCCCGCGAGGCTGTCACCTTTTCTGAGAAGGACCCGCTGCGTCAAAAACTGCAGGGTCTGCATGCACACCTGCAGAATGAACGCCATCACCGCGGACAACCGGTATCACCGCGAAGAATGCATCCTGTGTTTCGATTGCGTGCGGGACTGCCCTGACAGCACAACATACTTCAGTTTTACCTCACCCCCGGCCGAAAACATTGAACCGGAAAATGCTGATAAAGACCCGAGCCTTTCCCTGTACCGCAACGGATTCCTGCGGTGTTCCTTTTCACTTGGCATCGGGCTGGTTTTCCTGCTTACGATGCACGGGAAGGCCCTGGCTGCGGCGCTGAAACCGGTTTCCAGAAAACTGCGTCCCCCCGGATCATTGCCTGAAAATGAATTTATTCAGCGCTGCATACGCTGCGGCAACTGCATGAAAGTCTGTCCCACCGGTGTTCTTAAACCGGCGCCGGTATCAATGGGCCCTGACAAACTGTGGACACCCTTTCTCGATACATCGCGTTCATACTGCGAATACAACTGCAACCTCTGCGGCAGGGTATGCCCGACCGGTGCCATTGAAAAACTGGCCCTTGACCGCAAAAAAAAGAAAGTAATCGGGGTTGCGGTCATCAACAAAGACCTGTGCGTGCCCTATAAAAAAGGAATTGACTGCATCGTGTGCGAGGAACATTGTCCGGTATCGGAAAAAGCGATAATCGTCACCGAAAAAAAAATTAAGGGCAAAAAAGTCCGGCTGCCCCAGGTCCAGAAAAAATTATGCATCGGATGCGGGATATGTGAAATTAAATGTCCCGTTGAAAAGGAAAAAGCCATAAAAGTATTTCCCCCGGACTATAAACCGGGAAACGAGCACAGGAACAATTTCGATGAAGCATCCGCGGGTTAGAGAGACATGAGCCACCTGTATATCATTGCAACACCAATCGGCAACATGGAAGATATCACGCTCAGGGCATCACGCATTTTAAAGAATGAAGTTGATCTTATTTTCTGTGAAGACACCCGGCAGACGCGAAAGCTCCTGAACCACCTCGGAATAAACCTGCCCCTGATCTCGCTCCATTCACATTCACCGGAAAGTAAAATACTCCACGCAATTAATGAACTGAAAAAAGGCTCCACCGTGGCATACCTTACCGATGCCGGAACTCCCGGCATCTCAGATCCGGGTTCACGCCTGGTCCGGGAAGCGGTGAAAAACAATTACGCAGTGACCCCCCTGCCGGGCCCTTCCGCGTTGACTGCGGCGCTGTCAATATCAGGTTTTCCTGAAAAAGAGGTCATCTTTACCGGGTTTTTAAGTAAAAAAGAGGGAAAAAGGATCAATGAATTGAAAGCCCTGGCTGAATTCGAGGGGCTTCTGGTTATTTATGAGTCACCCCACCGAATTATTAAAATGTTACATGCCATTAACGAGGTTTTTCCCGATAAAGAAATACTCATCGCCCGGGAAATTACCAAAATACATGAAGAATTCATTCGCGGAACAGCACACGAAATTCTCAGTATGGATCCCCCCTTCACCCAGAAAGGGGAATTCACCCTGGTCATACGCAATAAAAAAGCCCGTTCGTGAGTTATTATGTGGCGTTAGACAAATATGTCATTTTATTAACCTGTAGAGAGTTTAATTCTTGTAATTTTATAATAATTACAATATTTTATAACTGAGCAATTAATTCATTAAAGAATTGACAAATTAAGCCGATACTGTATGTAGATAAATTAAGGGATACAAAAAATGGTTATCGACAAAATTGGTAACATCAACAACATCATCGAACCAAAGAAGTCACGGTCTGCCGGCGCTTCGAAAGAAACAAAAAAAGAAGATTCCATTCAGATTTCCTCTGAAGGGAAAAAAGCCGCTGAACTTTCGAAAGTAGCCCAGGCTGTAAAAGACACGCCTGATATCAGGCTTGACAGAGTCAAAGAAATTAAAGAAAAAATAGCGAGCGGCACCTACAATTTCAATGATGAAAAAATACTTGAAATGGTCGCTGACAGAATAGCTAATTTTTTACTCAGAAAATAGTATTATAATTATTTATTCCAGTCTGTAATAAGCAAAGCGGAGATAATAACACTATGTCCGCTTTTTTTATGGTAATTATAATTTGAGTCAGAAACTAAATTGAAAAATTCTGTAAAACCTGATTTTCATATCCCCAGTGAAATTTATATTCGCCAGGATATTATCAATGATCTTGCCGGCATCTGTTCCAGGTACGGATCACGCGTTATACTGATTACAACAACGGAAAATCTGGAGATCTATCACGCTAACATTGATACCATTGTTGAAAAATTCAAAGAAGCGGGGATGGGGTGCATCATTTATGACGAACTGCCCCCGAATCCCAATACCGAAGATATAGACACCGCAGTCTCGTTTACCAAAAAAACCAATGCTGATTTAATTATCGGTTTCGGGGGCATTGAAGCGATAAATTCGGCAAAAGCTGTTGCCCTCTTATGCAACAACTATCTGTTCTGCAATGAACTTTTCAGCCAGACTCAAATCCGCGAAAAGCCGGTCAGCCTTATAACAGTACCGACATATCCGCTTTACGGATTTGAAATCGCTCCCCTGCTTTTCCTTGATGAAATTCACGGTTTGACCAAAAAGGTATACTATAATTATGATCTGTACCCCGTGGCAACGATTGTTGATCCTTTGCTTTCACTTTCAATAAGTGAAGAACTTGCGATGAAAACAGTAATATCCACACTCGCAATTTCAACTGAATCGGTCATTTCAACAAAAAACAATCAAATAATCAATACTTATGCTCTGAAGTCAATCGACCTTATATTCCGCAATCTTCCGTTGATATACAGGGAACCGCAGAGCATTGCGCCGAGGGCGTATCTTTCAACAGCCTCGATCATGTCAGGCATGGCCTTCTCGGTTTCTTATCTGTCGGTGACGCTCTCCCTGGGCCTTGCCCTTGCTTCGAAGGCTGAGATCAGTATCGAAAGCGCGATGAGTGTCATCCTGCCCCACATCATGGAATTCAATCTTACCACCTCACCGGGGAAATATGTTCAGATGTCAAAAGTTATGGGTGAAGAAGTTAAAGAAATTACGGTTATTGAGGCAGCCATTAAAGCGGTTGAAGCGATCCGAAAGCTCGAAGCCGATATAGACATCCCCCAGAGACTTTCAAGTTATGATGTGCCCAAAACACAATTCAAGGATATTGCGGCCCTGACAATGACCTATCCGTTTATAAAAAATACACCACGTCCTCTGAATGAAAACGAAATTGAAACAATCCTTATTGCTGCGTATTAAATCGCTTTCAACTCTTCAGAAGAAAAGATCTGGTTTATATCGAGGATGACGACAAACCCATCCTGAAGCTTTGCTATACCGACAATATACTTGCCCGATATTCCCTTGACTACCGGAGGCGGCGGCTCAATCTCATTGGAGTCGACCTTGACAACATGGCTTACTGAATCGATGGCAAGGCCGACACGCTTGCCCTCGATATCAACAACAATTGTCCTGCTTTTATCGCTGCTTGCGTCAGCCTTGATGCCAAATTTCTTGCTTAAATCGACGATCGGAATGACCTTCCCCCTGAGGTCAATAACACCCATAATATAATTATATGATTTTGGAAGCTTGGTGATTTTGGGGAGCTTCAGGATTTCCTGAACCTTTAAAATCTCGAGACCGTATTCTTCTTTACCGATTTTAAAGCACACTATTTGGATGGATGAACCGAGATTGACTATTTTTTCATTCATTTCAGGTATCCTGTAATTATGATCACATCATCTGACATCAGACCACAGTATTACTGTTCAGTAATAAAATATTAACATACGACCCGCCCTGTCAAGAAAGCAGTATAATTTTACAATATTAACGCTGTATTTCAAGAAAAAATTATGGCCATCCTTAAAAATCAGATTTTTCCTTATTTATCCAAAAAAAGGGAAAATAATAAGCAGCAGTGAAATTAATAAAAGAAATAGCCGTAAACATATATCACGGTACCGGAAAGAACAAATAATAAGACCTTTACTATCAGCGGAGACCTCTTGCGGATAAACATGTCTACAAAACCGTTGATTATTCCAAAAAAGGCGGCAATGATCCCCATCGCGATAAAGCTGTATTGAAAATATAAAAAGGCGCTACCCGACAGCATGACACCGATGAGGATATCTACGATGTCTATGAGTGAAAAAGAAAAACTGATGCTCCGTGCTTTTCTGGCAGAATCTTTATAGGGATTGGTCTCGGGCTTGAAATATCTCTTTCTTGTCTCTTCCCTGATCTTATTCAGCTCGCGTGCTTTTTCTTCATCTCGCGCTTTATCGGCACTGTATTCGGCATAAATTTTGTAATTTCTGTTGATGAGTTTAATAACGTCCCGGTTCGGGATTGTGGAGAAAATATCGGCCCTGCTTTGAAATTTATCGGCAAAGCCATAAGACCTTCCGCTCGATACGCTCCGCTCAGCGGTAATTTTACCATTGCTGATCACGGAATAGTATGGATTGCCGCCCTCATCCGATACTTCAACATACAGTCTTACCCTTTTTTCTTTGAGATTATAATCAACCCTCAGATAATCACCGTTGTCAGCATTATAATACAGGGTCCTGTGGTATCCTCTTATTTCAGAAGGCCTTCTTTTCCAGGTGTATTTCGCTGTGGTGTAATTCATCATGCCCGGCCGGTTAAATATCCATCCTTATACAAAAAAGAGATTGGCACCCGTTCTCTCCAATCTCTTTTGTCTTTTTAACCAATAATATCATCATATTTTCTTTTTATGACGGTTTTGCCTTCTTCTTTTTTTCCTTTTGTGGTTAGCAATTTTTTTTCTTTTTTTCTTCCTACCGCACGGCATAAAGCAACTCCTTTATTGATAAATAATAACACACTTCATCACCTGAGGTTATCAATATCACCTTTTGATGCTTCAGTATCTGTTTTTTGCTTATTAAAGACACCCAGAATATCAAGCGTGTCAATTGAATTTACCAGCTTTATCTTATCAGATAATTTGTCAATATAAATATACTTTAAAAGTTCAGGATTCTCTTTGATAAGGGATGATATTCGCGATAATCTTTTGTAATATTCTTCATTGCTCAGATTTTCCTGTTTGAGCCTCCCGTTCAAGATTTCCGTATCGATCTCATTCTTCCTTTTGAGTTTGTTTAAATTATCAAGATGTCTCATCCCTTCCCAGTAGGAACTCATGTCAGGCAAAAACATCCCCCCCGGCATGGAGAATGATGCGCCCTCAATACCCAGTTTTGCCACTTCTCCGCTTATTTTCTTCACAATGTCACCCTCAAGGGCATGTTGCCTGTAATAAAGCGCATCTCTTCTATAAGTCGGCGCGAGAAAGGGCCCAATTTCATTCCCTAATAGGGATCGCAGACAGACGGTTACCGCCTCATCAATCCCCTTTTCGCCTTTAAGCAGATATTCCTGAGCGGCCGGGCTGTCACTGTTTATAATGAAATGCATGCGGACCGGTATGCGTATCTGATAACGTGCGTCGTTGAGTTCTTCCAGGGCCGGGATAGAAAGAAAAAACTCATGCGAAAAATTCCTTTCCAGGGAAACTTCATTAAGCGTGAACCACCATGGCATGCCCCCCTCAAAAGAGAACCCATATCCATGGGTTAAAACTTTAACGATGGTCCCGTCTCGGATGTCCCTGACAAAAACAGCCTTCCTGTCCTGGACGATTCTGAAGCAGAATAAAGCGCCATAGATAAAAATCAGCACAACTAACAGTATAAGTATGTTTCTAAAAAATATTTTCATCCCCTTAATCCATTAATATTTTCCGTTTACTGCTGTTCTTCATCTTTATAGGGAATTGGTTTCAAAGGTTGTATGGTTGAAATCGCATGCTTATAAATTAAATTCTGCTTTTTATCTATCTCGAGCAGGATGGTAAAATTATCAAAACTTAAAACGCGGCCTTTCAGGGGAACACCATTTACCAGATAGATGGTTATTTCAATTTTCTCTTTTCTTGACTGGTTTAAAAAAATATCCTGCAGATTATTGACCTGTTTCGTCATGGGGTGATCTCCTTTCTCTATATATTTGAGGGATACTGTTAAACAGATACTATATCACATATTTTATGTCAATTATCAATCCATTCTTGCACGTGATTGATAATTTTTTTACTTTCTTCGGGCCTGTACCAGGCAATATTATCACGCTTTCGAAACCATGTCATCTGTCTTTTGGCGTACTGGGCAGTATTTATCTTTATTTTATCAACAGCTTCGTTAAAAGGCATCAATCCGTCAAGGAAGCTGTTTATTTCAGCATATCCGATGGATTTCATGGACTTTAACTCAGGGCCATAGCCCCGTCCACGTAAATTCTGCACCTCGTCAACAAGCCCGGATTCAATCATCCGGCCAACTCGCGCAGCAATTCTTTTTCTGATCAGATCACGATCATCATTGAGGCCGATAAAAAGGGTCTTTTCAGACTGAAAACCCCTATTTTCAGAATAGTAACTGCTTAAAGGCCTTCCCGTCCCCCTTAATACTTCCAGGCCCCTGATTATTCTTTGTTTATCTTTCGGGTGAACGCCTTTGACAAATTCAGGATCATGTTTCAGCAATTCTCCATGGAGATGTTCAAGCCCTTTTTCTTCCATTTCCCGGTATATTTCATTCCTTACCGAGATATCGATATCCGGGATGCTGGCAATCCCCAGAAAAAAGGAGTCGATATAAAGCCCGGTTCCGCCAACAAAAAGAGGAATACGCGACTTTTTAAATATTTCCGTACAGGCTGTTTCCGCCATTCTGCAGTATTCACCTGCGGAAAAAGGATAATCCGGATCAACTATATCGATTAAATGATGCTTTCTCGCAGCAAGGATTTCCTGTTCAGGTTTCCCGCTGCCGATATCAAGATACCGGTAAACCTGAACCGAATCTGCCGATATTATTTCGAATTTCTCTGGAACCAGGGACAACGATAATTCAGTTTTCCCCACAGCAGTCGGGCCGATGATTACTACCGCTTTAATGTCACCGCACCTTACTATCAGTTAATAAAAATATCAACACGCAATCCGTTACTCGGAGAAACACCGGCAACAGACATTGTTGCCAGTCACAATAACCGTATTACAGGATCTCTTATTCTCCTTCTTCTGCTTGGTCATGATAGACATAGTGAATTGTCTCATTCAGCGTGAGCTTGAGGATATTGGGAACAACTTTCCAGCTGATATCATCTTCGGGGTAATGCTTGATATTAGCAATTTTTTCAACCGCCTTCATTGATGCTTTTGAAAAAACATATTTGTTTCCATTATATGCAAGTAATTTATCTAGGGGGATGATCATCCTTTGCCTCCATTATATCCTTCATGAAAGAGGAATTCCTCTGTGTCCTGCATTGTTCGGCTGATACTATGGCCTGAACATCCCGCAGGGCTGTCTCAACCGTATCATTTATGACCAGGTAATCATAAATATGATATTCACTGAGTTCGCTCAGAGCATTTTTCAATCTGATATTGATCTGATCTTCAGAATCAGTCTTTCTGTTTTTCAGTCTCTGTTCCAGTATATGTAAAGATGGTGGTACAATGAAAATATAAACAGCGTCTTGAATATTTTTCTGAAGATTTTTTGTTCCCTGGATATCAACATCAAATATCGGAATCTTCCCGGCATCCTTTATTCTGTCAACCTCTTTTTTTGTCGTTCCGTAGTAGTTTCCATGGACCCGGGCCCATTCTATGAAATCACCCTTTTCGATTTTATCCAGAAATTCCGGCTCGCTGATGAAAAAATAATCCCTGCCATCACGTTCTCCGCCCCTGGATTTTCTCGTTGTCGTTGACACGGAAAATTCAAAACGGGGGTCATCCCTTAAAAGCCTTTCAATAATGGTTGATTTTCCGGCTCCCGAAGGCGCTGAAATGACAATTGAAATATCATTCTTCATGGGAATTCTGCATCAGCCTGCCGGCAATTGTTTCGGGCTGCATGGCCGTCAGAACAATGTGGTTGCTGTCCATTATAACGAGAGCCCTGGTTTTCCTTCCATGGGTTGCGTCAATAAGGGTATTATTGTCCCGTGCCTCATCCCTCAGCCGTTTTCCTGATGCGGACGAGGGAGTTATTACCGCGATAACCCGTTCAGCAACAACAGCATTGCCGAAACCGATATTTATTAATGTTGTTTTCATGCTGAACCCTCACTGTTAATGAATAAACGCATTACCGGAAACATATCAGACAATATTTCTGCACTGCTCCCGGATTTTATCGATATAGTTCTTAACGTCAACCACGATGTGGGATATCTCGGAGCTGTTTGACTTGGAAGCGATGGTATTGATTTCCCTGAACATTTCCTGCGCGAGGAAATCGAGTTTTCTTCCGATCTGGTCATTTACTTTAATTATAGCTTTAAACTTGGCTATATGATCGTTAAGCCGCACAAGCTCCTCATTGATATCAAGTTTATCTGCGAGGATCGCTATTTCAGAAAAAAGTCTGGAATCATCGATGTTTTTCTGAGAAATTTTATCTATCCTCTCTTTTAATTCCTTGACCTTGTTATCGGCAATCGGCTTTACTCTCTGTTTTATCGCCTCAACTGATTTATATATTGCGTTTATTGACGCGACAATATCCTTCTTGGTGGCATTGCCTTCCTTTTTTCTCATTTCAATTGTTTTTTTAGCCGCCGCCTCAATGGTTTTATATACATCCTTTAAGGACTTATCGGATATCACTGAACGCTCCCTCTGGCTTACGCCATCAAGCTTTAAAACAGAATCAAGGGTTACGGGCTGATTGATACCCATGTCCCGCTGAATTTTTTTCAGTTCACGAAAATACTTCTTTATCAGCTCATGGTTCAGTGAAATATTTTTATTCACCGTCCAGTCGAATATATCAAGATTGAGCTCTATCTTGCCCCTGGAAAAATATTTTTTTAAAAGCTGTTGAATATCGTTTTCCTGGTATCGTATTATCTTGGGGATGTTAATGAATGTTTCCAGATATTTTGAGTTAAGCGATTTAAGTTCTATTGAAAAAGAAAATTCATCAGTGCTCTTTTCAATAAAGGCATAGCCGGTCATGCTTTCCATTTTGTATTCCTAAATAATTATTTCACTTTTCCCGATCGAACGAATTCTGATTTCTCCCGTTTCAAGATAAAAATCTATCGTTCGCCCGTAATCTCCTCCAACGTCTTCAGCTATTATGCTTATATTAAGGCTTTCAAGGACTTCCCTGACTTTTATTACATTGTTTTTTCCTATCTCTCCCATGATACTGTTTTCAGCAACCTGAAACATTTTTGACCCACCCACGATTTTAGCGATTATCCTTTCAATCCGGGCGTTTTCCTTTATCATGTCTTCCACCATGAGAGGAATCGCGGAATCAGCATATTTTTTTTTCGAAGAATTCAGTTTATGCTGCGGGAGCATAATGTGCGAAAGGCCGCCGACTTTATTTACCGGGTCAAAAAGGCAAATCCCGACACATGAGCCGAGTATCGTCCTTAAAATATCGGGTGTTGAGCTTACCGTGTAATCAGCAATTCCTACATTAATCAGATTAAAATCCATGCATTACTTCCTGGGTTTTGGTATGTAAACCGGCGATTCAAGGACTTTTTTGTATTCAAAATCTTCTGAAATCGAGTGAAGCGTTTCTGAATGGCCGATAAAAAGATAACCGGTATCGAGTATCGATTTATAAAAATCTGCGACAAGCCTTCTCTGGTAAATTTTATCAAAATAAATCATGACATTTCTGCAGAATATCACATCAAGATCAACAGGAAATTTATCCTTAAAAAAATTGAGATAATAAAAATTGGTGAGATTTTTCATTTCATCCTTAACCAGGAACACTCCCGTGTCGTCTTTTTTGGGGATGAAATATTTTTCAAGAAACTCAGGAGGGACTTTTTCAATCCGCCTGCCTGAATATTCACCGATCCGTGCGAAATCAAGCACTGACGGCGCGATATCCGTACCGAGAATCTGGATGTCCCATCCGTTCAGAAGATTTTTATTTTCAAGGATGCATATTGCCAGCGTGTATGGTTCTTCACCGGTGGAACAGGCTGCGCTCCATATTCTCAGCTTCTTGTTCTTTTTTGTTTTAACCAGCTCGGGAATGCAGTATTGCGAAAATGCCTCAAAATGCCTTTCATTTCTGAAAAAATACGTTTCATTCGTTGAAACAACATCAAGAAGAAGCTCGTATTCCTTCTTTTTCTGTTCACCGGTCAGCCGTTGCAGGTAATCATAATAGTCCGAAAACTCCTTCAAATTCAGCGGACCGAGCCGTTTCCGAAGACGGTTCGATAGGAGCGTAATCTTTGTTTCCTTGAGAAAAATTCCGCTTTCTTCATAGATCAATTTGGCAAACTTTTTAAATTCCTCATCAGTAAGCCGCTTAATATTGATTTCCATTAAATAATCACCAATCATCTTTTATAACGAACTGTTTAAATTCAGTATGAGCCTTATTTCCCCAACAGGGATGCCGGTATATTCAGCAATATCCTTTTCCGGGCATCCGCGTTCATGCAACTGAGATATCACAGAATACCGGTCTTTGCACTGCGACATGATCTCCGCTGCATCCTCCGGTGTCACTGCCCGGTCTTTACTTTCAGCATTCTGTTGAGCCGCGATCAGACTTTCAACATCAATTAAATTCTTTTCAATTACCGGGATGTTCTCTGCATCAGAGAGTTTGACTTGCCCTGCTCCTGTATTACCAGTGTAATGCAGCATGTCAGGATGAACATCTCCGGCGGAGGATGACCGCCGGGTATTCATTTTTTCAATGGTGATAAAAATTTTGTCAATAAACACTGACATTCTTTCAACAGCCTTTGTGATTGCCGATTTCACCGGTAATCCCGGTTTGGCCAGTGGCTGTTGAACTGCATGTGCTGCAACCGGTTCAGGTGTTAAAACTGCAGCAGCAACATTATCATCTCCACCTGTTTTATCAAGAATATTTTCATCGCCGATAATCTGATCAAACTTTTTCAACTCACCGGTCCTTTCAAGAAGGGCCTTCATGGTCCGTATTTTACTTTCAAGTATAGAAATATTGCGTTCAGCTGTTGCGTTGAATTCCTGAATAATTTTATCCATTTCCTCCCTTAGTCTCTTTTCTCGGAAATCAGATGCCGATTTTTCAAGCTTAAGGGTTATAACAAGATAAAAAATAACACCGATAAAAATATTTATTAACAGCAGTCCAAAAAATTCCATCGCCACTCCCCGATGAAATGAATTTCATTATACCGGATAAGATATATTAAGACAATAAAAAATTCGCACACGCGAAATTACCAAAAAAATGGGAGATGCAGGCCGTTCGATGTATTACTTCAAGACATCGATAATATTACCCATCCTGTCGTCTTTCAGGACATTGACATTGTCCTTTTCCTTTTTACTATCGCCCTGATTGTCCCGGCCCTGGTTCATTTTCTGTTCCCGCTTTTTTTCTTCATCACGTATGGCGGTCTTTTCACCCTTCTGTGATTCATCAAGCCGGGTATTAACAAGTTTAGACTTATCGTTTGACTCTTTTTCAAGCAAATGCTGCTGCTCGGCGATCGCGCCCATTCGGGAATGCTCACCTTTACCGACTTCATGCATCTGCCCGATATTTGTCTGAAGATCGATAGGTTTTATTGACATCAGATCACACCTTATCTTCTTCTTACTACAGTCGTTATACGCTGACCTTCGATAATGGCGGGAAGTTCATATTCAGAAATCCTGATTTCACCTCCCTCCAGTGAAAATTTAACACTATTGTAAGGGTCTTTCAAAATAAATTTTTTGTCTTTAATGTGAACATCAACACCGGGAAAGGCCGTTTTCTCGGCACAGACCTTCCCTTTATGCTCAAGCATGTCAATATATGACTTGAGCTCCTCAAGTTCAAGGTTGACTTCATTCTGCCGCTTTGCAAGTTTTTCATTCTGACTGGTAAGCTCCATCAGCATTTTCTCTCGTTCCGGACTCAGTTTAACGCCGCTCTTTTTCTGCGTCTCAAGTGTTTTTTGATTGAGCTGATTCTGACCGAGTTCTTCGTCTATTCCCTTTTTCAAATTTTCAAGATCGGTGATCTGCTGGAGTATCTTGGGATTGATTCCAACCCTGACTTCAGTTTTTGTTGAAACATCCGCGCCGATATACCGGGCGTTGACCTCATCACCGGCCCTGATAACACCTCCAACAATCCGGGCCCTTCTTCCGTTACAGTATATCCCCTTGCCGGCATCAACATGTGAATGCATTATACCTTCAGGGACCCTGATGTCCCCTTCAGCGATGACATTTGCGCCCTGGATAAACTTGGCATATATTGAACCGCCTGTTGACTCGATCTTCGCTTCATCACGGCCCATTATGCCCTGCCGCACAATGATATCGCCTTCAGATTCGAGGAACGCCTTCTGCACCGTGCCCTTCACCTCAATATTCCCCGCGGCTTTCACAATAAAATTGTCCTGAACGCTTCCCTGGACAATGACAGAGCCGAGAAAAACGATATTTCCGGTTTCAAGTGAAACATCCCCGGTAACCACATAAACAGGCTCAACACTGATTCTGCCCACTTTAAAAACGACCTGGCCGTTTATTTCAGCAGTCAGTTCAGTCCCATCTTCTGAAAGTATTGTCCCTTTCCCGTACTGGATTTTAGTATCCTTCCCGGCTCTTGATGGCAAAATCCTGTTGGTTACCGTCCTGCCGGGCACCCCTTCTTCAGCGGGGACCTTAATGGCGAGGAGCTGACCAACGACAACATTTTCAAGAAGCTCAAGGTTCCTGAAATCAACCTTGCCGCTTTCGTCCTCCTCAAAGCTCACTCGGGTATTGTCAATACGGACTTTATAATCGATATAAGCATCCCTTCCGTTTCTGGCCCTCTGCCCCTGTGCCGCAACGAGGGGTTCATGATAGTCCATATTTTCAAGGTAATCGGAAATTCTGTCATTATTGACGCCATGAGCAACTCCCGCGGTTTTAAGCGCTTCAAGCACATCGTCCGTTTCCATATGTCTTCCGGAATATCGCGGGGGGATGAAGTGGACAAACGCTCTCATTTCATCTTCAGATATTTCAACTCTCATCGAGCTGTCAAAATCGGGATTGGGAAGCCATTGGCCGATTTTAACCGGCTTGCCGCTGGGCCTGGTCACCTCTTTGGCGAGGCGCGATGCATCGTGGCTGGTAATACGCATCGAGTACAGCTTGTTATTGATTTCATCAAGCGAAAGAGCTTTTCCATTTCCGCGAGGGGGAACCACGGTGGCCCAGATACCTGTTTTGGTGACCCGTATCTTGCAGGTCCCGTCAGCATTTTTCTTTTCTTCAATAGTTACCGAGGGGATGTGCTCTCCGGAAAGTTTCATTTCAATTTCTTCAAGATCGGCGTGCTGCGGTGAAGTTGAATGAGGACTGATCAGAACCCGGTATGGTTTCCTTCCCATTCCGAAAAGACCGGATGTTCCCTTTTCGAGGATTTGATAATCGAGCATGGTGACATCAAGAGAAAGTTCCCTTGACGCCATTTCAAGAGCCTGCCTGACCGAATCAGCGAAGACCTCAACAGCGTTTTCGTCAGGATGATCCTCGCCCTCGCTGATGTCCATAAAGAGATCTTTAAGCTTGCTCACCGAAACCTCTTTGGCTCATTGCCACCTATCCAATAATATTTGATTTAATCCTGCCAAGCCTCCCCCGGAGACGCATAATGGCTTTCGTGTGGAGCTGTGACACACGGCTTTCAGTGACTTCCAGAACCTCTCCTATTTCCTTAAGGGTCAGGTCTTCATAGTAATAGAGAACAATAACCTTTTTTTCCTTGTCAGGAAGTTTTTTTATCGCATCAATTATATAGTCACGAATTTCTTCTTTTTCAATTAAAATGTCCGGGTTCATGTTTTCCGGCGCTTCAAGTGTTTCAAGAATCGATAACTCGTCGTTATCGTCGCCGAGGTACCATATATCATTAAGAGAAAGTATCGATGTTCCGCTCAGTTTACTGATCAGGGTATGAAACTCCTCAAGGGTCACACCCAGCTCCCGGGCTATCTCCTCGTCTTCAACCGTGCGCCCGAGCTTGTTTTCGAGTTCCGAGATGACCTGTTCGATCTGTTTGGCTTTTTGCCGTATTGATCGCGGAATCCAGTCGATCGACCTCAATTCATCAAATATGGCCCCGCGCACCCTGGTCATGGCGTAGGTTTTAAATTTTATTCCCCGTGCCGGATCAAATTTATTTATGGCGTCAATCAATCCGAATATTCCATATGAAACGAGGTCATCAAACTCAATATTCTGCGGCATTCCCATTGAAATTTTTCCGGCTACATATTTAACCAGTGGAGCGTATTTTATGACGAAGTAATCACGAATTGTCTGGTCCTGATTTTTAATAAACTTTGTCCAGAGTTTATCTTCTCCAATCGCGTCAAGCTCTTTAAATTGTTTATCATTCATAATGTTGTAGTCCCGGTTTTATTAGTCCTCATCCTTTTTCATCATGGTCCTAACCGCTTCAGCCATGACCTTCGGCTCATATTGAAAAAATTCATCCTGCACCATAATGTGTTTACCGAATTGTCTTGATTCGGACGAATTGAGCGCCACGTTTAAACCAGAATCTGATGAACTGCCTGTGCTATGCATTTTAGGAAAATCATCATCCTTAAATTCACTAAACTCGCTTTTTGCGGCCGTGCCGGATGATGCCTCAGCTTCGACCGGTTGCCTTTCAATTTCCGGTTCACCGGCAGGTTCCTCTTCCGTTATCCCCTGATTAAGTTCAGGACCCGGCGCTGCAGTTTCGCCCTCCGCATTATCATCAATGTTCACGTCAATCGAAGAAGTTCCGGGTCCCTTAGAAATTAACTCATATACTTCCGGAACAAATTTTTTTATAATCGCCACAACTGCGAACCCAAGAACAGAAAAAACCACAGTAAGAACAATAGAGCGAACGGCAACGACAGCCCCTGAAACACCCGCGATAATCCCAATCAGAAAAGAAAGCACCAGAGCGCACATGCCGAAAAAAGCAGTTGCTTTGTATTCAATACTTATATTTTTCAACGCCGGCATAGTTAATTCCACAGGACTGCCTTACATGTGCAAAGGTACTACATACATCTGAAACAAATCAAGCCCTTTTTCTATTCAGCCTCAGGCTCTGAAACGACGAAAAGGTTCTTGAAAAAATTCGTCAGTCCGGACCCTCTTTCTTTGCCAGAGGTCTTGTTGCAAATTTTATCAGCGATCACCGACAGGCAGGCTGAAGCCCTTGACTTCGGGTAGCTCACCATAAAGGGTTTCTGATTTCTCACCGACCGCGGCACGTTTGAGTCATCAAAAACAAAACCGAGGTCCTCAACCTTGATGTTGAGAAACTGGCCTGCTATATTGATCACCCGCTGGGCGACCCTTTTGCCTTCAGCGACAGACTGTACTCTGTTTACCAGCAATTTAACTATTTTATCCGGAGACTGTGATGCTATCGACTTGATTATTCCGTAAGCGTCAGTTATCGCGGTCGGTTCAGGCGTGGTGACAACAATGACTTCGTCAGCGGCCATAACAAAGCTTAAAACATTCTGAGAAACACCGGCCCCGGTATCAATTATCATAAAATCATCAGCATCAAGATCAGATATCGCTTTAATAAAATCACTTCTCTGCTTCTGGTCAAGGTTGGCAAGCTGATGGAAGCCTGATGCGCCGGCGATTATCTTAATGCCCTCCGGAACCTCAATAATGACTTCTTTCAGCTTTTTTTTACCTTTAATAACATGATAAAGGTTATACTTGGGTATAATTCCGAGTATAACATTTATATTCGCCAGACCGAGATCAGCATCGAGCAGCGTAACTGAAAAATCATGCTGCGCCAGGGCTATCGAAAGACTTACGGAAATGCTTGTCTTGCCGACCCCTCCCTTACCGCTTGTCACGGCAATTGTTTTCGTTTTTTTCTGGGTTTTATCGCTCTCCAGAACTAATCGTCTCAGATTCGCAGCCTGGTCCACCGCGTTCCTCCTTTGTTCAATGGTTAATAGTGCCGATCATCAAGTCCACTATTTTGTCAGGGTCTGCCACGGTAATGTCATTGGGGACTTCCTGACCGTTGGTGACATATGAGATGGGCTTATTATATTTATCGGCAACATCAACCACATTCCCTATAAAAGACGTTTCATCGACTTTGGTGATGACAACACTGTTGAAATCCAGCACGTTAAAGGCCCTGAAGACCTCATTGAGATCCATCTTTTTCGTATTCGCGCTTACGCAGAGAATTTTTTCAATATCGTAATCAACAAGGTCTGCAAAATTCTTGATTTCAGAAATTTTCATTTCATTTCGGTGACTCCGCCCTGAAGTGTCAACCATAATGATTTCAGCCTTCTCGGACGTGATCACGTCCTTGAATTCTTTCTGGCTGTTCACCACATGAAGAGGTATTCTCATTATTTCAGCGTATTTTTTCAACTGTTCTGTTGCCGCTATCCGGTAATTGTCAATAGTGACAAATGCTACGCGGTTGCCTTCCCTGAGAGAATGTATTGCCCCGAGTTTCGCCATGGTCGTTGTTTTCCCCACGCCGGTAGGCCCGACAAACATCATTATCTTTTTCTTGTTGTCAATTTTAAGCGGGCCGGTAGTGATTATCCTGCTTTTCAGAAGCTCCTTAAGGCTTTTTTCGATTTTGTATCGATCTTTAAGGTCATCCCTGCTTACTGAATTCTTTAATTCATTGGCAATTGAAATGCACTGGTCCTGGTCATATTCATTGTTTTTCAGAATGCTCATATAGCTTTCCAGAAACGCAGTGTCTTCTTTACATTTCGCGTGATCATAATCACTGGTATTCTTCTGTTCACCCAAAAGTTTATTGAGGACCAGCTTAATATCCTCAAATTCCTTTTCAAATTTTTTAATTGATGAACCATTATCCTGTTCTCCGGCCTTGACTTTAACCTGGTCTCCGCCTGTTGTGTCAAGAATTTGAGGCGCCTTTGCCGTTTCAGTCTTAATATTCGTTTTAATGCTGTTTAAATTGTCATTCACGGCATCAATTGTTTTCGCCAGATTATCAATACTGGGGTCCTTTGCAGGCGGATAATTACCTGTAGCAGATCCTGAGACACCGCTTTTATTAATAATATCATCATCAACGGTAAAATCAATATTTCTTTTCGGTAGAGCATTTTTTCTCACGGGATAGCTCTTATCCTGTACTGCTGCGGTCAATTCAACGACTTCGCGGGCAAAAAACTTCGAATTGAGGATGCCGCCCTCCCGTACATATTTATGGCTTATGGGAATAGCATCATCTCCATGTTCCATTTTAAGTTTCATCATCGCTTCATTATAATTTTTGGCCCTGATTTTTAAATACCTCATAATCAACTCCTTTCAGCTATTATGCATTATGGTCATGCCGCGCTCGGAAGAAGCGCTGATCCTATGACATTGACTTTTATCGTGTTAACAATTTCATTATATGAGAGCACCACCGGCTGGGGAATTTCCCTTTCCAGCAGCGCATAGGTTACACTCCTGATTGCCGGTGACACCAGAAAAACCGGCAGGTTCCCGGCATTTCGCGATCTCACTGCGGCGTCCACCAGGGCTTTCATGATCATGCCATGGCTTTCGGGATCAAGCCCCAGAACCCTGCCCTCAATGGGGTCATCATGTATCGAATCCCTGATGATATTTTCAATTTCAGGATCAACGGTAATGACCGACAGAGTACTGTCAGGGTTGACGTAATCTTTGGTAATCTGGCGGGCCAGGCCTCCGCGGACATATTCAGTGAGCAGGTCGATGTCCTTGGTGTGGTCAGCGTAGCTTGCCAGTATTTCAAGTATGGTCACCATGTTTCGGATGGAGACCCTTTCACGCAGCAGGTTCTGGAGCACTTTCTGGATTTCGCCGAGGTTGAGCTTGTCGGTTATCTCGCTTACCACCGCGGGATAATCTTCCTTGATGTTGTCAATAAGCTGCTGCACTTCCTGGCGGCCGAGGATTTCGTCCGCATGGCGCTTGATCAATTCGGTAAGATGAGTCGCCACAATGGTCGGGCAGTCAACCACGGTATATCCCCGGCTCTCGGCGTCATCCCTTCTGTTTGAATCGATCCAGATTGCCTTGAGCCCGAAAACCGGCTCAATGAATTCAACACCCTCGATTTTTTCACGCACATCGCCGGGGTCCATTGCCATGAGTTTGCCGATCTGGAGCCTGCCATTGCCGACATCCACTCCCTTGATGAGTATCGAATAGGCCTCTGGCTCAAGCTCCATATTGTCCCTGATGCGGATCGGCGGGACAATGAGGCCCATGTCAATCGCGCTTCTTCTGCGGATGTTGGTGATACGTTCAAGCAGGGTACCGCCCTGTTCGGGGTCAACCAGGGGTATAAGATTGTATCCGATCTCAACTTCAAGCGGATCGACCTGAATAAGGGGAAGCACCGATTCCGGCTTATGTTCTTTGAGCGCAGCTTCTTTCTGTTCTTTTTGTGATTTTTCCTTGTCCTCTTCCTGCGATCTATAAAGGACGAAACCAAGAGCTGCAAGAGCGGCGGCTATCATAAAAACCGATATCTTGGGGAACCCCGGGATAAGAATCGACGCTCCCAGTGCCGCAGCGGTGATGAACAGCGCCCTTGGCTGGGAACCGAGCTGGGTGCCGAGTTCTGCGCCGAGGTTTTCCTTTGAAACCGCCCTGGTCACGATAATACCGGTCGCGGTTGTTATGAGCAGTGAAGGAATCTGAGAAACAAGGCCGTCACCGATACTGAGAAGGGTATAGGTTTTTAAAGCGACATCAAAGGTCTCTCCCCTGATCACCATGCCGACGATAAAGCCGCCGATGATGTTGATCAGCGTTATGATAATGCCGACCTTGACGTCACCCTGTACGAACTTCGAGGCACCATCCATGGCCCCGTAAAAGTCAGCCTCCTTGCGGATCTCTTCGCGCCTCTTGCGCGCCTCATCCTCATTTATAAGGCCGTTGGAAAGGTCAGAGTCGATGCTCATCTGCTTGCCCGGCATTGCGTCCAAGGTGAAACGGGCCGCGACTTCGGCGGTCCGCGTGGCGCCTTTGGTTATGACGATATACTGAACAGCGATGAGTATGATAAATATGATAAAGCCAACGACGTAATTGCCGCCGACCACAAAATTTCCGAAGGTCCTGATGATCTTACCGTCAAAGGCCGCGCCCTGTAAGAGAATCAGCCTGGTTGAGGAAACGTTCAGGGCAAGCCTGAAAACCGTTGAAACCAGCAGCAGTGAGGGAAAAACCGAAAAATCAAAAGAACGCTGAACAAACATGACCAGCATCAGCACGAGCAGGCCCAGCATGACGCTCAGGGCCATGAAAAAGTCAAGCAAGAACGTGGGCAGCGGGATGACGAGCATGACCACGACGGCGATGACGCCGATGCCCATGAGCACATCAGATTTCTGCATCCAGTCCCTTGCGCCGGGAGTAAGCGAAAATACTGAAGTTCTTTCAGCCATGGTACAAAACTCCGGAACATGAATTCATTATATTGCCTCCCGGTAATTATGCTTCCGGTACAGTTCGGCATACACGAGCGATACGGCGTAAAAAAGGTCTTCGGGGATGATGTCCCCGACATTGAGCCTGCGGTAGAGCTCCTGGGCAAGCGGCCTGTTCTCAATAAGGGGGATGCTGTTCTGCCGCGCGACCTCGCGAATCTTCAGCGCCATACTGTCAGCACCTTTTGCGACAACCGTGGGCGCTTCCATCACGTTCCTCTCGTACTTGAGTGCCACCGCGAAATGGGTGGGATTTGTCACGATCACGTCCGCCTTGGGAACCTCGCTGATCATGTTTCGCATAACAATGTCGCGCTGCATTTCCCTGAGGCGCGCCCTGATATAGGGGTCACCCATGGTCTCTTTGAGTTCCTCTTTCAATTCCTGCTTGGTCATTTTCAACGACTCGATAAATTCCCTTTTCTGGAAAAAATAATCAGGAACCGACAGAATAAGCAGGAGCACGGTTGACCAGATGATTATTTTCAATGCGGCGATCGAAACCGTTTTCAGCGCGAGGGCGACTGAAATGTCCGGGGTCTTCATGATCATGTCAAAGCTGTCAGAAATTATCAGATACGAAACCAGGCTGATTGTGATGACCTTGAACAGCGACTTAAAGAGGTTCATCCCGACCTGCTTGGAAAAAAAGATTTTCTTCATTATGGTGGCAGGATCGAATTTGATTTTGGTTAAATCAAATTTTAACGGATGCGAAGAAACCTGGAACCCGACCTGCATCAGGTTTCCGGCGAGCGCGGCGATAATTACCGCGATAAAAATCGGGAAAAGCACCTTCGCGCTTTCTACCATCAAAGCGAAAAAGTCCCTGCCCATACTGCGCTGGGTGACGGACATGTCCGAGAAGGATGACAGATAATATTTGGTGACCTGTGCGATGGTCTCGTATATCCACGAACCGAACAGAAGTATGACAAAAAAACCCGCGAGAACAACCAGCGCCTGGGGAAGTTCATCGGTTTTCGCGACCTGGCCTTTTTCCCGAGCCTCACGGATTTTCTTTTCAGTCGGCTCTTCAGTGCGCCCTTCATCCTCCGCTGCAAAAAGCTGCAGATCAAAAGTGAAAGGCTCATCTTGCAGTAGCCAGTGTCTGTATTTTTTTAGCGAGTCATCCATGTCATTCGTCTCGTTTCATCAACTAATTCATTTAGGCCAGTGGATCAGCACATTTGAGAGAAATGAAAAAGTGCGCTCCAGTGAAACCTGCATAATTCTGATTACCAGCGGCGCTGACAATAAAAGAACAATAAAAGAAACCACTATTTTAAACGGAAACCCCAGCATCATGATATTCATCTGCGGGGCCGCTTTTGCCAGAACACCAAGGGTTACCGTAACCAGAAAAACCGTTCCGACAACCGGCAGCGATATCTTCAAGGCGACAACAAACATTCCGCTGAATGTGTATGCCAGATATTTCAAGAGCCCCCCCGCAGCTTCCCGGTGAAATGATATCAGCGGGGCAAGCTCAAACGACCGGGAAATTGCGGCAAGCATCATATGATGCCCGTTTATCGCAAGAAAAACCAGGAGGCCCATCAGGTTCTTAAACTGTCCCACAAGGGGAACCGATATCTGGCCGAGAGGATCGAGGACCTCATTGATACCAAAACCTATCTGCACCGCGAAATACTGGCCTGAAAGCTGAAACGCTGCGAATATCACTGACACGAGAAAACCGAGATAGAGCCCTATCGCAGCGTTTCCAAAAATTAAAAGAGCGTATTCCCCCATGTTTCCCGGTATAGAAAATCCCTTGGCAGCAACCAGGGGAAAAAGTATCAATGAAACAAAAAAAGTAAATATTGCCTTCAGTCGATAGGGGATGACATCACTGGAATACAAAGGGGCAATCACGATCATGGCATTAATCCTTACCATGATGAGCAAAAATAATTGAAAGTAATTAACAAAATACCCCATTCCCTAATTCATCCCCGTTAAAAGCATTTGCTGTATCTTTACCCCATTCCCGCCTTTTCAATCATGGCAAATATATGGTTTGTGTAATTAACCAGGGTTCTGATCATCCACGCGCCGAAAACAATAAGAGATAGAAATATCGCCACGATCTTAGGAATAAAAGTCAGCGTCTGCTCCTGGATTGAAGTCGTAGTCTGAAAAATAGATATTATCAGGCCAACAAGCATGCCAATTCCCAGCATGGGAGCTGAAACAACCAGGGTTGTCATCAGCGATTCTCTCATTATTTGTATTACCGTAACGTCCGTCATAGTACCTCGCCAGAACTCACCTGAATGATTTTACCAGTTCATAGATAAGGAGATTCCATCCGTCTACCAGGATGAATAAAACAATCTTAAACGGTAGCGATATCATGATGGGAGGAAGCATGATCATCCCCATAGCCATCAATGCACTCGCGACAATCATATCAATAACGATAAAAGGTATAAAAATATAGATGCCGATTTCAAAAGCCCTTTTCAATTCACTGATCATGAAGGCCGGTATCAGGCAGGTGTTGGGGACATCCTTCCTGTTTTTAGGCTTTTCAATTTTAGCAAGATTGATAAAAAGCGCGATGTCCTTGTCTCTGGTCTGCCTGAACATAAAATCCCTGAGCGGTTCCATTCCTTTATCAAAAAACACTTCATTGCCGATCTTCCCCTTCAAATAGGGCTGCAGCGCGGTATCATTAATTTCAGTAAAAGTCGGGGACATGATGAAAATTGTCAGGAAAATTGACAGGCCGACAATTACCTGATTCGGAGGCATCTGCTGCAGGGAGAGTGCTCGTTTGACGAAATCAAGGACGATTACCACCCGGGTAAAGGCGGTCATCATGATCATAATTGACGGGGCAAGAGTAAGGATGGTCAGTAAAAAAAGAATTTGCAGGCTGAGCGCAACATCCTTGGTCGATTTAGCTTCTTCAATATCAAAAGCTATTTTAGGAATGGGCATGCGCACGCCGGCATCCTGAGCATAGGCAAAGCCGGTGAACAGGATAAAAAAAATAACAAAAAATATATATTTTTTTCTATTCATTATCCAAACCATTCATCCTTTTAAGCCTGGTCCTCTGTTTTTGTAGATAATCGAGGTCGGCACCGGGGATGTAATCGTCTATCGGCCTGTTTATCTGGCCGCCACGGGCTTTTTCCCTTTTTTCATTGACTATATTAATAATTTTTCCGATTCCCCTGACAAGGTATTCCTGGAACCGTTCAGGCTGAACAGTACCCTTCTGCTGACTTTTAATCCTGATCCTGTCGATTTCATCTTTAGCCGTTATTTCGGTTATCAGGTTAATCGAACTGTCCGATACTCCCAGGACAAGAACTCTGCCGGCCAGATCAACAATCTGAATGTATTTGTTTTGGCCTATCGGGACAACAGACAAAACCTGGGCCACTTCACCGCCCATCAACTGAATCCCCGCCTTTTTACTGAGAAAGCGGAAAATGTAATAAAAGCCACCTCCCAGAAGCGCGATAACGATCAATGTTTTAAAAACAAGCCAGACATAGGATTCTTCCTCTATCTGGGGACGAAAATCATTTTCAGTGAATTCCTTTTCAGTTATTCCTGTGTTTTCTGTTTCAGAGGTTTCCTGTGAGGACGGGGCCGTTTCTTTAACGTTATTTTCAACTTTTACAGCTGCTTTTTTTTTCGATTCAGCAAATAATACAGTATGAGTCGCAGGTACGATAAAAACACCTGTCATGCTGAAAATCATGGTCAGGATAAAAGATATCACTATCGGCTTAAAAAAAATTTTTTTAATATTATGTCTCATGTAATTATGTCTCATTGCCGATTATAAAAAAAAATTTGCCCTTTTATGAGCGCATTAAAAAAAAGGGCTCAATAATCCTTTTCTATTGCAATCCGCTTAAACGGTCCACCGGACTTACGATATCAGTTACCCGAACACCGAAATTTTCATCAATAACAACGACCTCACCCTTCGCGATCAGCTTGCCGTTTACCAGCAGGTCCACAGGTTCACCGGCAAGTTTATCAAGCTCAATGATTGACCCTTCACCCAGGCCAAGTATATCCTGGACAAGCTGAGTTGTTCTTCCCAGCTCAACAGTCAATGTCATGGGAACATCAAGAAGCAGTGATATATTGCCGCCGATGCTGGGCGCTATACCCTGGTCAAGAGGCGGAAATTTAACCGGGCTGATCCCCACCTGGCCCGCCTGAGGTTTCATTGCCTGTTGATGCATCGCAGGCTGCGGCGAGGAATATCCTCCGCTGGATAAACCGGTGGCGAGGTCGATATCCATAATATGATAGAGTTTAGAATTTAAAACACCCTCAATCGAGAGGTCATAGGTCACTTTTACCAGATCAGCGCCGGGAGGAAGCTGAAGGTCCGCAGCACTGTTGACCATTGACAATACCGCGGGAGTTGCGTTGATACTGCCGCCGACTCTCCCGCTGAATTGTGTCGCCGCGGATGAAAGAAGCTGATTGGTAAATTCCTGAATTGTGCTTTGATGCGCTTCCGAAAGGGTCGCCGGAGCTTTACCCGACTCATCACCCATCATAAGGGATGAAATCGCGCCTGCGTCAGGCAAGGCAAAAACAATGAGGTTCCTGCCCATGAGCGAACCGCTGAAATTCATGGCGACCTGAACGCACTTCATCTGAAAGTCAGAACGGACTGCGTCGTGAGCCTTTACTTCAATAGCAGGATTGGAAATCGCGAGGTTCCTGCCTCCAAGATAGCCGCCCAGAGAAGGGGCCACCGCGCCCATTGAACTACCGAGAATATCTCGAAGAGTATTGATCTCTGTTGCTGTTAATGGCCCTCCCCCCATGGCCGACTCAACAGATTGTGACGGCCCGGAGGGCGATAGCATATCATCAGCACCCTGTAACAGGGCATCTATTTCGTCTTGGGATAAAGAGCCGTCACCCATAGTATCCTCCCTCTTGAGTATAGGAACCCGGAAGTTAACATTTAATTAACTACAAGTTCCTTGAAATACACTTCCTTAATCTTTCCATTTATTAATATCATGTTAACATGAGCCTTAATTTCTTCTGCCAGGGCCACTGAATCAGAAACGGAATCAAGATCTTCGTATTTTTTTCCCTGCAATATAATATTTATTATATGCCTTATCTGATCATTTCTGTTCACCAGTTCATTATTCAACTCAATAGTATGCTCATAACCAAGAGCTATTTCGATCTTGACAAAATGCGGTTCCGCATCAGCCGTTGTTTTTGAAAAGGGCTGAAGGTCAAAGCTGTGTAAAGGCGGCGGCGGCGGAGCAACAATTATATCCTGCCGTTTCTGGTAAGCGCTTTCCTGAACATTCTTTGAAACAAGATAGGAAATCCCGGTTACCAGAACAATCAGAAGTATGCCTCCAGCGACATAGAGGAGAATCTTGACGATTTTTGAAACCTCAACACCGCCTGCGGATGGCTCTTCACCCGCACCCTCCTCTTCCTCGATTATTTCATCTCTTTCTTCTTCACCCATCTGGTTTTCCTGCCCTTTAATTCATATCATCAAATAATAATTAACCGCAACTGATACAAACACACTCCAGAAATAAGATAATTACAAAACACCAAACAACCAAAAATTTATCACTGGCCCATTATGTAAATTAATGCAAAATTATGTGACATAATAACCTATATTAATAAATATGTCAATTAATTTATTCATTTCAACGAAACTTATACATTATCGCCACTCCTCATCAGGAAGCGGCCTCTCAATTCTTTTATCCACGCTTTTAACAAATGGCTTTTCTTTAAGTATGACCACATCAACTCTTCTGTTATAAGCTCTGCCCTCAGGAGTATTGTTATCATCAAGAGGTCTCTGTTCAGCAAAAGCAACAGCCGAAAGCTTTTTCGCACCAATTTTTTCCTCTTCATTAAGGTATCTTAAAACATTAACGCTTCGTGCTGCGGAAAGCTCCCAGTTAGTAGGATATCCTTCTTTTGTTCTGGAAACCGTAATGGGATTCCCGTCAGTATGGCCCTCAATGCGGACAAAATTCGGGACACTGTTTACTATATTACCGACTTTTTTAAGTACAGGCCTGATCTCGTCTCTCAGCCTCGCGCTGCCGGGATCAAAAAAAGCATCACCTGAAAGGGTAATTACCAGGCCCCGTTCATCCTCGGTGACCCTTACTTTTTCGGTTTCTATTTCAGGTTTGAATATGGATACGGCCTTTTTAAGGCTCTGCGCCAGGGTTCTTCCGGCAGTTGTTGACGGAAGGTTCTGCATGTTCTGCCCCAGCTCTTCGAGCCTGCCCGCGGAAAGTGAATATCCGCCGGTGAACATCCCCAGCGAACCCCGAAAAGACGAAAGAACCAGATAGAAGTCCTTCCCGTCAATCTCGGCAAAGCTCATCATGACGATGAAAAACGTGAGCAAAAGCGTTGTCATATCGCTCCAGGAAACCATCCACCCCGGAGCGCCTTTCTTTTCCTTTTTTGCCCGTTTTACAGCCACGCTTAATCACCAACTTCCTGCGTAATTTCTTCTCTCTGAGAAGGCTCGAGAAAGGCGATCAGCTTGTCCCTGACTATACGGGGATTATCCCCTGACTGTATCGACAGGGTGCCTTCGATCATGATCATCTTTAATAAGACCTCCTCGTTAGCCCGGACCTCAAGCTTGTTTGCAATGGGGATGAAAACACTATTGGCCATAATAGCTCCATACAATGTGGTAATAAGAGCTGTTGACATACCGGGACCAATAGCTGATTTATCTTCAAGGTTGACCATCATCAGAATAAGACCCATAAGAGTTCCGATCATACCGAATGCGGGAGCGAGATAACCCCAGTCTTCAAAAACCTTTTTCCCCTTTTCATGGCGTTCAATAATATGTTCCAGCTCGGTTTCCATAATACGCCTGACCAGCTCAGGGTCAGTACCGTCAACAACCAGCTGTATGCCTTTTTTCAAAAACTCATCGTCAAGCTCATCAAGGTCGTCTTCAAGAGCGAGGAGGCCTTCACGGCGCGCCTTTTCTGAAAATGAAACAAGGGTTATAATCATCTCCTTGGCGTTTACTTCAGGAGAAAAGAAGGCAAACCGGGCGATTTTACCCATACCAAGAATATATGAAAGCGGATAGGATGCAAGAAGACCCGCAAAAGAACCGCCGATGGTGATCATAACCGATGGCGGGTCCACAAAAAGGAGGAGACTCCCCTGCGCAAAAATAATTCCTAAAAGCAAAAATACAAATGCACCCGCTATACCGGCAATGGTTGCTATGTCCATATGCTACTCCAATGCAATCTTATCATAATAAAACCGGTCCGAACCGATTAATCCATCTCGGGCATGCATGAAAGCCTCCGATGGCAGGAGAACGTACCTGGTTTATATCTCGGCATATTTTACATAAATCAACAATGGAAAATTAAAAAATAGAAGGATCGCAGCGGCGCGATTCAGGAATTATTTTTGAGATACTCCTTTTCAAAGTCCTCTTTTTCCATAACTTTGAAAAAATTTCCCAGTCGTGCAGTTTTAAAAACATTTATAAGAGTATTGCTGAGATCAAAAAATACCAGCTCAATGTTCATTGCCATGGCATTATTAAGAAACTTTACCAGAATCCCTATGGCCGATGAATCGATGAACTTAATATTCTGGCAGTTAATTCCAATGACACGGGGATGTTTTACCACCTGCTCTTCCCACACGCTTTCAGCGTATTGGATGCTTTCAATATAAAACTCTCCCTTGATTGAAATTACAATGAGTTCTCCATGGTCATCAACAGCTATATCTATCATAATACACCGCCGAAAAAATGTAAATCGTCACCCATTATTCATCTTTTTTCATTTCATGTATTTTTTTCTGATATGTAATACTTTTATCTATTATCTCCTCAGCTGATTCTTTTACAATATATTTTTTTTCATTAAAGAGCGTAATTACGGTATCGGGCCTTTCTTCAATTGTCTCGATATGGTTGGAATTTATAATAAATTCATCCCCGTTGAGCTTATGTAATACTATCATAAAGATATTCCCCTGAAATATTTTTTGGTGAGTTCACACAGTAATCCTCTATTATCACCTTCTTCACAGACTTTTCAGAACACCCGGGCATACTGCAATCATATACCGGGACTTCAACGCTGGCGAAAAGATCTTCGAGCCACATTTTTGCAGCCAGGAACTGATGATTTGTATAAAACATTCTGCTTCCCCTGATAATCTGGTAATCACGCTTTCTTCTGACAAGATCCATATCAAAAGACTCAATAGTGCTAAACCGTGATGCGGAGGATCCCCTGAACTCCAAAAAGGACGCACCCCTGGCATAAAAACGGTCTGAAAATCCAAGATCATTACCGACAAGCAGCAGTGATTTCACCCCTGCGCCGAGAACAAAAGCAACAGCCTGGGTGGATATAATGCTTGCCGTAGCGATAAAGCCAAGGTCATTCCCTGCGTAATCCCAGAGCTCCCGGTATCCATTTTCAGAAAGCATCCAGTTATAAAAGCTCATCCCCCCTGCCCATTGACGCAAATTGCTGTGGCTCATACAGGTAAATGCGACAAGATGCATTTTCGACGTATCAATACCGCTGAAAAAATTAACCGGCAGGGTCTCACATGAAAAAACAAAAGATGGATAGATTCCCTGCCGAACAAGCAGTCGCAAACTCATGTCAGTCGCGACCAGGACAATGGACCGGTCAGCCTGGCATTTCCTTAAAACAGCGATGTTGTGTTCAAGAGAAGGCCCTGCTCCAATTACTATAACATTTTTTGAGACAAAACGGGGAAGAATTTTTTGCAAACCGCCAAATTTCTTTATTGCCGGAAGATTTTTTTTTATATTTCGCCAGAAAACATAAAGCCGGTCATCAATGACACCCTGATTAATATTCCTGTATAAATCGTCCTTATTAATCATGGCAGAAGATCTTATGACTTTCCATCAACCCTTTAACAGGCCGGATACATATCTGACAATTTCAACATAGTCGATTGAACTCGGGTCCATCAACTCAAGGACCCCGATAAAAAGAACTATTGTCTGAGCGATCCTGGAAAGATAAATCGGCTCAAGGTCTGATTTTCTTTTGGGAGCCCGTTCTTCCCTGGAACGCTGAATGAGGTTTGAATAAAAAATCTTATGCTTGTTTAAAAAATCAGTAATGATATCCTGTATCTTCTTTTCTTCAAAGGCATAAAGGATGATATTTAAAACAATCCTGGTGTTGGTTTTATCAAATATAAAACTTTCTACACCGAGGAGGGCGGAAATCGGGGCCATTTCCTTTGATGTGAGTTCTCTTTTCAGGATATCGATATGAGACCTTTCCAGTTCAGTAAAAATACTCTCGATCAGTTCGAGATAAATGTCCTCTTTTGTTCTAAAATAGTGTAATACGCCGCCCTTTGAGAATCCAGCTTCATCAGCTATATCCTGCACGGTAATTCGTGAATAAACATCACGTTCGAGACAACGCTTTAAAGCATCAACAATAATAGCCTTCTTCTTCTTTAACTTATCTTCTTTTTTAATGGCCATGTAGATCTCCCTATAAATTATAGTTCATTCAACTTCGGTTTGCATGGACACACTACACTATCTATTCTTTTGTGATTTTTTTCATAAAAATCAAGCAATAAATATGTTGAACCGGGAAAATAATTATTATTTACTTTACAAGACTCAACAGGTAATTATGGCTATTCAACGCAAATTTATAATTTCAAGAAAAAAATCACAAAAGGCAGTGCGTGCAACGGCCGCAGACTGACATGAAAGAAGAAATCATCACTCATTCCGAAGAAGAAACACTGCTGTTTGCCCGGGAACTCGGCAAAAAATCAAAAAAGGGGGATGTTTTCGCTTTAACCGGTGACCTGGGTGCAGGAAAAACCATTATCGCGAAAGGGATCGCCGGAGGGATCAATGTTGTCGATGATATAACCAGCCCGACGTTTACCATAATGGAAGCCTATGACGGAGACCTCCCCTTTTACCATTTTGACCTGTACCGGATTGAAAGCGAAGAGGAACTGGACCTGTTGTATTTTGAAGAATACTGGGAAGGTGACGGTATTTCAGTCATTGAATGGGCTGAAAAAGCCGGCGATCGCCTGCCGGACAACACAACAACTCTTACCCTTGAATACCTTGATGAAAACTCCAGGAGAATAACTATTGAATATCCTGACCATTGATACCGCAACACCGATTGAAATTATCGCGATCGGGGATGATAAAAGCACAAAACAGGCAATCACCCCCCTGAGCTGTTCCCATTCAATCACCCTTTTTGATAATATTCAAAAGTGCCTCAACGATTCCGGGTTGACCATTAAAGACGTGGACCTTATCGGAGTCGGCACCGGTCCAGGCTCATTCACCGGTATCAGGATTGCGGTATCAACAGCACGAATGCTGGCGCAACTGTTAAACAAACCGCTTGTTGGCGTGAAAACAACGCTGATCTATGCTGTATCAGCAAGCTGCGCCCAGGGAGACAACATCCTCATTGCTTTCGATGCCAAGAAAAAAAGGGTTTTCGGTGCAGTATATCAACAAAACAGGGAGTCGATTCCGACTGAGATAGTCCCCCCGGGAGATTACAGCATGGAACACCTCTGCGACCGATGCGTTCCCGGACGAAACACCGTAGCCATCGGGGACGGCGTTGGCCGATATTATGACATAGTCGCTGAAAAAATCACCAGTCTTGATTTTCGTACAAATTTTATTCCGGAGGGGAAGGCCGCAACCAGCCTGGTACTGAAAATATATAATTCCAATCCCGAACTTTACCGTGATTTCAGGAAAACCGTTCCCTTTTACGCGAGAAAATCAGATGCGGAAATCGCCCTTGCCGCAAAAAAAACTTCCGTTAAAGAAGGCGAAAAATAATCATTTTTTATTTTTAAGCTGCTTGATCAGTTTAGCCTTGTAGTCAGCTTCCATTGGCTTAAGAATAGAATAAAACCGCTTCATTTCATCTTTCCTGGATGAGTTGCCTTCAAAATCAACACCGACGAATATATTTTTATCTTCATCAGCATACGTGACTTTAATATCACCATAAATAGTGATCGGGGCCTGCAGCTTGAAGACAATATCAAAGATAAAGCCCTTTGACTTGATAATATATTTTTTGAGGTCTGAATCGGTTATTTTAAGCTTGGCCCCTCCCCTGCTGACGTCAATAATATGCTGGTGGACCGGGATCAGAATAGTATTCGCATCGCGTATGCGGTCAACGAGTTTAAAAGAGTGATCTTTAAGCTCCAGGACCTTCTCAATACCGAACTGCTCACTCTTGGAGATAACCTGAATATACGCGAAAGGTATGGAACTTTCATTTTCAGTGATATAGATTATCGGCACTATGATTATTGACCGGTATCCCCTTTCGATGTTCTTTTTAACCATATCAGGGACCTGGTTCTCCATGAGCGCGTGAACGTCAACAAAATCCTCATTTAAGGCCTTATATGAATCAGTTTCGGCAGTATCTGGAATAAAAAGCGTCTTTCCCGTCTTTCGAATTTCCAGAAAAAGAGGGTCTTTATTGTCAAAATCAAAAACATCAACCTTTACAATATCACTCATTTTTGAATTTGTGCCCTGAAACTGGTCAAGGAGCACTTTTATGCTTGTTGGCATTTTAAAACCGGAAAGATCAATAGTATGCTTGGAAACCCTGAAATTCGTGGCTACGACCTCATCAGGATTCACCTTGAACCTGAGATCACGCCTTCCTTTAATAGCTCTGCGAGCCGACTTGATACGGCACTTATAATATCCGGCGGTTATTTCGTCGAGGATATCCATATCAACTTCAATGTACTTATCGGATAGTCCATATATTACCAGATTACCTTCAGGCTTATAATCCTGGTCAGTGACAACCATAACTGATTTATCATCAAGATATTCGTTTATCGTTACTTCAGTTTTATCAACGGAGTATTTAATATACAGTTTCCTGTTGGTGAACTGTGATTTCAGGATGTTAATAACGTCATCAACTGTTTTGAACGATTCAAATTCCCGGTTCTTTCTCTGCCTTATCTCAATCAAGACAATGCCTCTTTAGATCAATGTATCATTTATTGTATATATCGATATTTTCATAATATTGATAAACTAAAATGTTTACCATAAAATTCAATTCACCGTTAATTATATCCTACTATTCAATTAATAAAACATCTCTATAATAAAAAAAGAGGGCGAACCCTCTTTTTAAATATAAAACAAATACATGATCGTTACATAGCTTTGGGTTTCGCTTTGGCTTTGGGTTTCGCTTTAGCTTTCGCTTTAGCTTTGGCTTTGGGTTTCGCTTTAGCTTTGGCTTTTTTTTCAGCTTCTTCTTTTTTCTTTGCATCAGCAAGAGCTTTGTTAAGCTTGCTTACTTCAGCCTGTTCTGTCTTGAGTTCTTTCTCAAGCTTTTTCACTTTGTCTTTTTTTCTTTGCAGATCGTTTTGTAATTGTTTAACAGATTTTCCTTTCATTTACAAATACACCTCAATTTTTTAATTGTTTTGGATCATTATAAACACATTAAATTTTAAATGCAAGTAAAAAATAATTTTTACCAGCCTGCGGCAGCACTCTTGCCAACAAGTCTACCGTATAACAGCCATTAAAAGATCAACTGTCCTGCAGCAGCATGCTTGCCATACGTTTGCCTGACAATATATTAATCGGCATTAAAATAAATTCCTTAAAAAAAATTTATTTATGGTATGATGTTATAAATTTTTACCGGTGACAAGTCCAGGCAATTAGAAAGATAATGGTTGCAATTAACAGGCCGGATGCTAACTGTGTCCTGAAAACACAGAGGAGTAAACAAAATTAAATGGCACAAAAATTACCGGTGGTGTCGATAGTTGGACGGCAAAACGTCGGCAAATCAACGTTATTCAACGCTCTCATCAAAGAGAAAAAAGCGATTGTTGATTCATTCCCCGGGCTCACGCGGGACATCCTGTCATATGAAGTGCACTACCAGTCCGTGTCCTTTACACTCTCGGACACTCCCGGGCTTGACCTTCCGGGCAGCTCCGATCTCTCTGAGCCCATCCTGGCCAATGCGCGGACCCACCTGATGAAGTCGTCTGTGATTATTCTGCTGCTTGAAAACCCGGCGCCGTCTTCTTTTGACCTCGACCTCACCGATTATCTTCGCAAACTTTCGGTTCCGGTCATCATTGTGGTCAATAAAATGGACAGCGGGAAAGAACTGGAAAACATGGTCAATTTTTACGAAACCGGATACAGCGACATTGTGCCTATATCCGCCCTCAACCGCTTTAATCTCGGCCTGCTCCTGGATAAAATAACCGAGCTGCTCCCTCAAAAGAAGACCTCCGCTGTCGAACCCGACCTCAATATAGCCATAGTCGGAAGGCCGAATTCAGGAAAATCAACGCTTCTAAACTCATTTCTGGGCTATGAACGGTCTGTGGTATCCGACATACCGGGAACGACAAGAGACTCTGTTGATGAATATTTTACCTTTCAAAAAAAGATTATCCGCGTCATTGACACTGCCGGAATCAGGCGAAAGAGCAAAATCACTGAAAATATTGAATATTATTCGTTAAAAAGAACCATTGAGGCGATTGAACGATGCGATGTGGTCATCCATCTTCTTGACGCGAACATGGGGATAACCGAAAATGACAAAAAAATATCCGATGAAATTATCAGGGCGAAAAAACCCATCATTCTTGCCATAAACAAGTGGGACATGGTCGAAAAAGACCATAAAACGTTCGACCACTTCAGGGACAAGCTTGTTTTCAAGTATTTCAGGGCGGATGACTTCCCCATCATCTCAATTTCTGCCAAAAACAAGCAAAGAATACATAGAGTCCTGAGCATCGCGCTTGACTTAAAGGAAAAAGCCTCAAAAAAAATCTCGACACCGGAATTAAACAGAATAATCGAAAGACTTCAAAAAAGCGGAAACAACCCGCAGATCGGGCAGGGGATCAAAATCCTTTATGCCGCGCCGATCAAATCAATCCCTCCCCGGTTCAAGTTCTTCGTGAATAAAGCAGAACTGTTCCGGAAAGACATCATCCGCTACTTTGAGAAAACCCTGCAGCGGGAGCTTGATCTCCAGGGGATACCCATTGTTATTGAAATTGAAGGAAGGAAAAAAAGAGCTTCATCCCCGAAAGGGCCTTCAGGGAAGAAAAAAGGCAAAAAAAGCTGATCACAGCTTGATTCTGCACTCAATCGACCGGGCTATGGTCGCGCTGTCTGAAAATTCGAGATCAGAACCGACAGGAAGCCCGTAGGCGATGCGGGTGACCAGTATGCCGCTCGGCCCCAGGAGCCCGGCCAGGTACAGTGCCGTGGCGTCGCCTTCAACCGTTGGATTAAGGGCCAGGATGATCTCCCGGACGGATCCATCCCTGCAGCGCTGAAGAAGCGGCTTGATGTTCAAATCATCCGGCCCGATGCCGTCAAGTGGAGAGATCAGGCCGTGCAGCACGTGGTACTTGCCGTGAAATTCACCGGTCGCCTCGATGGTGAGCACGTCCTTTGCCTCCTTCACGACGCACAGGACATCCTTTTCACGCATATCATCCCTGCAGATGGGGCACACGTCCCCCTCCGATATGCCGCCGCACACGGAACAGCGCGTTATATGGGTCTTGACATCAACGAGGGCGTTCGTCAGCCGGTCAACATCATCCTGCTGCATCGAAAGAACGTGAAAAGCAAGGCGTGAAGCGCTTTTCGGGCCGATACCGGGGAGCTTGGCGAGCTCCCGGATAAGCCTCTCAAGATACAGGGATGGGTTCTTCATACGGTGCTATTTGAGAAAACTGCCCAGGCCGGGAAGGTTCAATCCGCCGGTGAGCTTTCCCATTTCCTCCGCCGAAAACTCTTTTACCTTGTCAACAGCATCATTGACGGCAGCCGCAACGGCTTTCTCAATTTTTTTCACGTCAGGGTCTTTTACATCAATATTCAGCTCAACAAGCTTATAGTCACCGCTGAAAGTCGCCTTGACCTCGCCGCCGGGGCTTTCACCGGTAATTCTCGCTTTGGTGATCTTTTTCTGCGTGTTTTTGAACTCCTTCTGGAGTTTCATCAGGTTTCCGATGTCGCCGAGTCCTTTAAGCATTTTTGTCTCCTTTATCAATAATTTCGCCTAAAAAAACATCCTTTATTTTGTCAACAGCGGGATTTTCCTTGTCCAGGGCCGTTACGCTGTCCGCTGTCAGCATTTCCGCCTCCGGCAAAGGCACTTCGCTGTATTCATCAGGATTATTCTCAACCCTTTTCATTGCCGCCCCGGCCTGCGACGGTTTATTGTTTTTCACCGGTGACTTGGTTCCCGCAGGCCCCGGGCCCGCAAGCACGACCCTGAGGTCTTTTCTAAGTCTCGAAGAGAGTTTTTCCTTTATGAAAGATAACCGGGCACTGTCAAGCATTCTGTAATAAATGCCCCCGTCATCGGGGAAGGATATGGACAGCATCCCGCTCTCGTACGATACGATCGATGATTTAAGAACCGAAAACAGGTACTGCTGGTCATTCTGAATGGAACGTAAAAAATCGCCCCACACCTGCCTGATGCCAGGGCGCGCTTCAGGCCCGGCTGTTTCTGGAGAGGCCGGGGGCTTGACCGGGGAAGGTTCGCTCTTCCGGGGGCCGCTCGCGGCTACCCGCTCGGGGGGTGCATCATTTTTTTTTTCGCCTTCGCCGGATTCAAGCTTTTTGATTATGGCAGCGATCGATGGTGATTTGTGCATGGAAATCATGTCAAGCAGGGCCATTTCAAGGTTTATTCGCTCATTGGATGAAAACCGGAGCTCCGTGTGCATGGCCGAGGCCTGGCTGAAAATCGACGAAAGCTCCTCGTCGTCAAAGCTTCCGGCCAGGTTTTCAAGCGCGTTTTTCTCTTCAGCCGAAAACCCGAGTATATCGGCGATCTGGGCCCTGTTTTTAATAAGTCGGATGATCCTCACGGTATCGATAAAACCGGCCACATACCGGGCGATGTCCACGCCCATTGACGATATCTTTTCCACTTCGCCGACCGCTCCCGCAGCATCACCGGCGAGGATAAAATTAAGCTGCCGCACGTGGCTTTCAAGGGAAACGATCCCCAGGATGGAAAGCGCGTCATCTTCGGCGATTTCAAATTCAGCGTCATTCGCGCCGGTTTTCTGGGCCGAGAACGATATAACCTGGTCAAGCAGTGACTGCGCGTCCCTCATTGAGCCGTCAGCGGCCCGTGCCATCGGGTACAGCGCGCTTTTCGAGATGCGGTATCCCTCGCGCTGGACAATGAACTCGAGATGCTTCACCATAACGTCAATGGGGATCTTTTTGAAAAAAAACTTCTGGCACCGGGAAAGGATGGTTTCAGGTATCTGGTGCATTTCGGTTGTGGCAAAAATAAACACCACGTGAGGCGGCGGCTCTTCAAGCGTTTTCAGAAGCGCGTTAAAGGCCTCCTTGGTGAGCATGTGGACTTCATCGATGATATAGACCTTATAGCGCGATTTCAGCGGCGCGAAGTTCACGTTCTCCCTGAGTTCACGAACATCGTCAATGCCGCGGTTCGAGGCACCGTCAATTTCAATCACGTCAAAAGACGTCCCCTCTTTAATTTCCCTGCAGTTGTCACAGGTGCCGCACGGGTCAGGAGTCGGCCCGTCAAACGACAGGCAGTTCAGCGCCTTGGCAAGGACCCTGGCCATGGTGGTTTTACCCACTCCCCGTGGGCCTGCGAAGAGAAATGCATGGGAAATCCGCGAGTTAAGGATGCTGTTGCGAAGCGTTCTTGAAACATGATCCTGGAAAACAATCTGGTCAAAGCTCTGCGGACGCCATTTTCTCGCTGTTACCTGGTAGGACATCAGATATGGTTATTCCTTGTCATGAATTTATTCCGGGGATCATCGAATAAGGACAATTAATACGATCGGAGAGGGGGGGATTCGAACCCCCGGTAACTTGCGCTACACACGGTTTCCAACCGTGCTCCTTCGGCCTCTCGGACACCTCTCCAGACAATTTTAAGGATGTTCACTGATAAATCAGGGGGTGTACTTTGTCAATAAAAATCCCCCGATGCAGGCATCGAGCGATCAGGCCTGATAATAAAAATCCCCGCTGTCCCGACCAGTCGGGACAGTGGGGATGGCAAGCATCCTGAATTCGGAGAGAGAGGGATTCGAACCCTCGGAGGGCAAAGCCCTCAACGGTTTTCGAGACCGTCCCCTTCGGCCTCTCGGGCATCTCTCCCCTGTTCGTTCAATTAATTTATATTGCCGTAAATCTTTCAACTATTTTATCCATTGCATCACTGGCGACAATGCAGGGCAATGAAAAAAATACGTCCGAACCGGAATAATAGTCAATGAGGGGAGCGGTCTTTTCGTTGTATGTGGCGAGCCTTTTCCTGATAACATCCTCTTTTTCATCATCCCTCTGAATAATTGCGGAACCGCACTTGTCACAGACGCCCTCTTTGCGCGGGGGCATGGTGTGGATGTTATACACTGCCTGACACACCGGATTGGAGCAGGTCCTTCTGCTGGTGAGCCTTTTGATCAGCAGGTCCTCGGGAACTTCAAGATTGATCACACCGTCGAGTTTGATTCCCAGCTCGTCCAGTATCCGGCCCAGGGACTCGGCCTGGGCAATGGTTCTGGGGAACCCGTCAAGGATGAATCCGCGTGCGCAGTCTTCTTTCTGGAGGCGGGCCTTCATCATCCCCAGTATTATCTCATCAGGAACAAGGTCGCCCCGGTTCATGTATTCAGCAGCTTTCTTTCCCAGGGCAGTACCCTCTTTAACTTCCGCCCTGAGGATGTCCCCGGTGGATATCTGCACTATTGAATATTCTTTCTCCATCAGGGCCGACATCGTCCCTTTTCCGGCCCCGGGCCCTCCAAGCATTATTATTCTCATTTTATACCGTCACCATTACGCCCAGACCCTGGTCTTGACATCGTTCAACGCAACTTCCTTGGTCGGGTAGATGTCCACAATGATTTCATCAGGCTGAAACCAGAGCTTGATTTCCTTTTCAGCGTCTTCTTTACTGGAGGAAGCGTGGACCACATTCTCGAAAACACCGCTGGTGGTGATCCTGCCATAGGCCCCGCGTATTGAAACCGGGTTCGCTACTTCAGGATTGGTGTCACCCACGATATCACGGATTTTCTTGATGGCGTCTTCTCCCTGGTATACGAAGGCCACGATCCTGTTTGAATGATGAAATTTTCCCATAATGTAGTCGATGAGCTCATCAAAGAAAGGCTTGTCCTTGAGATGAGAGTAGTGTTCTTCCGCGAGGTCCCGCGAAACACGGACGACCTTGGCCGCGGTAATGATCAGCTTGGCTTCAGAAAGCCGGGAAAGGATGTTCCCGGTGAGGGATTTGACGAGCCCGTCCGGTTTTATCAATATCAGAGTCTGTTCAACAGCCATATCTTTTCTCCAAAATTTGGGTGGAGCAGGAAGCTTTCACCCGGATTTCACCGCACTGTGTGTTAAAAAATGAAGCTCTCCACACGAGAGCTTCATTTTTATTTGTGCCCAGGGCGGGATTTGAACCCGCACAGGATTATTCCCACATGGCCCTCAACCATGCGTGTCTACCAATTCCACCACCTGGGCTGTTGTTATGCAGTCAATTATGTAAATACGCTGATAATGTCAACTAGAAAAACTCATTTTGCCGGGCCTTTAACGAAAAAGACCCATATAATGTTGTGCTCTGACCCCACTCACCACTCTTGATGAGGCCCGGTTAAATTTCCATGAAATTGATCACTCTATAAAAACAACCGAATTAAAAAATTTTTTATTGACAGTTGCATTGTATTTGCTTAAAGCAGTTCGTCCGGACGGTTATTATAAAAATGAAAAGCATTTTAAACTCATCATTGAGAAAAAATCTACTCCTGTCGATCGCTCGCTACTATTCAGATTATGAGCATATCCGTTTTTCACGCTCCCTTTCCAGAATTGAACAGGTACAGAGAAAAAAACTGACGTCGCTCCTTAAAATCGCCCAAAAAACCGAATATGGAGAAAAACATTCTCTAAACGAGGCCATGACCTGGGAGGATTTCAACAAAAATGTCCCGCTGATTGATTACAGCGATATCGAGGAGATGATCATCAGACAAAAATCGGAAAATTCACCGGTCATCAGCGGAAGTAAATGCAGATACTACCTTCCTACCAGCGGGATCACCGATGGCATTAAATGGATACCCTGCACTGATCTTTTCCTCTCTGAACTTGATTCAGCTACATCCCAGATCCTGGTGTATTTCATGAAAAGGAACAGGGACGTTTTCTCCGGGAAACATTTCTGGTCCGTACCCTGGTATCCCCCCGGCATCAGGGAAGAAATGAGGTCAACAGCCTCTGACGAAGAACAGGGCTATATTAAAAATAAAATCAAATCACTGTTTATGACCGTGCCCGAAAAAGTGTCCTTCATAAATGATTATGAGGATTACTGCCTCGCCAACATGGCATATATAGCTGCAGAAAAAAATATTACTTTGATATCAATATGGAATCCGGGAGTGGCCCTGAACCTCCTTGACCAGTTAAGTCTTCACCGTGAAGAACTTTCCGACATCCTTGGAAGCGGATCATGGGGCGACAGATCATCCGCCCTTTCGTTTTTACCGTGTCCCAGATCATCTGGGGCCGCGAAGCTTCTTCGGCAGTGGAAAGGGACCCTCTCTGAACAGTTTTTTCAGGAACTGTGGCCCGAAATGAAAATGATCAGTTCATGGGACACCGGCTCTTCTCAGGTATGGATCAGGGAATTGACCCGGCTTTTCCCGAACGCGACCTTTCAGGGGAAAGGGCTCTGGGCCACGGAAGGCGTCGTGACCATCCCCTTTGAAGGGAAATACGCGCTGGCGGTCACGAGCCATTTCTACGAATTTCTCGATCTCGAAACCAATAGAATAATCCCCTCATGGGGCCTCAAAAAAGGGCAGACCGTAAGCCCCGTGATTTCAACCGGCTCAGGGCTTTTCAGGTATAACCTCCATGACAGGCTGGAAGTCACGGGATTCATTGATCAATGCCCCTGTTTCAGTTACGAAGGAAGGGTTGCTGAAACCAATATAGCCGGTGAACAGCTCTCGTCGCATCTGGCGCAAAAAGTTTTGAACGAAATATCAGAGCATTTCACCGTAAACGCGCTGAGCCTTCTGGCCATACCCAGAGACTATACCGAAAATACCGGCCCCTACTATCTCATCCTCTGTGATTTGGGAGCCGAAGGGGTAACGCCGGAAAAAATTTCGTCCTTTGCGGAAGAACGCCTGATAAGCCATCTGCATTACAAGCTTGCCAGGGACCTCAACCAGCTCGGGCCGGTTAAAGTTATTATGCATCCGAAAGCGCGGCAGCTTTACCAGAATCTGGCGGCGCACAGCGGCAGGGTCATAGGGACCATGAAAATGGAACCCCTGGTAAACTGGGAAAATCTGGAAGGTCCGGCTTACAGGGAAATACTCGATTATACTAAAGCTCGTTCCTGACAACGCGCGATCGTCATCCGGTCATTTATCATGCGAACCTGCATTATCATGAACACCATCCTCTGTGCTGCCCACTCTGTCATCAATTCCCGGAAAAAACGAAAAAAAGCGTCCTTTCATTTCTTTTTCGGGATGAATATCTGACAGCAGAATCGTCGAAGGGAGCAGGATCAGCATACAAAGCACGTTCACGATAATAAACATCACGCAGAGTAAGCCGAAATAAAAGAACGGCCTGAATTGAGAAAACATGAGCACCGAAAATACCGGTACCAGAACAAACGCGGCATAGACAATGGCACTGCCTGTTTCATGATGCGTTTCTTTAAGGGCGCTTTCCCTTGAAAGTCCCTGCGAAAGGTTCATCCTGAATTTTTTTAAAATGTGAAACGCATTGTCAACACCGGCAACAACGGCAACCGGGGAAAGCAGGGCCATGGTTATGGTCAGCGGAATACCCGCATAGCCCATAATGCCGTAAACGGCGCCGGCGCTGAAGCCGATAGAGATCAACGCGATCAATCCCGTCATGACGTTCCTGAAAAGAACAACAATAGACACACCGGCAATTATCAGGGCAAGCAGCATGCTGATCTGTGTTCCCTCAAGAATGAGATCAGCCAGTGCTGCACGATTGATGGCATCACCGGAAAAAAAACAGGCATAGTGTGCTGTTTCGGGCTTTGACCCCAGATACGCCAGGACCCGCTCCTGCCCTTCTCTTATTATGGAGCTGCTCACGGGCCCGCCGCCCGCACTGCCGATGCGTACAAGCACATTCATATAACGGTAGTCCCGGTCGATAAATTGTTCAAGGCTGTCAGGCATGCCGTCAGAATCGCTGTCGGTTCCGCTGTACTGTTCAAGATACTCAGCAATGGTTGACTCCTCATCGGGAACGGCATAATTTTCCTTTCCGCCTTCGTTCATCGCCATGTTCATTTGCCTGACCACATCACCGAAAGCCGCGGTGTGCACCAGGTGATAACGTTCCCGGTTCCCCGGCTCCGTGAGCCACATCCGGAGCTTTTCGACCGAGATAAGGAATTTCGGGTCTTTGACGCCGTCCTTTTTACCGGAATCAATGACAAGATTTAACATCTCTGAACCCCTGAACAAATCTGAAACCCTGAGATACGACTCATAATCAGCAGAGTGCGCCCTGAAACCAGAAAGCAGGCCGGTATCGACGACTATTTTTCTGATTCCGAAGATAAAAATAATACACAGAACAAGCGCACCTGCCACAACAGCCCTGTTCTTCTCAAGAGCGATGCGGACGAAAAAAGACATCATCCGTTCAACAGCGGTGCTGAGCAGCGATTTCATCCGCGCTTCTTTTTTCTCTCCCGCGTAAGATGCCCTCATCAAAATCAGGGCGGACGGGACAAGCATCACGGACGCCGCCATACAGAGCAGCGTTCCGAGCGACGCGAAAATCCCGAACTCAATGAGCGACCCCGTATGATTGATCGGCATGGCCATTAAACCGCCGGAAGTTATCAGCGCTGCCGCAAAAACCGTTGAAGACACGCTCCCCAGTGAACTGATCAGGAAAAACTTCCGGTGCGCCCCCCTGATTGCTGCCCTGTCCCGCAGGAACTGGCTGAACAGGTGCATGGAATAAAACACGCCGGCAACAACGAGAAGCGGCAGGAGCATGCAGGTGATCAGCGTCACCGGAATTTTCAGGTGGCCCATGATGCCCAGGGTCCACACTGATCCCATGACCATGGAGAGAACCGGCAGCAGCAGCCCGCTCATGGCGCCGAAATTCAGACACAGAAAAATGATTATGACAATCATCGCCAGCGGCAGCAATCTCTCCAGATCGACGCGCATACGGTCGCTGATATACTTCCGGACCACGGGGATGCCGCTCATGGACAGCATAACCGGATCGGTGTTGTACTTTTCAATCACCTGAGATAAATAAGCAAAGATTTCACGGTAGTCATCTGAATGCCTCAATAAAACACTCATGCCCAGAGAAGTAATTAAGCCCGCATTATCCCGTGAATAAATCGTCCATTCAAAGGAAGGGTTCGCGAGGAGCCTTTTTTTATATGCCTCGAAATCATCGCTGTCCTCAGGAAGGGGGCGCGCGCCCTTCTGCACGGGAACAAGATCAACGGAAACCAGTTCCTTCTTCTTCCGCTGAATGTCCTGGCCTGACAGGGGGTTCATGAACACCTTCACGATCCTCAAAGACTTATACCGGTACAGGGTCTCCCAGGTTTCCAGTATCCGCTTAAATTCATCCACGCTGAGCTCATGGTTTTCTTTCAGGGAGCCAATTTTCAGATATTTCATCACTGATTCCAGCTGGCGCACACCGCCCGAGTCCAGCGCCTCCTTGATGCGAACAACCGTAACGGGACGGTACAGGCGGTAATTATATTCTCTTCGTGTCATTCGGGGCCGGGGCATGCTGTCATCCGAAGCAGGTTCCTTAGTTTCGGGATACGATATGGCACCCAGTTTGCACAGCCGGTTCAGACGCCGGTCTTCAACCTCTTTATCGAATTCCCTGAATTCCTCAATCTCGCTGACCAGCGCGTTAAGATGGATAAAAACCGCCTGAGAAAAAAGCCCGAATCCCGGAGCAGGCTCAATGGCCGTTACAAAAAAACTCCCGCTGTCCCCGAAAAGCACATCCTCCCTTTCGCCCACTGTGGCTGCCTGATCGTCATGCGGCATCATTGCTTCAGTGGAAGGGTCAAACCTCAACCCGGGCAGGCCCGCCAGGGAAAAAACAGTAGCCAGAAGCAAAAGCGTCATCACGATCTTTGGATGCTCGACCGTAAACCTGATCCAGTGTCGAATCATGTCTCTATTCTCCAGCAGTCATGAATTTGAATGATGCGTTCCCCAGGCCCGAGAATGAGCTTTCGTGTATGAGCCGCGAAAACTCAACAGTCAGAAAATTTAAGCCGGACCTTCCCTCTTTTTTTTCAACCGGTACTCTGCCGGTGTCATGCCGGTCTCTTTTTTGAAAGCGGAATAAAATGCCGAGTATGTGCCGAAGCCCGACGAATAGGCGACCGACATCGTATTCATGGCCGGTTTCTCAATGAGCATCCGTTCCGCTTCCCTGACGCGGTACCGGTTGACATAGCCGGTGAAATTAAGTGAATGCTGCTCGTTGAGAAAACGGGACAGGGCATGAGGGGTCACCTCAAGCGCGCTGCTCAGCCGGGTCAGGGTGAGGTCTTCATCCGCGTAAAAGCGCTCATCCTCCATGAGCAGTTTCAGCTGCCGGTCCATAACCGCGACCTCTTCAGTCCCCATGATCTGCCGCCGTGCCGTTTCCCCGAAACCGGGAACGGTCCCGAAAAAAACGAGATACGGGAACCGCTGCATTATTACATACATAAACAGCATGATGCACACAATCATGATACAACTGAATTTCAAGAGACCGGAAGAATAGATAATGATACCGGCAATGCCCGCCATAAAAATTGCCGGCCCCAGGAAAAGAAACCCGTTGAACACGAGAAGAAGGTTTTGCGCCCGGTTTTCGATTCTGCCCCTTTTCCAGACATTTTTTATCAGTATGCCAAGATATAGCGCAATGGCACCGATAACGGCAACCAGGGCCATTCTCAGGGGCAGATTGTCAGCTTTAACAACGGTATTGTAGATGATCTCCCTCATTCGGCCAGAACCGGAATTAAACACGGGGAACAGGACCAGCGCCGACGCGGCAAAGGGGATGAAATGCAGCCAGTCCTGCCGGTCAAGGCCCTTTTTATCATCAAGCACAATCTGGATATACACGTAGCTCAACGGCCCGAGAAGCAGCGACGCGGGCATCTGGGTAAAAAAAAGCCAGGGCCAGTGGAATATTTTCTGAGTCGCCATGAGATATAAAAAGAAAAGCAGATAACCCTGAAGTACGATAAGCATCGCCACAACCCTGCTCCTGAAACACCAGGGCCTGACCGCGATTGACAGAACAATAAGGCCGGCAATACAGATCCCTGAAAAGACACAAACAGTAAATAAATCCAAAGCGCCCCCCTCAACATACTACCTGGCAAGAATTATGCGGAAAATGATTTTTTTCAACAAGAATACTGTATTGTTAATAATAACGAGATGTTATTCGTTGTCAAGCTCCTGACTGCGCCTGAACTGGGCCGGGGACATACTGGTATGCTTTTTAAACGCGGCATGGAACGCCGAGTATGAATTAAAGCCGACCGCATAGGCAACTGACAGGGTCTGGCGGTTCGGTTCTTCGAGAAAAATCTTTTTCGCTTCATTGACCCGGTAACTGTTGAGGAAATTGTTGAAGTTCTGCTGGTGGTACGTGTTAAGAAACTGTGAAAGCTGGTGCTGCGTTATCCCGAGCGCATCACTGAGCCGGGCAAGGCTTAAGTCTTCATCGCAGAAAAGCTTTTCTTCTTCCATAAGTATCTTGAGCTGTTTTCGGAGGCTTGTCAGGTCTACGCGGTCAAGATGCGATTTCGCATATGACTTCTTTTTGACGGGAATGGTCGCGAACTGCATTAAATACGGGTATTTCTGGCTCAGAAAATAGAACATGATGATAATTATGGCGAGGAAATAATTCACTATTTCCAGGGCCGGAGTTGATATGGTTATGGTGCCCACTATGCCGACCATGCCCATGAAAAACCAGAGCAGGATTATTCCCATAAGCATCATGATCGTCCGGTAGGCGATATTGCCCCTTTTCACGCGGTTGCGTATCCGCATGATCGAAACCGCAGTATAGATAACCGGAAGAAAAACAGCCGCTCCTGACGTAAGGATACCCCGGAGCAGAATAAAACCGTCATCCTGAAGCATCTTGCTGATTAAAATCTTCTTGTTGTCAGTGTCAAAAACAATCGCGTACACAACTACAAAAACAAAAGCGAGCAGCGTAGGAACCAAATGAAGCAAATCGCCCCGGTCGAATTTATTTTTATTCTCCGTCAGGCTGAGCACATAAAAATACATGATCGGGCCGATGCTGACCACAACCGGTATCTGCACCAGGAACAGGTCGGGATACAGGTAAATTTTTCTTGAATTCAGGAGGTAAATGAAAAACGAAAAGAAACCGAGTTCCGAAGTCATTATGGCAAGGATGACATTTCTGAACCTGAGAGACCTGACGAGGTATCCGACCGCCATCACCAGTGACAGGCCAAACGAAAAGTAAATAATAAATACCGGTATCGACATATCAGTTAATCAAACAACGGAATGTCATCCGGGCAGACCTGTTATAACAGGAAGGTTGAGCTTACCCGTTAGATCGCCCTTGATGATCAGTACACTATTTTAAGAACTTCATCAAAATAATTCACAAAGTGGGCTTTGAGCCCTTTTTTAATATATGCGGGAAGTTCGTCATAGTCTTTTTTGTTTTCATAGGGATAAATGATGGTCTTTACGCCGGCCCTTTTGGCGGCAATGGTCTTTTCTTTGACGCCGCCTATGGGAAGCACTTTCCCGGTAATGGTAAGCTCTCCGGTCATGGCTATTCCCTTTTTTATGGGTTTGTTCCGCGCGAGCGAATACAGGGCGGTCGCCATCGTGATCCCGGCCGAGGGCCCGTCTTTGGGCGTGGCGCCGGCAGGAACATGAAGGTGGATGCGGTGCTTCTCAAAAAATTCCCGGTCAATGCCGTATTCTTCGATCCGGGAATTCACATAGGTATACGCGATCTCGGAAGATTCCTTCATGACGCCACCGAGCTGGCCGGTCTGCTGGAAGCCTCTGCTGCCGGAAGGTATTGCCGTCGCTTCGATATACAGGGTCGCCCCGCCCATGCTCGTCCAGGCAAGCCCGAGGACCACGCCGGGTATCTTTTTATCGTACAGGGACTCATCGGTAAACCGGGGCTTGCCCAGATATTGTTCAAGATTTTTCGGGGTTATGGTAACGGGTTTCGTATTCCCTTCCGCGTGTTTTCTCGTGGTCTTGCGCATTATCTTCTTTATATGCTTTTCAAGGCTCCTCACGCCGGCCTCCCTGGCGTAACCGTTGATAATCTCCTTCAAGGCCTTGCTGTCAATCTTCACCATTCCCTTTTTAAGGCCGTGCTCCAGGGTCTGCTTGGGAACAAGGTATTTCTTCGCTATCTGGAGCTTCTCATCCATGATGTAGCCCGAGAGGTTCATCACCTCCATCCGGTCAAGAAGGGGCCTGGGGATGGTATCGAGCTGGTTCGCGGTCGCGATAAAGAGCGTATTGGATATGTCAAAACGAAGGTCGATGTAGTGGTCAAGGAACTGCACGTTCTGCTCGGGGTCGAGTACCTCAAGCAACGCAGAAGCGGGGTCGCCCTGGAAGCTCGCCCCGATCTTGTCTATCTCGTCGAGCATGATAACCGGGTTGGCGACACCCACATATTTCAGGCTCTGGATTATCTTGCCCGGCATGGCGCCGATGTAGGTTCGGCGGTGGCCCTTGATCTCGGCCTCATCCCTCATCCCCCCGAGCGAGAACCTGAAAAATTTTCTGTTCAGGGCCTCGGCAACGGACTTGCCGATTGAGGTCTTGCCCACCCCCGGAGGGCCCACAAAACAGATGATGGAACCCGAGATGTTACCCTTCATCTTTCCCGTGCTTATGAACTCGAGAATGCGTTCCTTTATGTCATCAAGGCCGTAATGGTCCCGGTTCAGTATCTTCTTCGCCTTTGTCAGGTCATAGTTGTCTTCGGAGTATACCCCCCACGGAAGCGACGTGACCCAGTCGAGATAGTTCCTGCTCACGCCGTATTCGGCCGAATGCGGCTCAAGAAGGCGCATCTTCTGGATCTCCTCGTCGACCTTCCGGGCCGCCTCTTCGCTGAGATGGATTTTCTGTATCCGTTCCTCGAACTTCTCGATCTCGGTGGTCTTCTCGTCCTTTTCCAGTCCAAGCTCTTTTTTGATCTCCTTGAGCTGTTCGCGGAGAAAAAACTCCTTCTGCTGCTTGGACATCCTGTCCTCGATCTGGCGCTGGATCTTTTTCTGAAGTTTGCTGAGCTCGATTTCCTTTCTTAAAAGGATGAGCACCTTTTCAACGCGCTGCTTGACGTTAAAGGTCTCCAGGACCTCCTGGAGTTCGCGTGAATCGGCAGAGGTCATGGAAGCGACAAAATCAGCGAGCTTGCCGGGGTCTTCCACTGAAAACCGGTTCAGAAACAGCTTGAGCTCCTCCTGAAAAAGAGAATTGGATTTAATGAGGTCTTTTACCGCTGAAATGATGGCCATTGAATAGGCCTTCATTTCTTCAGAGGGGACAAACGGCGAGTCGTACATATGGGCAACGTCCCATTTGATGACCGGTTCATCCTGAATCACCCGGTCAAGGGTAAACCGCCCGATAGCATTGATCATGATCTGTATCGTTTTCTCGTCAACGGGATTGACTTTAATAATCTTTATGGCAACGCCGACCTTGTACAGGTCGGAAGAATCAACGTGGCCGTCATGCTGATGTTCGATGAGCACAACCCCGCCGATCTTATTGTCAGATTCGAGAATTTCACTGGCAGTGTCGATCATGGTTTCCCCGGTGAGCACCAGAGGGATCATCATGCCCGGGAATATCGGCCTCTGAGATAACGGAATAACGGGAATGACCGAAGGAAGAATCTCATGAGGTATCATCAGCTGGTTCTGGTTATTTTTTTCTTCTTCTCCCATGTGCGCCTGCCTTAAACAAGGAATAAATTACAGTTTGTTCCGCTATTTATTTTTAAAACTCTCCAGAGAGTCAATAAAAAATTTCCTGGCCTTCCACTCATCAAGAGTAAAGACATACGGGCTTGCCGATGAAGACGCGACATACTTCTTATCAGCGTTGTTATCATAGATGCGCAGTTCCGTTTCAGCGTTAAAAGCGTTGATCGTTACCACGGTTGAGGGCCTTCCCAGTTTCTCTTTTTTCATGTCAGGAAACCCCGCTGCCTTGAGCGGATCAAGCGCTGACAGGAACTGGCCGACTTTTTTCCCGTCAAGGGCGACCTTTTCGAAACCGCGGCAGACCCACACATCCTCCTTTTTCTTCGGCTTTTCTTCTTTATCGTTATCTTTCGCGACTGTATCTTCAACAGGGGCCTGTTCAGCCTGTTTTTTTTCAAAAACAAAACTGCGTCCCTTATAGGTGACTTTAAAGGATGACACCGCGTCCCTGCTTATTTTAATTATAGTTTTATCTCTCAATTGATCAACAGTTTTATTGAGCAGGGCGTCAAAAACCCCCGATGCCAGGTAAACGGCCTTGCCGCTGTCAAGAGTGATAAATGTGTGCCGGTTCGTCGGGCTTTTTTTGCCGAAGTGTATTCTCCTGAAAACAGCTCCGTCCTTTTTAATCTGTACTTCAGTGTATTTTTCAGGCACAAGGCCGTACTTCTCGAGGTAGCCCTTTTCCGAAACAAGGTCCACGACTTCAAGGTCTTTCATTTTGGCGAGGATGCTTTCCACGCTGGATTCGTCCGCCGGGAATGCCTCGGTTCCGATGAGCCATTTGGTGTCCTTTTTCTGAAGCGTGACAACCGACTCGCCTTTCGTAATAATCATTTCATCAGGCGAGTCCTTCCATACCATGTCAGGGCCGCTGTGCCAGTTCCTCCCGGAAATAATCAGGTAAAGCGCCAGCGCCGCGATAATGCCGAGGCTGAACAGGATCTTTTTATTCATGGCTTTCCTCCTTGCTGAAAAGCTGCTGAAGGCTGCGGCGCCTTCGTGACCGGTGCTGCCACACCAGCAGGCCGGCTATGACCACGAAGAAGGGAAGGCCCGCAACGTTGACTGCCTTATAGATGAAGCGCTCCCTGTCCCCGGTCTTCACGAGCGGGTTATACTCAAGGCTCTTGCTCTTCATTTCGGGAATGTGATAGTTGCCGGCCATGAAATCAACCATGTTATGCAGAAGTACGGCGTTCGAGAAAACATCGTCCTCGCCGCCCATATCTGACGTGATTATTCTCCGTGAATCGAGCAGAAAGCCCGACCGCGTGATTTCAGAAGTCCCCACCACAATGATGGATGACTTTGCTGACTGGACGGTCCTGTCGAGCTTCTGGGCGCTGACCATTGAGGCGCGCTGGCCTTTCCCGGCATCCTTATCGTTAACCGGTACCGGCTGGTCTTTAAAGAAGCTGTCAAACGGACCGCTTACCAGGCATGCGATGGGATAGCTTTTAAAATCCTTATCGTCCCCCGCGTCCATCATGAACGGATTGAAATTCATCCTCCCGGTCATGAGCCAGCTTTCATCGGAAGACGATACCAGATTCACCGCGATAACGCCTTCCTTTTTAAGCTTCTCGCTGTCCGTGACGACTGATGACGTCTTGATAAAGACCGCGCCTTTGAGGTATTTCGTGATAACACTCCCGTCATCAAGGCCCTTGTCGGTTATGATCGGGACAAGGGGATAGTCCCTGATCATGTTGCCCATATTGACCTTCGCTGAATTCTTGTCCAGGACGATGTCCCTGTTGACCGTGATACCGTAATGCGACAGGAGCTTTTCAAGGTTCGTGTTCACCGGAAGCACCACGGGCTCCTGCTGCCCGTAGAAGTTCTGCTGCCTTCCCATGTTCACTTCCTCGAAGGAGTCGATAAAAAATATGGCCGCCCTGCCCTTCATCAGAAACTGGTCAATTTTATACAGCTCGTAATCGCTGAACCCGCTCTTCGGGCCGTTGATGATCAGAGTGCCGATATCGCCGGGGATATCGTCCTTTGACAGGTCAAGCTCCCTGACCGTATAGACATCGGAAAGTATCTTATTAAGCAGGCCCGCGCCTTCCCTGGTCTGTTCGTCACGGATGCCGGGCTCGCGGTGGCCGGTTACATAGCCGACCCTCGGGTTCGTGCTGACCAGGGTGCCGATGGCGTCATTGATCCTGTCTTCAAGCCCGTCGATTCCGGATATCACGTAATTGCCGAAAAGGGTCGGCATCACGTTCAGTTCAATGACTGAAAATTTTCCCGGTATCTCCATAACGATGCCGAGGTAGCCCTCGCCCGCCTTCATCGCTTTACCGGAAGCGGTAGCGCCCCCTCCCCACTTCAGCTTCTTCAGGCCGTAGATACCGGCGAGGTCCTTTTTGTTTTCGTCCTTGGAAGTATCGATCACATTGAGATGCATCTTGCCGTAGTTGTTGACGTTGGTTTTTTCAACCGCGTCGCTGACGGCCTTTTCAAGATTGTTGATCCCGTCAATGGGGAGGTTTTTCAGGTTGCTGTCAAGGTAAAGGTTGAGCTGCACCGGGTCTTTCAGGCCCAGGAGGCCGTCAATCTTTCCTGACATCTTCATGATCAAAGACGTTATCTGATATTCAAGGCCCGCGGGGCTCGTTATTGACTGAACCTTTTCAACAAGGTCCGCCTGCTGGATCACCAGCCCCATGTAGGTACTGCGATAGGTGACCTGGTCATTGACGTATTCCCTGCTCTTCACCGGCCTGATCCCGAAATCGGACGCTTCCTTTTCAAGGTCGTCCTCACCAACGATTGAATAGCTGAAATAGCGGTTGCCGTAGTAGTCGTATTCATCGAGCAGATCGACCAGGTACCGGTACAGCGACTTGTGCTCAGCCGGAAGGTCTTTTGAAAAAAGCACTCGCACCGTGAGCTTCTCATTCAGATTGTTTACCACGTCCCGGCTCTTGTCCGAAAGGGAATAGGTCCCGTTCCTGGTCAGGTCGAACCGGACATTGAGCGTGACCGCCGCTATATTGATGAGAATGATAATGGCGATATTCAATAAAAACTGAAAGTCCTTTCCGCCGCCCCTGAACATCCCGGCCACATATGAGATTACTGCGTCTTTCTTTTCCCTGATATTCATGGCGTTTATCTCCTTTCATCAAGAGTCTTGACCGTGGCGAGCATGCACAGGGCCATTATGGACACGAAATAAATGATGTCCCTGGTGTCGATCACGCCTTTGGATATGTTCTGGAAATGGGTATCGCTTCCCAGGTATTCAAGAAAGCCCAGAAAGGACGGCATGAAGAACACGATCTTGTCAACGAGCCAGAGAGAAAAACACGCCGCCCACGCGGTGATAAAGCCGATCACCTGGTTCCTGCTCAGCGACGAAGCGAGCACGCCGATCGAGGTGTAGGCGCCCCCGAGCAGTATCGCGCCGATATAGCCGCCGATGATCGGCCCCGGGTCGGGAGAGCCGACGATGAGCAGGGTGATGACATACAGCAGGGTGGGAGCGATCATGACCGCGGTGAACACCGTGCCCGCGAGAAACTTGCCCGCGACCACGTCGAGGGACGTTACCGGCAGGGTCATCAGTATTTCAAGGGAGCCGCTCTGCCGCTCTTCGGAAAAGAGGCGCATGGTCACCGCGGGGACGACAAAGGTGAACATCAGCGGCAGCAGCTGGAAGAAATTCCTCATCTCGGCCTGGTTGAAATAAAAGAAATCCTTGAAAAAGAAAAATCCCGTGAATATTACAAAAAGCGCTATGACGATATAGGCGATGGGGCTGATGAAATAGGCCTTCAGCTCCTTTCTCATTATGATAAATGCCCGGTTAAATCTGTCCATGGCTTCCTCCCTGGGTGAGCTGTCTGAAAATATGTTCAAGTGACATCTGTTCCTGTTTCATCTCGTACAGGACCCAGCCCTTTTCGCCCGCCATGGTGAATATCCCGGGCCTGATTTCTGATTCTCCGTCGACAACGACCACTGCCGCGGTGAGATGCTCATCCTGGACCTGGAACACGTCCCTGACGCCCTGCAGGTCTTTCAGCGCGCCGGACAGCGCCGCATAATCAGCGCCGCTTATTTTGACCGTGATTCTTCTTTCCTTGCCGTGGGCCTTCTGCAAGATTTCGGTGCGGTCGTCAGCGACGATACTGCCGCGGTCGATAATGATCACGCGGTCGCAGGTCGCCTCGACTTCAGGCAGTATATGCGTTGAAAGGATGACGGTCTTCTTCTTTCCGATCTCCCTGATCAGATTCCTGATCTCAACGATCTGGTTCGGGTCAAGGCCGCTGGTCGGCTCGTCAAGAATGAGTATCTCGGGGTCATGGATCATGGCGTGCGCCAGGCCCACGCGCTGTTTGTATCCCTTGGAAAGCTCGCTGATATTCTTGTGCATTACCTCGGTTATGCCGCAGAGCTTTCCCATTTCAGCGATCCGGGCCTCTGCGGTGACGCCATGCACCTCTGAAACGTAGCTCAGATAATCATACACGAGCATGTCGGGATACAGTGGAGCGGATTCAGGCAGGTAGCCGATGGTCTTTTTCACCTCGAGAGGATGTTCCCTGACGTTATAATCCCCGATTTCGATGTCTCCCGCATCCGGGTTCAGGTAGCAGGTAAGCATCCTCAGTGTGGTGGTCTTGCCCGCACCATTGGGCCCGAGGATACCGGTGATCTCCCCTTTCCGGATGGTGAAGGAGACGTTGTTCACAGCGACAAGATCGCCGAATGATTTAGTTAAACCCCGCGCGCTGATCATTGATATAATCTCCTTAATTTAAAATAGTTTCAGTGATAAAGATTTATTTACCGAGATTTTGAAGTGCTATTTAAATATAACTATGAAAAAATATAACATTTGATGTTACATTTTTTTATACTCTGCCGAAATCGTCCTCGTACCGCACGATATCATCCTCGCCGAAATAGTCCCCGGTCTGCACCTCGATAAAAACGAGGTCAACGTCCCCCGTATTACTGATCCGGTGCCTGACTTCCCTTCCAATGTCGACAGCACCGCCCGGGCCGAGTTCAACGATCTCATCCCCCAGGGTAACGGCCGCCCTGCCCTGCACAATGTACCAGTGCTCGGCCCTCCTGGTATGGCTCTGCAGGCTCAGGCGCTTTCCCGGGTAAACCAGAATGCGCTTAACCTTATGGGTAGGCGTGTCAGAAAGATTTTCATAAAAGCCCCAGGGGCGGATGTTTTCTTCCTGTTTCATCAACGGTCACCGGTGCCAATTCAAGGGTGTATCGCGAAATATATCAAGTGAATTTTACCGGGGGGACGTGAATAATTCCCTGTGTCCGGGGAAATGCCCTGAAATCACCGGACAGAGCAGCGGGTATTTTTGTTGACGTATTTCAAGTATCACTATAGTGTTACTTTCATGAAAACTGAAATTGTTACCTCGCTGAAACGACGGGCCACCAAAATACTGGACGACCTGAACAAGTCCAGGGAGCCGGTCCTGATAACCCGCCATGGCAAGCCCTCGGCGTACCTCATCGACGCGGACGACTTCGAAAACATGAAGGAAAGAATGCAAATCCTTGAGGGGATCGCGCGCGGCGAGACCGCGATTCTCGAAAATCGCGTTTATCCGCACGAAAGCGCCAGGCGAAAAATGAAAAAATGGCTCGCCTGATCTGGACTGAAACCTCACTTGCCGACCTCGAGGAAATCGCTGAATACATCGCGCTTGATAATATCGACGCGGCCAAAAACCTCGTAAAAAAAATTTTCAACGCAGTAACGCGACTCGAGGCCCACCCGAACTCGGGAAGAAGGCCGCCTGAATTGAAGAACACGCGCTATCGCGAGGTGATCGTTTATCCCTGCAGGATTTTTTACAGACTCGACAACGACATTGTCTATGTTCTTTATGTGATGCGCGGCGAGCGGTCACTGCGGAACTACATCCTCGACGAAAGAAATAAAACGAGGGAGAAGTAACCCTCAACAAGGCGGCGAATGCGCTCGGCAAGAAGCTCAATGTTGAGATAGTTTAGAGACAACCGCGCCAGGGATAGTGATTCAAGGTTACTATCAGACAAACATCGAGTGAATTCCGTAAAGTGGATACCGTATTCCCGCTCATTTCGATACGATTTTAATGTTTTCATCATCAAAATCACTCAATGAGCGTTACGAAATTAGTATCGAGACGACTTTTGGGACAGACCCGACCGGGGGGTGAGGTCTCTCCCTATAGACAGTACTCCCCACAACGGTCGTTGAGTAGCTGCCCGGCAGCGTATCGAAACGACCGCTCTGATCTTTACCTTGAGGAAAAATAGCGGATTATTTTTTAAACCAACGCACCTGCCAGACCTCCCGGCCCGCAGATAATAATATTATTTCTTGTTTCCCGTGCAGTGCCGGCGTACACCAGGTACCGCTTTTTAACAAGCTCGGGGAATTCTTTATTAAAATGGTTCAATCCCTTAAAATAATCGGAATTGATAGTGGCCCCGCTTTTTATCTCAACAATATCCAGCAAATGCCCTTCCTCGTAACACAGGTCGATCTCATTACCCTTGCTGTCACGATAAAAATAAATATTGTCGCGGAGAGCGTTATGATATCTCTCTTTCAATACATCTGCTATGACCATGTTCTCAAAAAGATTTCCCCTTAACGGATGGGACTCAAGATGCGACCGCTTTTCAATTCCCATGAGATGAGCGGCCAGGCCCGTATCAAAAAAATATATCTTGGGTGATTTCACCAGACGTTTGTTGATATTACCATGAAACGGCTGAAGCAAAAAAATTATATAACTTGTTTCAAGAAGCGATATCCAGCGGCTCGCTATGGTATTACTGACACCGCAGTCATTCGCAAGGGAAGACACATTTAATATCTGCCCCGTTCTCCCTGCGAGCAATTTCATGAATTTCCTGAACAGGTGGAGATCGTGCACACTACTGAGACTACGCAGGTCCCGCTCAAGGTATGTGGTCACATAATCTTCCATTGCCCGGTTCGGGTCAAGCCCCTGGTCGAATATGCGGGGATAAAATCCTGAAAATAAAAAACTGTTATAATCATCTGTTACAGTATCCGCCGGCATTTCTGAAAAAGTAAAAGGAAGAAGCTTAAGCATGGCGGTCCTTCCGGCAAGGCTTTGACTGACTTTGTCAATTACTTCAAACTGCCTGCTTCCTGTCAGGCAGAACATCCCGTTTTCTCGTTTTTCATCGACCAGCACCTGAAGATAAGAAGGAAGATCAGGAGCATTCTGGAATTCATCAATAACCGCCCCGTTTTCATATTTTTTGAGAAAGCCCCTGGGGTCATCAATCGCAAATGACCTTACTTCCATATCTTCCAGGTTTACATAAGGAAGGTCGGGGAACACCATTCTGGCCAGAGTTGTTTTGCCTGACTGCCGTGGCCCGGTTATTGTTATTACCGGATACTGCTTAAAATAACGGGATACATATGGTGCAAGTTTTCTCTTGATTAACATTTTGGTGTAATTTTAAACATAAATATTAACTTTACACCAACTTAAACATAAATTCTAACAATGTCAATTACTTATTATGCCAAGTACAACGCTCTACTCAATGACCGCCCCCTTCCCGATTGTTGAGCAGCTGCCCGGCAGCGTATCGAAACGACCGGGTACTCTGCAACACAGGGCCGTTTTAATAAAATTCATTGACATACACGTGTATAATCGATAAATTAACACGTACAAACAGGCTGGAGACGCACATATGACACAGAAGTTAACATTGACACTTGATAATGAAGTTATTAATAACGCAAAAAAATACGCCCGAAAAAATAATATCAGCCTGTCAAAGCTGGTTGAGTTTTACTTTAAATCCCTGTCGCCTGATAACGGGAATGCCGCCTGGATGGTCCCGCCGATCACAAGAGAACTTTCGGGAATAGGCGCCATTGCTCCGGATA